>CEAZ01046682.1_pt1 | contig 42339 bp, 36 predicted proteins | sample 557361 | NCBI WGS metagenome assembly CEAZ01 (sample SAMEA3182074, study PRJEB8094) | gut metagenome | biome: human; feature: gut; material: Stool; isolation source: human stools | place: Canada | collected 2012-02-22 | reverse complement strand
TTTTTTAATCCCCGTCCCAGAAAAATCATCCCTGAAAGCCGCGGACTACTTCTTCTTTTTGCGTGGCATCGAGACTTTGATGCCCTGGGCCGATTTGGTCACGCGGGAGCGCTTGGCAACGTCGCTCTTCTTATTCTTGGGCTGGGCCTTTTCCACACCCTCGAGTGCACGGGCCTCGGCATCGCGGACAGTGCGCGCCTCACGGCGCTGCGCCATATCGGCGGCAACGCGCTTGGCAAAACGCTCGGCGGTCGATCCCGTCGAGCTCACCTTACCGCCGCCGCGACCCAGGCGAACGCGCACGCCACGGCCAAAGCCGGTGGCCGCATGACGGCGACGGGGCTTAAGCGAGTCCATCATCGTGGCGAGCTTAAAGAACACTGCGCAGGTAAAGACGACGATAACCGCCAAGATAACCATCTGACCCATCGACAGGTTGGCGATGGACAGCAGCTCCGGCAACCCGATAACGCCCACTAGGATGCCGGCGACTACAAACACAAAGAGCACCACGCGTAAGGGCGTGAGCGGCTGCGAGATGCGCCAGATCAGGCTGACGCTCGCCGCGCACGACGTGAGCAGGCACATGGTCGAAAGCGTAAGCTGGCTAAAGCCAAATACGCGCGCCACAAAGATATCGAGCACCGCGGCCAAAATGACCGCAATCGACGCCGGCAGCGCACGCTTGAGCACGTTGGTCAAGAACGACCCCTTCACGCGGGCGTTGTTGGGCTCCAGGCCCAGCACAAAGCCCGGCGCGCCGATGCAGAAGAAGTTGATGAGCGTCATCTGAATGGGCTCAAAGGGATACGGCGGCAGCGCGATGCACAGCGCCGCCAGGCCCATCGAGAAGAGCGTCTTGGTCAGAAAGAGCGCGGCAGAGCGCTGCAGGTTATTAATAGAACGACGGCCCTCGGCCACCACAGCGGGCATCGAGGCAAAGTCGTTATCGACGAGCACGATCTCGGCCACATTGCGCGCGGCATCGGAGCCGGCGGCCATCGCCACGGAGCAGTCGGCCTCCTTGAGCGCCAGCACGTCGTTGACGCCGTCGCCCGTCATGGCCACGGTGTGCCCGCGGCGTTTGAGCGCCTGTACGAGCTCGCGCTTCTGCTGCGGCGTCACACGCCCAAAGACGTGGTAACGGTCCACTGCCGCATCAATCTTGGACGGCGTATCGAGGGTCGTGGCGTCCACGTAAGCGTCGGCGCCCGGCACGCCCACCACGCGCGCGATCGACGACACCGTACGCGGGTCGTCGCCGCTGATCACATTGAGGGTCACGCCCTGCTCGTTAAAGTAGCCGATAGTCTCGGCCGCCGAGGTACGGATCTCGTCACGGATGGTCACAAAACCCACGGGCTCGGCCTCGCCCACCATATCGCCGTCGGGCGTAAAGCCGTCCACGCGCGCCGCCACGAGCACACGGCAGGTATCGGCGAGCTCGGCCACACGATTCTCGACCTGCGCAAACGCGCGATCAGAGAGCACAAACTGCGCGGCGCCCATCACATAGGAGCCCTGCGCAAACGACGCGCCGCTCCACTTTTTGGACGACGAGAACGGAATGACCGACAGCGGCTCGGACACCTCAACAGGGCGATCGGCGTAGTAGTTGAGCAGCGCCTGGCAGGTCTCGTTGGCATCTGCCGAGGTCGCACGCGCCACGTTGGAGAGCGCGAAGTCGAGCACCGTGGTCTCGACGGGAACAGCTGCCTCGTCCGAGTCCGCGCCAAAGCCAACACCCTCAACAGGCAGCGAGTAGGTGCCCTCGACCTCCATACGGCCCGAGGTAATAGTGCCCGTCTTGTCCAGGCACAGCACATCGACGCGCGCGAGCGTTTCGATGCAGTAGAGCTGCTGTGCCAGCACCTTGCGACGCGCCAGGCGCACCGTGGCAATCGCGAGCACCGACGAAGTCAGCAGCACCAGGCCCTGCGGAATCATGCCCAACAGGGCACCCACCGTGGAAAGCATTGCCGAAGAAGGCACACGACCGGCCAGCAGCTCGGAGAAGCACCAGGAAAGCGCGCTATCGCCCGGGGATCCCGCGGCATCCCAAAGCTCGCTCACACTCGAGGAAAAGAGCGCCAGACCAAGCGGAATCATGATAATGCTCGCGAACCGCACGATGGCGTTCAGCGCGTTCATGATCTCGGAATTGACTTTTTTGACGTACTTGGCCTCGTTGTTGATCTTTGCCACGTAGTTATCGGCGCCGACATGGATCACGCGGGCGCGCAGCAGGCCCGAATCGATAAAACTGCCGCTCATGAGCTCGGAGCCTGGCTGTTTCTTAATGAGGTCGCTCTCGCCCGTCAGCAGGCTCTCGTTGACGAGCGCCTCGCCCGACACTACCACGGCGTCGGCGGGAATCTGGTCACCGCGCCCCAGGCGAATGATATCGTCGAGCACGATCTGGTCCAGGTCGAGCTCCACCTCGTCGCCGTCACGCACCGCGATGGCCTTCTTAGAGGTGAGCAGCGTAAGCTTGTCGACCATCCGCTTGGAACGCATGGACTGGATGACGCCAATTGCCGTGTTCAAGAACACCACGAACAGGAACGTCAGGTTCTTAAACGAACCGGTCATCAACACCAAAATCGCCAAGACCACGTTGATTAAGTTAAACAGCGTGCAGAGGTTCTCGATGATGAGCTCTTTGACCGACTTGGTCTTGAGCTCCATGTTGCGGTTGATCTTACCGGCGGCGATGCGCTCCTCGACCTCTGCGGTCGAGAGTCCGCGCTCGATATCCGTTGCTGCCATACCACGTCCCATCACGTCGCGTCGGTATAAGAAAACCGCCCGGACCATGCGAGGTTCGGACGGTCTTACGTTCGATGGTGCCCCATGTTGGATTCGAACCAACGGCCTTCTGCTCCGGAGGCAGACGCTCTAATCCCCTGAGCTAATAGGGCGAACGGTAGGCATTATACCCAAGTGCACCGCGGGCTCACAAAATAATAGAAAAAGCTTTGCAATTACGTGGGAGACACGCCGCGACGACGCGCTTTAGGCGGCACAAGCGAGTCAGATAGTATAAACTCACATGCACCATATAATACGGCTCGCGATGCGGGCCGTTTTTTGCAAGGGCCATCCATCGAGGTGAGAGGCACACCATGATTGCAATTTTAAAGCAGAGCGCCAGCGACGAGGCCGTAAGCCACATCGTTAGCTGGATCGAGAAAAAGGGACTCAAGACCGACGTCTCGCGCGGCGAGAACGAGACCATCATCGGCCTGGTGGGCGATACGACCAAGATCGACCCGTTCCTGCTCGAGTCTATGGACGTCGTCGAGCGCGTGCAGCGCGTCTCCGAGCCGTTCAAGCGCGCCAACCGCAAGTTCCACCCCGAGGACTCCGTCATCGACTGCGGCCACGGCGTCAAGATCGGCGGCGACCAGTTCCAGGTCATCGCCGGCCCGTGCTCCGTCGAGGGCGAGAATCTCATCCGCATCGCCCGCCGCGTGAAGGCCGCCGGCGCCACGATGCTGCGCGGCGGCGCCTACAAGCCCCGCACCTCCCCGTACGCCTACCAGGGCATGGGCCCCGCCGGCCTGGACCTGCTGTGCGAGGCATCCGCCGAGCTCCACATGCCGATCGTCACCGAGATCATGGACCCGCGCGACGTGCAGGTCTTCCTCGACAAGAAGATCGACGTCATGCAGATCGGCGCTCGCAACGCCCAGAACTTCCCGCTGCTCAAGGAGGTCGGCAAGACGCAGACCCCGATCCTGCTCAAGCGCGGCATGTCCGGCACCGTCGACGAGCTGCTTATGGCAGCCGAGTACATCATGAGCGAGGGCAACGACAACGTCATCCTGTGCGAGCGCGGCATCCGCACCTTCGAGACCCGCACCCGCAACACCTTCGACCTCAACGCCGTGCCGGTGCTGCACCACCTGTCGCACCTGCCCGTCGTCGCCGACCCCAGCCACGCCACCGGTTACACGCGCTATGTTGAGCCCATGGCGCTCGCCGCGACCGCCTGCGGCGCCAACGGTCTGGAGATCGAGGTCCACGATGACCCGAGCCACGCCTGGTCCGACGGCGCTCAGGCCCTCACCCCCGACCAGTTCGACGACACCATGCGCCGCATCCGCGCCATCCGCGAGGTCGTCTGCCAAGAGACCGTTCAGGAGTAGCCCATGGGTACGGTGAGAAACGCACGCGTTAACCAAGGTGGCCCCAAGTGCGCCGGCATCGTGGGCCTGGGCCTCATCGGCGGCAGCTTTGCCCGCGGCTATGCGCAGGCGGGCGTCCGCGTGCTGGCCTGGGACCCCGACGACGACGTCATGACGGCCGCCAGCATGGGCACCGTTGCCGGCGAGCTCAACGACGAGACGCTCGGCGAATGTGACATCATCGTCCTGGCATGCTATCCCGAGGCTTGCATCGATTGGCTCGAGGCGCACGCCCAGGCACTCGCCGACGCCACCGACACCGAGGCCATCATGGGCCCCGTGGTGATCGACACCGTGGGCGTCAAGGGTATCGTGTGCGAGCGCGCCTTTGAGCTTGCCCGCGAGCACGGTTTTTACTTTGTGGGCGCGCACCCCATGGCGGGCACGCAGTTCTCGGGCTACGCGCATTCCCGCACCGACCTGTTCCAGGGCGCACCGCTCGTGCTCGTTCCGCCCGCGGTGGACGACGCACTTAAGCTGGAGCTTTTGGGCCAGGTGCGCGAGATGGTACGTCCCTTGGGCTTTGGCAAGTTCAGCGTAACGAGCGCCGCCGAGCACGACCGCGTCATCGCCTTTACGAGCCAGCTCGCGCACGTCGTCTCCAACGCCTACGTTAAGAGCCCGACCGCACAGGTCCACCACGGCTTTTCGGCCGGCAGCTACCGCGACCTCACCCGCGTGGCGCACCTCAATCCGCAGATGTGGTCCGAGCTCATGATCGACGACGCCGATGCGCTCGCCTTCGAGATCGACCATCTGATCGACTCGCTCGCCACCTACAGCCGCGCCCTTAAGGACCGCGACCAGCGCTATCTGGAGAATCTCCTTGCCGAGGGCGACCGCATCAAGCGCGCGCTCGACGACGAGGCCTCCCACTAGACCACCCATCACGCCAGGTCGAAAGGACCGAAGCTTATGGCGATTACCATCGATATCGACACCGCACGCCCCTACCAGGTGCATGTGGGCACGTTTTTGCTGGAGCAGGCAGGTCCGCTCGTACGCGCCACCGCCGGCGGCTCGCGCGCCGTCATCGTGACGGACACCAACGTAGGCCCCCTCTACCAGATGCCCGTTAAGCAGAGCCTGGAGGCGTCAGGCTACGAGGTGAGCATCTGCACTTTCGAGGCGGGCGAGGCCCATAAGCGCGCCGAGACCTACGTTGCCATTTTGGAGTTTGTGGCCGAGCACGAGCTTTCGCGCTCCGACGTGATCGTGGCACTCGGCGGCGGCGTCGTGGGCGACGTGGCGGGCTTTGTGGCCGCCACCTACATGCGCGGCTGCAAGTTTGTGCAGATTCCCACAAGCCTGCTCGCCATGGTGGATTCGTCGGTGGGCGGCAAGACGGCCATCGACCTGGCTGCCGGCAAGAACCTGGCCGGCGCCTTTTGGCAGCCGAGCGTGGTCATCGCCGACGTGGGGTGCCTTGCCACCCTCACGCCCGATCAGTTCGCCGATGGCTGCGGCGAGGTCATAAAGCACGCCGTGATCGCCGACCCGGAGCTCTTCGCCGAGTTGGAGAAGACCCCGCTCACGCTTGAGCTGCTCAATCGCGACGTGGCCCGCGTGGCGCTCATCATTGCCCGCAACATCGACATCAAGCGCGCCGTGGTCGTTGCCGACGAGCGCGAAACCAATCAGCGCAAGCTCCTCAACTTTGGCCACAGCGCCGGGCACGCCGTCGAAGCCTGCGAGCACTTTGAGCTCGGACACGGCAACTGCGTGTCGATCGGCATGGGCATCATCACGCGTGCCGCATCCCTGCATGGCATCTGCGATGCTGCACTGCCCGGTCGTATTGAGGAGCTTTGCGCCCGCCATGGCCTCAAGACCCGCTGTGACCTAGATGCCGATGCCGTCTTTGCCGAGGCGCTCCACGACAAAAAGCGCGCAGGCGACACCATTGACCTGGTAATTCCGCACGACATTGGCCGCTGCAGCATCGACCGCACGCCGCTTTCCACCTTCCACGAACTCATTGCCGGGGGCCTCGGTCAGAAGGGAGACGCATCCGCATGTTAGCCCGCATCACCCCCTCCCCGCTCAAGGGCACTGTTCCCGCCATCGCGTCCAAATCGATGGCGCATCGTCTCATCATCTGCGCCGCGCTTGCCAACGGCGAGACGCACGTTACCTGCAACACCGCCTGCGCCGATATCGAGGCCACGGTGCGCTGCCTTACGGCACTCGGCGCCCGCATCGAGACCGTCCAGGACGGCTTCCAGGTCCACCCCACCATGAAGAGTATTGAGTTTGGCCTGCTCAAGGCCCTTGCAGGCGGCACGCTCGACTGCGGTGAGAGCGGCTCCACACTACGCTTTATGCTGCCCGTCGCCTGCGCGCTGGGCGCTGAGGCCACCTTCGTGGGCCAGGGCCGCCTGGGCGCCCGCCCGCTCTCCCCACTTTCGGACGAGATCATCGCCGCCGGTTGCGACCTGCAGGGCCTGGGCGGTTTTCCGCTCAAGACGAGCGGCCGCATGCGCCCGGGCACCTTTGTGCTTCCGGGCAACGTGAGCTCGCAGTATATCTCCGGCCTGCTGCTGGCGGCCCCGCTGCTGGCCCAGCCCTCCTGCGTGCAGGTAACCGGCCTCATCGAGAGCCGCCCCTACATCAACCTGACGATCCAGGCCATGAAGGCCTTCGGCATCGAGGTCAATGTCGAGCGAATTCCGGCCAAGGGCGGCCAGCCCGAGGTCACGAACTTCCGCGTGAACAGCGGCTCGTACCGCACGCCCGGCAGCGTAGCCGTCGAGGGCGACTGGTCCAATGCGGCCTTTTGGCTGTGCGCCGGCGCCATCGGCACCGACCCCATCACCGTCGAGGGCGTGTCGCTGAGCTCCGCACAGGGCGACCGCAACGTGCTCGCCGCGCTTTCGCGCTTTGGCGCCCGCATCGTGCGCTCCACGAACGCCGCCACCGTCCAGTCCGACAAGCTCGCCGGCTTTGAGATGAGCGCCCACGACATTCCGGACCTGGTGCCTGTTATCTCGGCCGTGGCATCGCTGGCTCAGGGCCGCACGTTCATCCGTGACTGCGCGCGCCTGCGCATCAAGGAGTCTGACCGTCTGGTCACCACCACCCGCGAGCTCACCGCGCTGGGCGCGCAGGTGCGCATCGCCGGTGACGACATCATCATCAAGGGCGTCGATGCCTTTACCGGCGGCGAGGTCGATTCGCACAACGACCACCGTATCGCCATGATGGCCGCCATCGCCGCGAGTCGCGCCACCGGCGAGGTCGTGATCCACGGCGCCGAGGCCGTCAACAAGTCCTATCCCGATTTCTTCGACCACTACCGCCTGCTGGGCGGCAAGGTCACGCTCGAGGAGGAATAGCATGTCCTCGACCTTTGGCAACGTCTTGCACGTAAGCATCTTCGGCCAGTCGCACTCCCCCGCCATCGGCTGCTCGCTCGATGGCATTCCGGCAGGCATCACCGTTGACCTGGAGCAGCTGCAGGCCTTTTTGGACCGTCGCGCCCCCGGCCGTGACGAGACCGCGACCAAGCGCCGCGAGGCCGATGCCGTCCACATTATCGCCGGCATAGTTGATGGACACACCACGGGCGCGCCCATCGCCGCGATCATCGAGAACACCAACACGCGCTCCAAGGACTACTCCGAGCTGCGCCGCAAGCCCCGACCGGGCCATGCGGATTTCCCGGCACGCGTGAAATACCACAACATGCACGATGTCGCCGGTGGCGGACACTTCTCCGGCCGCCTGACGGCGCCCCTGTGCATAGCCGGCGGCATCGCGCTGCAGGCGCTCGAGGCCCGCGGCATTAACGTGATGGCGCACGTGGCGCAGATCGGCGGCATCTCCGATCTGCCCATGGACGACATGGTCTATCGCGAGGCCGACCGCAAGGCGATCCTTTCGAACGACCTGCCGTGCATTGACGCCGCCGCAGCCGGCCGCATGCGCGAGGAGATCCTGGCCGCGCGCGACGAGCTCGACAGCATCGGCGGCATCGTGGAGTGCGGTATTTACGGCCTGCCCGCGGGCATCGGCGACCCCATGTTCGACGGCATCGAGAACCGCATCGCGCAGATCGCATTTGGGATTCCCGCCGTGAAGGGCGTGGAGTTTGGCATGGGCTTTGCCGTCGCTGCCATGCGCGGCAGCGAGAACAACGACCCGTATCGCATCGACGCCGAGACCGGCAAGATCGAGGTCGAGTCCAATAATGCCGGCGGTATCCTAGGCGGCATCTCCACCGGCGCACCCGTCATGTGGCGCATGGCCGTAAAGCCCACGCCCTCCATTGGCCGCGAGCAGCAGACGGTGGACATGGACGCCATGAAAAATGCCGAGCTCTCGGTCCACGGCCGCCACGATCCCTGCATCGTCCCGCGCGCCGTCCCCGTAGCCGAAGCAGCCGCAGCGCTGGCCATCTGGGACGCCCTCCTAGAAGACGCTGCACAGCGTTAGTCCACCAACCCCAAGGGTAGTTAATTTGGGACGGGGCTATTTTAGCTACCCCCCATATGCCAGTTGATATTTGCGCTGACACCCATCGATTCATCGACAGTCAAAGGGTAGCTAAAATAGCCCCGTCCCAAATTAACTACCCCCGTATAACCATTCACGAAAGGGGTCCCTATGGACCTTGCTGACATCCGCCAGACCATCGATGGCATCGACACCACGCTCCTCAACAGTTTTGTCGAGCGCATGGACATTGCCACCGAGGTCGCCAAATCAAAAATCGAGATGGGCAAGGCCGTCTTCGACCCCGCCCGCGAGCGCTCCAAGCTCAACAACCTTGCCGGCCGCGCGCCCGAGCGCTACGAGGCGCAGACCATCACGCTGTTCCGACTCCTCATGAGCATGAGCAAGGCCGAGCAGCAGCGCTATATCAACGAGCTCAAGGGCATCACGGTCTCGCAAAAGGCACACGCCACGGCCGAGGCCTTCGAAACGCCCTTCCCCCAGACTGCCAGCGTCGCTTGCCAGGGCGTTGAGGGCGCCTACAGTCAGATCGCAGCGTGCAAGCTCTTTGCCGTGCCCGATATCGCGTTCTTCGAGACCTTCGAAGGTGTCATGCGCGCCGTGCGCGACGGATTCTGCGAGTTTGGCGTACTGCCCATCGAAAACTCCACCGCGGGCTCGGTCAACGCGGTCTATGACCTGCTCGCGCAGTTCGACTTCCACATTGTGCGCTCGCTGCGCCTCAAGATCGACCACAACCTACTCGTCAAACCCGGCACCAAGCTGCAGGATGTTCGTGAGGTCTATAGCCACGGTCAGGCCATCGCGCAATGCGCCGGCTTTATCGAGGCGCACGGCCTGCACGCCACCAAGTATCTCAACACGGCCATGTCGGCCGAGATGGTCGCCAACTCCGAGCGTGCCGACGTCGCCGCCATCGCCTCGCGCAGTTGCGCGACGCTCTACGGCCTGGAGGTGCTGGAGTCCAACATTCAGGACTCGGACAACAACTACACGCGCTTTGTCGTCATCAGCCGCGAGCCGCGCGTCTACCCCGGGGCTAACCGCACCTCGCTCATGATCACCACGGCCAACGAACCGGGCGCCCTCTACCGCGTGCTCGAGCGCTTCTATGCGCTCAACATCAACCTTATCAAGCTCGAGAGCCGCCCCATCCCCGGGCGCGACTTTGAGTTTATGTTCTACTTCGATCTAGACTGTCCCTTTGGCAGCAAAGCCCTCGACGACTTGCTCGACTCGATTGACGACGTGTGCGAGAGCTTCACCTACTTTGGCAGCTACACGGAGGTACTCTAGATGACTGACGTCGCCACAACCCGTCCCTACGGCGTGCTGGGCCGCGTGCTGGGCCACAGCTACACCCCGACCATCTACAAGGAGCTTGCGGGGCTTGAGTACGTGCGTTTTGAGCGCGAGCCCGAGGACCTCGCGGCATTTATGACGGGCGACGAGTGGGAGGGCACCAACGTGACCATTCCCTACAAGCGCGCCGTCATGGACTTCCTGGACGAGCTGAGCCCGCTCGCCGAACGCATGGGCAACGTCAACACGATCACGCGTCTGCCCAACGGCCGCCTGCGCGGCGACAATACCGACTACTTCGGTTTCCAGTGCCTGGTCGAGGAGCTGGGTGTGGAGATTGCCGGCAAGAAGGCCCTCGTGCTCGGAGCCACCGGAGGCGCCGGCACCACGGCAAGTATGGTGCTGGGCGACCTGGGCGCGATCGTGGTGCCGGTCGGCCGCACGAGCGAAGTCAACTACGACAACATCGCGCAGCAGTCCGACGCCACACTGCTCGTCAACTGCACGCCCGCCGGCATGTTTCCCCACTGCCCCGATGCCCCCTGCACGCTCGAGGGGCTCGATGCGCTCGAAGGCGTCATCGACATTGTCTACAACCCTGCACGCACGGGCCTGATGCTCGAGGCCGAGCGCCGCGGCATCCCCTGCATAGGCGGCCTGCTCATGCTTGTGGCCCAGGCGGCGCAAGCCGTCGAGCGCTATACCGGCCAAGTCACCCCGCGCGAGCGCATCCTGGACGTGACGGAGCGTCTATCTCACCGCGAGCAGAACATCGCCCTGATCGGCATGCCGGGCTCGGGCAAAACCCGCGTGGGTGAGCAGGTCGCCCTGCTCACCGGCCGCGAGCACATCGACCTGGACCGCGCCCTCGAGGAGCGTCTGGGCATGCCTTGCGCCGACTTTATCGTCGAGCGCGGCGAGCCAGCCTTCCGCGAGCAGGAGACGGCGGCCCTGGCCGACATCTCCAAGCGCAGCGGCCTGGTGCTTTCCACCGGCGGCGGCGTGGTCACGCGCGACGAGAATTACACGCTGCTGCACCAGAACAGTCAGATTGTGATGCTCAACCGTAAGCTCGATGAGCTCGCCCACAAGGGTCGCCCCATCACCGCCCGCGATGGCATCGACAAGCTGGCCGAGCAGCGTATGCCGCGCTACCGCGCCTGGGCCGACTACATCATCAGCTCACGCGACTGCGCAGCCAACACCGCCCAAGCCCTCCTCGACACCCTCTAAAACCTACCAAAAAGGGACAGGTTTATTTTGGCAGGTTTTATCTGGGCAAACGTCGAAGACCAAAAGACCGGCTACGCTAACCAACCGCAAAGGAAGCAACCATGAAAGCTCTCGTCATCAACGGACCCAACCTCAACATGCTCGGCATTCGCGAGCCTGGCATCTACGGCAGCGACAACTACGACCGCTTGGTCCAGATCTGCAAGGAGGCCGGCGCCGTACAGGGCTTCGACGAAGTCGAGGTCTTCCAGTCCAACCACGAGGGCAGCATCGTTGACAAGATCCAGGAGGCATACGGCAAGGTCGACGGCATCGTCATCAACCCGGCAGCTTACACGCACACGAGCGTGGCGATCCTGGATGCCCTCAAGGCCGTCGCCATCCCCGCCGTCGAGGTTCACATCAGTGCCGTCGAGACGCGCGAGGACTTCCGCCAGGTAAGCTACGCCCGCCTGGCCTGCTTTGCCACCATCACCGGCGAAGGCCTCCAGGGCTACTCCCATGCGTTGGAGCTGCTGAAAGAGCATCTGCTACACTAATCCCTGGGACAAATGACCCAGTGGCGTTTGTCCCAAAACTTACGTAACTGTTCGATTGACATACAAAGGAGCATATCAATGTCCCAGTACGATTACCTCGTTGTCGGTGCCGGCCTCTCGGGCGCCGTCTTTGCCAACACCGCCAGGCGCGCCGGCAAGTCGGTCCTGGTCATCGACCGCCGCGACCACATCGCCGGCAACATCTACACCGAGGACGTCGAGGGCATCCAGGTCCACCGCTACGGCGCCCACATCTTCCACACCTCAATGAAAGACGTCTGGGACTACGTCAACCGCTTTGCCGAGTTCATCAACTACGTCAACTCGCCGGTCGCCAACTTCCACGGCAACATGTACAACATGCCCTTCAACATGAACACCTTCGCCAAGATGTGGCCGGGCGTCGTCACGCCGGCGGACGCCAAGGCAAAAATCGCCGAGCAGGTGGCCGCCGAGAATATCGGCGAGCCGGCCAACCTCGAGGAGCAGGCGCTGTCCCTCGTGGGCCGCGACATCTTCGAGACGCTCGTGAAGGGCTACACCGAGAAGCAGTGGGGCCGCGACTGCCGCGACCTGCCCGCGAGCATCATCAAGCGTCTCCCCTGCCGCTTTACCTACGACAACAACTACTTCAACGACCGCTACCAGGGCATCCCCATGGGCGGCTACACCAAGATGGTCGCCAACATGCTCGAGGGCGTCGAGGTGCGCTGCGGCGTGGAGTACAAGGAGCTGGCCGCCGCCGAGCCCGATATCGCCGCCAAGACGATCTACTGCGGCCCCATCGACGCGTTCTACGACTTCAAGTTGGGCACGCTGGAATACCGCAGCCTGCGCTTTGAGACCGAGACGCTCGACGAGGCCGACCACCAGGGCGTGGCCGTGGTCAACTACACCGAGCGCGAGATCCCCTACACGCGCATCATCGAGCACAAGCACTTTGAGTTCGGCACGCAGGACAAGACCGTCATCACGCGCGAGTACCCGGCCGACTGGAAGCCCGGCGACGAGCCCTACTACCCCATCAACGACGCCAAGAACGAGGCCCTCTACAAGCAGTACGAGGAGCTGGCGGCGCAGGAGGGCGACGTGATCTTCGCCGGTCGCCTGGGCGGCTACAAGTACTACGACATGGACAAGGCCATCGCCGCGGCCTTAGAGCTCGTCCGCAACGAGCTGGGCGTGGAGCCCACGGAGGCGTAAGGGTCCAAAACGGGCCTCTGCGCGAGTCGAAAACAGCACAAGCAGGCACGCCAACGCCGGCAGGGACAATTTCGCCCCTGCCGGCGTTTTAGTAAGGAGACAGAATTGGCTGTTCTGACCATTATCTAGCCGAAGATATAAGTGAACACGACCTGTCACAGGGGCAGAAACCGGAAGTATGCGGCAAATTCTAAACATGCCGAGCACACCGGGATGCCGCAACGCCTCTACCTGTGGTTTCTCTGCGTGAAAAGGGCTGTGTGCTCGGAGATTCCGGAATTTGCCGCATACTTCTGGCGAGCGGTTCCGGAAGTGCGGTGAAAAACCAAGATCTGCAGACCAGTCCCCTATATTGAACTACCGCGACCTGCGGTTTTGTTGCCGAAAATCGGGGCGTGCTCAGCTGTTTCCGATTTTTCCCCGCACTTCCGGAATTATAGCCTCAAACCGAGAGTTCAAGTAACAGTGGCGGCATCCGCGACAACATCCAGTTGTCGCGGAAACGTCAAAGGGCCGTTGCCGGAAACCCGGACAACGACCCTTCTTTGCCATTGTCTGACGTAGAGTCCACGACGACTGGATTATGCTCTAATCTTTGCACTCGATCTGGCAATTGCTCATCTGCTATTTCAACAAGTCGACCAGCAGAAGCTCCCCATTCTTCCGCTTGCTCGTCTCGGCATGAGCTTTAATTGCTTTAACAAGTTTTTCGCCGTCACCCCAATATTCCTCAAGAAAATCCTTCTCTTTAATTTTGCCTAGTCCAAGACGCTGTTTGCAGAATTCGTTAGGCTTAAGTTGCCTGTCCCTTCTGGTCGCATTCTCCCAATCCCGATAGGCACCCTCGGCGTGAATCACAAGCATCTCAATCTCCGGTCGCGTAAGAAAACTCAGCACTTTAGTGCCGTTCTGTCTACGCTTTGGAAACTCAAACTTGGGAGCGCTGCTGTCCACAATCCGTGCGACCACAAGCCCTTCAGCCCCAGCAGTCTCGTAGTTCATCGAGAAATAGTCGTTTGCAATTTCAGACGCCTTGCGTTTTCGCGTGTAAGGACGATCGACAATAAGGGCATCTTTGACCACTCGTTCTCTTGGAACGATCAACAAATCGTTGTCATACAACACCTGGATAACGGCGCCCTCTGCAGTTCCCTCACAGCTAAACAAGACAAAACGACTTGATAGAATGTCTTTTGCCTGATTACCCATTGATGTGCTCGCAAACATACTCGCGCATCGCTTGAACGTCGGGGTACTTAGGCATAGACCCCTTGATCACATTGTTGATGATCACATCGCTCTTTTTGTTCTCAATCCGATTGATACGCTCGGAATACTTGATGAGCTCCGTCTTAAACGAATCGTCACGCACAAGAACAAATACATTGTCTTTACGTCTTAGCACATCAAGAAGCTCCGAGTAATGAGTCGAAAAAAGCAAGGTTGCCCCATGGGGGTTCGTAACGGGAGAAGCAAAAAGCTCAATCACTGTACCTACAAGCGATCTGTTAAGACCCGTTTCAATCTCGTCCACAATCAGATAGCCCCCATTTCTGAGAGCAGTTATCGCTTGATTGACCAGTTCCGCACCCAAAACCGTTCCATTTGACAGAACAGAAGTCGCGATCGCGACATTCATCACCCGCTCCGCTCGTTCTCCCTTAAACTTAAGATGGAACACTTGGTTTTCCTTGTTCCAGACAAGATATTCTACGCTCGGATCAAAAGCCTGAACAACAGGAGTTGGCAAGCTCGTCAAAGGCAGCGTGCGCTCGGGAGACTCCACCGAGACGATTTTTTTGCCCGTGATGACAGACACAATCGACATGTTGTCATCCAAGAAAGTTCGTTGGGCATCGTTAAGAACAAGGTCGCCATCAGCAGGCCCCTCACGAACCAGGATAGGCTCAGAGACATCCTTCAGACGCTCGATATTCAAAACGACCTTTCTAGAGACGCGTGATGTGGGACATCTCCAAAGCCATTCGTTCTCAAATGTAAGCGATCCCGCAAAAGAAGTATCATCTACGGCTTCGCCATCCGCTTTGTGAAGTTGAGATTCAATAAGATATACCGAACCTTTTTCGAAAAATACACAAGTCACATTGACCTGGCGCTCCAAGTTTCCGAGAACATCGGAACCAGTTGCAAAGCGTCGCATAACAAAGCTGCCAGACATATAGCCAAGCACAAAGCGCACAAGGTTGAGAGTCGTTGTCTTACCGGATGCGTTTACGCCAACAACGCCCATAACATTTTGAGAATAGAGCGAGGATCCCACCGGCAGCGGGAACACATCGGCGAAATTACCTTCCTCATCGCTCAAAACGCGATCAGCGGCAATAAAATCAAGCTCCAAACGCTTGTCCTTAAACAGCGTGACCCCATCAATTCTTAATTTAAGAAGTTTCAAAGCGACCTCCTTTTAGACAATCAAATTATAAACAGTTTTCTTGTTTATAATTTGAGAAACATGATGGCTATGGATTGTTCAGAGAAAGCAAAACAGCGTGACAGCGGGAGCGTGCAAAAAACAATGGCTTCTATAACGGCCGCAACCAGCTCCGCCCCCATTCGTCAGCAACATCTCGACCATCACGCCACCCATTTGCGAAAGCAATTATGTGTCACCGCAGAGAGAAGCATCGTTAAATCATCCAGTCTCAAGCGTAATCACAAGTAAGATCTATCGATATAAAAGCTGAAGTGCCAGTTTTTAAGCCGCGTATCAGCATCCCCGTTGTCATCAACAAACTCAGAGAGCATATCCGCACCGTCGGTAATTGGGCAGCGATCGCCCTCGTATTTCATAAAAGGAAAAGCACCGTCTCTGGAACCGGCAGCAAACACAAAACCTGATGGATCGATTACCCAACAGACATATGCATCCTTTCCGCGAGTAAGCAGCAGCGACCCGTTGCAGCCTTTGGGCAAGAAGCAGTCAAACGCCTCGTCCAAAGACGAATAGGCATTGGATTCCATCCAACTCCGATTCTCCAGGCTTGCAATTGTCCAAAGAAAGGACTTCATCTCTTCCAGATATGTCCAGTCAAACCATATCCCATCTTCATCGAACCCGCTCCTCCCTTTACCCGATTCAAACCGCTTAACCTTAGCGCTGGCGTTAGCGGCAGCTGTGTCAATCTCACGCTTAAAAGTGTCCAAGTAGGAAGCTTTTTCGGGCGGGTTTAAACACTCTAGATACTCGCGCGCATTCCATCCGTTGAAATGTTTGATGTATCGAAAGCTTGGAAGCAACGCCGCTGCGATATTAACAAACTCCTTTACAGGCAGATTCTCCCCCACAACGTTAATCCGCATGGACATCGATTCTAGCGAAGCATAATAGGCAAGCGCGAGAACATAGGGCGCGATGAATATTGGGTACCAGATTGAAAGAAATAGCGAGCTTAATTCAACGCCCCAGTCCATAGAAAACTAAGCATTTGAAAGCAGCAACGTTGTTGCAATACAAACAATGATGCACAAAACAACCCTCATGTTTTCAAACAAGCATAGATTGGATACATCACGTCAAGATGAAAATTGGGCATGGCCAATACCCAGAAACAAAAGGACTACTTGAAGAGCAACTTCAAACGGAATAGGGAAGCAGACCAGATTGATATAGAAAGACGCTAGTGCACCAAAGCGGACCTCAGGCACAATCAATTCGTTTTTAATTGAAGTGACCGATGTTGCCTTAGATGCAATTAACATAGAGGGAAACCCAACAAATACAACCTCAAGAATCGTGTCCAGCAAGATACCCGTATTCCAAAACCCGAATTCAAACGCTCCGTATATCAAAAGCGCAGAGTACGTTACAAGAATGAGCGCAGGAATCAGAATTTTGGGGCTTTGCGCACACTTGACAACATCAGCAAACGATTTAATAACGCTTAACAACTAACCCTTAGTCAGAAGATAAATCGCTATAAGACCCATCAATATAATTGATGCATATTCACGGTTATCCATTTGTCCGATGAGAGTTGCAACCACCCATTGGACTCCACTGAGGATCAATCAAGCCCCTCCTTAGCCGTGTTGAATCTAGACTCAAGATCACGCCGGGAATGTTGGTGCAAACGCGCCGACGACCAGCCATGCGTCGCCGAAGCCCTATGGAAGTCTGCGAACCATGAGGCGGCCCTCGAGGAGGAGCTTGTGCATGAGGTTCTTCCCGTGGTCTTTGTTGTCGAAAGACTCGCCGTAGGCAGCCAAGAGCTTCGTCACGTTTTTATGAACTTCCCTGCGAGCCTTTTCGACCATAACCTTCTCGGTCTCACCCTTCTTGCCATGAGGCCTATAGTAGAAGACGAGCCTCGTATCGCCACCGTAGAGGTCCACGGCATCGAAGATCGACTGAAAGTAGGAGTAGTCGGCCTCGGAAAGGGAGTGGCCGAAGAACTTGATGAAGCCCATCGAAGCGCCGTTTGACAACTTCGGCCGAACGACCCTCTGGAAGTCGACGGGGTCCTGCGCGAGCAGCCTGTAGGTCTTGGTGAACGGTATGGCCACGCTGGTGGGCCTGATCCCCTTCGCGTCTATGCCGAAGACGATGCCGTGCTCGTAGTCGCTCGCCCTACCGTGTATGTTGCAGAAGCAGTCGATGCCGAGGGCGTCGGAAAGGCGAACGTTGCTCGACAGGGGCTCGGTGTAGTTGAAGCTGAGGACGGAGGTCGAGGGGGGCACGCCATCTTCGTCAACCAGGTCTCTGCAGATGCGCTCCATCCGGGTCGCGGCGGAGTCGAGGTAGCCGGGCGTCCGCTGCACAAGGTCGTTGAGGTAGGAGGCGAAATACGACTCGTAGCGGTTCAGGTCGGCAAGGGACAGCGCGGCGAGCACGCTGCCGTCCAGCTTTCGGCCCCTCAGCCAATTGCTCAGCACATAGGAATAGACGGCATTGGTGCGCGCGGTCTGCGAGGGCTTGACCGAAGGATCGAGGACACATTCCGGGAGCCGGAGCATCTGGGGATCCTTCTGCCCGCTTTTGTACAGCCACCGCCTAATCTGGTGTTCGACGTCGCACCAGCGCCAATTATGCCCCTTCTCCTGCTTGAGAATGAGATCCCAGATAGTGGTGTTCTCCGGATGGGCAACCAAATCGGATTTCGCTCGGTAGTCGTGAAAGTCGGAGAAGCTCGATTTGAGGTCGCAGGAAAGATCGAACCCGTTGCCGATTACGATGAGCTGATACATCAGACACCTCCTCTACGCAAGCATGAAGGCACAGGCCATGCAGTGAGTCTTTTCTTCAACGGTCAAACTAGACGATATAATATCTTTGAGCCACTTGACCATAACGTGTGAGTCTTGCCATAGAGCCTGCATACCCATCGATTCAGCGACCAACGGCGAACCCGTCGTAAAAAGAGACATTAGTATTTCCTCCACACCATGCGGTCAACGATGCCGGTGTAGGACTGGATGATACGGACGACCTTGGGGGCCACGTCGTCCTGGTAGTCCGGCACGGGGATTCCGTGGAGGCCATCCTCCGTGAGCGCAACCGCCGTGCGCACGGCGTTGAGCAGGCCCCGCTCGTCGATGCCCGCGAGCACGAAGCATCCCTTGTCAAGCGCCTCGGGGCGCTCGCTGCTCGTGCGGATGCAGACCGCCGGGAGCGGGCGGCCGACGCTCGCGAAGAAGCTCGACTCCTCGGGGAGGGTACCGGGGTCAGAGACGACGCGGTAAGCGCTAGACTGCAGCTTGTTGTAGTCGTGGAAGCCCATGGGCTCGTGGGTGCGCACCAGGGGATGCGCCTGGAAGCCCGAGGCCTCCAGGCGCTTGCGGGAGCGGGGGTGGCAGCTGTAGAGGATGGACTTTCCGTATTCCTCGGCGAGGGCGTTTATCGCGCCGAAGAGGGACGTGAAGTTCGCTTCGGTGTCAATGTTTTCCTCGCGGTGGGCGGAGAGCAGGAAGTAGCCTCCCGGCTCCAGGCCCTCGCGCTCCAGCACGTCACTCGCATCGATGGCCGCCAGGTTCGTGCGCAGCACCTCCGCCATGGGCGAGCCCGTCACGTAGGTGCGCTCCGTCACGCAGCCCGTCGCGAGCAGGTAGCGCCGCGCGTGATCGCTGTAGGCGAGTTCACGTCGCTGATGACGTCCACGATGCGGCGGCTCGTCTCCTCGGGCAGGCACTCGTCCTTGCAGCGGTTACCCGCCTCCATGGGTTCCAGTACTCATACGCCCTAGCTGGGCTCCTTGTTCGGAACGTGGTTCCGGAGCGAATTAGCACTCCAATGCCAGAGCGGCTGTGCCGGCCGCCCGTGAGCGATACCGCTCTTTCGAAGAGACATCAAATGGAGCTTGAGCAGCCCTGTCGCCAACAGTGCCCTCAACTGAAAACGCGTGCAACAACCTCGATACCATGTGCTACGGTGTCTATGCGAGCTTAGTTAAGTGCGGCAGCTCGCAAAAACATTTCTACAGTGTTTGAGGAAATGCGCCGCACAGAGAGACATCGCGGCGAAACCGCATCACCGCGCGCCGTTCGGGAAGACGACCTGCAGCTGCCCGCCAGCCCAAGTCGGTAACAGGTCAGAGCCTAATGACAGCCAGGGCCAAATGCGGGCACAGCCACTTCACCAAAGACGAACGGAGACCTGAAATCAGATGATCGACCTGAGAGAGTACTATCTCGATAACATTTCAGAGAACGACTACTACTATCACTTTTTCTCACTTATCGAAGGCGTGAACAGAACTTACAACGTCTTCTACGGGAAGGATGAGACACAGGGATTCGAGTTCCTAGTCCACGACGAGATAGAAGCGATAGAGAAGTTCCGGCAGCTGTGTCAACCAGAAAACGAGCCGAATAGGAAAGAGGACAGGTGCTGGTTCTATGTCGTCGCCTACTATCTGAACGCACACGGCTATATCATCGATCAATTCCCCGACGTACTGCGCAGGCCCCCGAAAGAACCATCCAGTTTTACATACGGGACAATCAGGGACAGAGCCATATCGCTTGGGCTCGACGATGATGGCACGGTACGCTGGGCGACCCGCCGCGCGATGGTTGCCGACATGACCTTCGTGCGCAAGGCGTCCTCGGTGGCAATCGGCGATAATCTGAACAAGAGGATCCAGCTCATCTCCGCAGGCAATTCGCGATTCGAGGAGATGGAGGACAACGAGAAGCTCAGGGAGATCGCGAACCTGATCGAGAACCTGCTGAAAGAGAACGGGAAGTTCATACAACCTGACTACTCGAAGGCGACGCTTGGACTCGTCGACGACAATACGGTGAAGAGCTTCAGATACAAGATCCAGTGTTTCAGGCACTCGAGCAAGGAATCACTGGAAGAGAGAGCAAGGCTAACCGATGGACAAAAAAGGTTCCTGGTCGACTTCGGCGTGACAATCTGCAAGGCAATTTACTCTCTCGTCGAATAGCGCCATTCGCGCCGCCTCTCCCGTTGTCAACGATAGCCGCAGCTCTTGTTTCCATGCGAATTAACAAAACGAAGACGAAATAATCAACCGAAGATGAGGAAAGTCATGTTCGCTTAAAAGCGGCTTAGAATTTCACCATCATGTGTATTAGCCGATTTAGGCCACGCGTATTGGGCTAATAAACCATTCGACCAATTAAGCTAATTGCTTTGTCACTGGCATGCGAGCAGTTTAATCAAGACGACAAGAGCGCGCTCAAATTGTTGCCTGCAGCAGCTAGCCAAGTATAGATACCATCCTGTTTCCAAATTCGGTCCTACGATAAACCCTTTCTTCTTTCTCGATATCGCCGGGATCGTCGAAGGTGAGCGTCTCGTCTACTACGTCCCACTGCTGCCGATGGATATCCTCAATCAGCAATCCAAGTCCGGTTAATCGAAGCAGAACTTCTGTATCTTTGCCTCTGAGCGTCTGAAAAGTTTCCTTTTCTCGAAGCATCTCGTAGTCTCCAGGTAGAAATCTGTCCAGCGTCTCTGCGAACAAACGAAGATCGCCCCAGCTAATTTCTTTATCTAGATAGGCCTCATAAATCTTTGCTAGTCGCCGCGCTTTGTCCTCCTCAATGTATCTTTCGAGCAGGATAAGCAGGTACTCAATATCGCGCTTCCTATTTGACTCTTCAAAGTATTGCTTGTACTTTTTCCTCGAGCCATTTTCAAAAGAGTCGCGGTTGAACTCATCGAGGAAACACGCATACTTCTTCAGTAGGTGCGCATTGTGGATATTGTTTCCGATTTTATAGATGCTCACTGCGCTTGAGATGACGGGAATGTCCTTCAAGAACTCGTTTTGGAGAATTTCGTCCAGACCAACCTCTGCGACATTCGAAATAAGTTCGAGAGAGTCGCTGCAAATAGTTGGCCTTGCGTCGTCTTGCAAGCGCGTTAGAACGGCCTTAGTTGATTCCTCCGTGTTTGCCATAAGATTACCTTTCATAATAATTTGCCAGTTTTAGCATGCGTTTGTACCGCCGCTTTCTACCCAGTTCACCTATATTGCCTAGTTCGCAGTCATCCGAACATGGCGGCTCACTGCGACATGCTGCGGAACGTTGGTGGGACAGCGCTGGGACAAAAATCGAAACACAAGCGAAACTCGGACAGGTTGAGTTTCGATATCTATCCCAATGGTAAACGGGGTATGGTTTAGGCCGAAGCGCCTGAGACTTTTCCTAATTCTAGGTGTCAAAGTCGATTACTGCCTGTCGTGGAATAGCCCCCACTTTTCGTCTTCGATGTCTCCTTCAATTGATGAGTTCACTTTTGACAGCCATTCTCTGTGTTTTAAATATGCAACACCTGCGGGCAGCTGAGCAGCAATCGAGTCAATCGCCTCAATCTCCTTGAGCTTTGCTGGAATAAAGCCTTTTTCAGGGGACCCGCTCATTGAAGATCGACGGAGATCCAAATGGTTGATCGATATCCCGTCTTTATCGAGCGTCAGAATGAGGGTGATAGCCCTAACCCTCGCCTCGTCATTGCAATCGGACAAGGCCCAGCTTATTCTATCGAGACTATTTGCGTCGGCGATCCTTTCGCGGATGGTATATTCCAGGCGCTCCCAAAAAATATCGCTCGAGAGCGCATTTGCATCATGAACGGGAAACAAAAAGGCTATTTCATACCTGCCGAGTGGTTTGCTCAGCGCTTCATCGATCATTGCTTTCAGCAGATTCCAAGCGTGATCGTCCTGGACGGTCCAAAACGAGCTGATTCTTCGCAGGAGATCGTGCCTTTGTCGGTAGTCGAGGTTGGCAGCGTATTCCAAAAAACGGTCAATCATTGAACTGTCAAGGCGTAAAAGGCAGCGTAGGAAAGCGAGGTGATAGTCGAAAGAAGGGCGTCCTTCAAGTGCGAGAAAATACAGGTTGACAGCCGGTGAGGGATTGGATCCGAAGTACGAATCTAGAGCGGAGACGCGCTTTTCGTCTCCGCAGTTGCCGAAAAACCGCCAAACCTCATCATTGTGTGTATGTTCGGAAAACCTAAAAGCATATTTGAGCATATAGCCAGGATGCTTTGGCTCGACTATCTCCAAATCTTCCAAGCAGAGATGCGTTCTGCCGTCATCGAGTCTTGCGAGGATCTCGTCGAGCTCCTCCTTGTCGGGCCCGCTCTTTATTGCTAGCAAATCAAGATAGTCAAACAGGGCCGGATGGTCACTCACGTCGAGCACCGCGCCCAGCTCGTTTCTAAGGACCCTCCTGCCGATGGCTTCAGCAAGGTAATCAAGTGCTTCATACGGAACGGGGATCGTCGAGGGCAACGATGCGATATTGCGTGCGATTATGCTTGAAGCGGTATCTGGGGTCCTTTTGGCAATTTCCAGAAGGACTTTTCCGATAGCCCTGCCCGACTCCCACTCTTTACCGGAAATCTCATAATCTTCGGCCAGCTTTCCCAGGGCTTCGGTCAGTCGTTCTAGCGGTAACTCTTCCGCGGATATTCTAGGTTCTTTCTCTTCGAGAGACCAAGAGTTCTCCAAGCCAAGCGCGTCGAATGTGCTCTGGCGGAACCCATCGAGGCTCAGAGGGGAGTTCTGCGCGCATGTTTCGTAAATCTGGTTGATGCTTAAGCCGCATGAAAGATCGGTTGTCGAGTCTTCGCTTATATATTTGGGGAATAGCTCTTCGATCCTCGAGAGCACCGAATGCATGTTTTCTGCGTGCTCCGCTTCAGGTTCTTTGCCATAGAACGAGAAGTGCTACCGAAAGGTGGATTTAACTTGCCTGCTGCATTCGGTTTCGACTAGAACGGAGAGCGCCCGGAAGCAATGGGCGTGGAGCTCGGCCAACTCTGATGTGAAACTGAAGGTCAGGGTGTTGTATGTGTACGTTATGCCATTTTGCCAAACGCGCTGGGCCCTTGAAGAGAGGTATGAACTCGTCAAGACGATCAGACATGCTGCAACATTACGGGAATGCGATTGTTGATATTTTTGAGCGAGGGCATCGAGTTTGCTGTTTTCCAAATCGAATCCCGTACGATCGAGATCATAAGCGAAAGCACCGTCTGGTCCGCATGCCCAGTTGTACTCGGCCGCTCGCTCGGTGCCTCTTTCTACACACGTCACGAACAACTCTAAGGCTGTTTGCGAATACTCGCTCGAGCTCATCAGGGATACGGAAATATGCAGGGGCATAGATCCGTCGGATGTCGAATTCATGCCGAGAATATCTTCCGATACGTCAGCGCAAGCAGCGCTTTCGATGCGGTTTGAGGCAAAGGCGAGCGCCTGTATGGGAAGGAGTTGATTGAATGTGATTATGAACTGATCGGCAATTCGCGCATCCCGATTCTTAATTTCATCCCAAGCTTTCCCGCATTCCCTTCGAAGGTAGTCGTACACGCTCGCACTTCCGCACACTTCAGCCATTGACTTGGCGGCTTTGAGATACGGCGCGTTCGGCATTTCTGCGGTATGCAGAATGAAATCCGCAAAACTGCCGTTCCCTTCTTTTGCGAAGTGGCGGCATATCAAGAAGTCACGAAGATTCTGCTCTTCCATTCTTATGGCTAGCACGCCACCAGCGGAGGTAAGGATCGTGACGATTTCCTGGTCGTTCAATCTGGATGCAAAATCCCGAATCTCGGCATCGTCGTACTCCAGGCCCAAGAGTTCCTCGTAACAAGGGTCTCCTTCAATAAGATCGCAGCAATCGTAGATTGCAAGGACCTCTGCGAGACGCTGCTCCCTGCTGGAGTACCCAGCTAAGGCGGAATTCATATAGATGTTCAGAAGATCGTATGGCTCTTGGATGGCTTCGAAATTGCCGTCTGCTATGGGGCTTGCTGCCATGATAGCCAAGCGCAGGTTTCCGTTTGCGATTGCCGATACTCTCTCCCTCAGTGCTAGGTTTTTTATGTTGTATTCGGTCTCGAGTATCGCTTCAATGTTTTCCGCGGTTAGAGGCTCCAGCTCTATTTCTTTGAAATTTAGATAGCTGCCGATTTTCGCGGTCAACTCGCTTCGGTGCATCTTCCTGCAGGTGAGGACAATCTTTAGCTTTTTGTTTTCCAAGCAGATTCCCAGCAAGTGCTCAAGTGACAGGTTGCCGTTTGCATCATCGACCAGAAGGATAATGTTTTCCGACTCCGACAAAATCAGCTCAATATCATCGTCGAGATGCGACGAATACCTAGAGTCCAAGATCAGAAGATCCCAGTGATGCCGATTGCTGAATGAGAGGCATGCGTCGAGGGCGATCTTGGTTTTCCCCGATCCAGACTGCCCCTGAATCACTACTGCCCTACTTTGCTCTATCGATTCGATGATGCCTGAAAACTCGGAATCCCTGTGCATGAGGGGCTTCGACAGGTCGGTTGTGAAACGGCCGTTCAGGCTTCGCTCGATGAAGCGGTCTGGGGCGATGAATGACCCCTTTCCGAGCGGAATGCCCAAAACCGTATGCGCTAGCGCAGGGAATTTTCTATCAAGGTCGCTCGCAATTGTCTCTGGCCCGATTATTTCTATCCGTGGATCGATGGCGCGGACTTCCTCGAGTACCAGAGGTGAAAGGCGAAAGTATGTGTGGCACAGGATGATTCGATCTATGAGTTGCGGATCGATGCCGGTTTTGCTCCTGTCGAGGCAGTCTATAGCATCATTTAGCAGCTTATTGCGAATGTCGGATTTAGAGGTTGTGTATGCCGCGAAGATGTAGTGTCCATTCTCTCCTACGGAGTACATATCTGGCACTCCGGTCGTAGTTTTATCCGTGCCGCATTGGGATCCCAATTCAATGATGTTGTTAAGCGAATATCTCCTATATAGATACTGATTTGCTAGTGTTTGAAAACGCCCGCCTTCGATCTGCCTTAGCTCTTCTTGGATCTGATTTATATGGGACATTTTGCTCCTCGCGGTAAATTCGCCTTTTGATTTCTCTTTTCTTACTCTAGTCCACCTAGCTCAGCAAGTCTTGCACGCTCGAGGGCCGAGTCGACGACGTCCTCGAAGTCGAGCCCCGCCGCATAGGGAGATCCGGCGACAATGACTGGGATAAAAAACTCTAATCAAGGCCAGAATCTTTAATAGCATGCTGTTTTACCACAGACGGCAGAATCTGGCTTGAACGGTTAATTATAGCCCCCGACAGAAAGAGCGGTGCTTCCTCGCTATCGTCTCCGCGCTCGAGAAGCAGAATCGCAAGGCAATCGAGGTGGTCGAGGAGTGCGGTGGGTTGTTACCGTCAATGGGAATTCGGTCAACGCCAACCATCAATCATGCCGTATTATTCAGAGTTAGAATTTTCGCCCCACGATACTAAGCCGGTGACCATCCAATGATTTTTGGCATCGATATAGACACCGCCAATCTGATTGTCCAAGCATTCATCGGAGCCGCTACCTTGGGGACCTTGATTGCCGCATTCTGTCAAAACAACCAGACCAAAAGAAACAGGGAGGACGATATCAAGCGGCATCAGCCATCCCGCATATCGGCATGGTACGAAGAAGGTCGAAACCGAATCGATCAGCCCGATGACAACCGATTCTTCTGGCAGTTCGTCGTGCTTCGAAACGAAAGCGAGTCCCCCGTCTACGACGCAATCGTCACCTGCGTCGGGATTAGCGGAGCCGGCCCTTCTTTCAAAGGAGAGGACAACGGTCCCGCTTTTCCCGACCGCGTCTGCGTCGGCACGCTTCCTCCTGGAGCATGGTACATATGGCTCCCAACGGGAGGGCACGGAATGGGAGTGCGCACGGCGCCCGAAACGGCTTTCGTCGACGCGAATGGGATTCCATGGGTTCGGCGAGGCAACGGAAGGCTCGAGGAGATCTCTATGGAGCCGACCTCGTTCTACAGGCTGCCCCTCCCCTTGTCCTGGCACGGATGCAAGAAGCTGACCGAGTAGAAGTCGTCGACGCCGTACGCGTAGCCCTCGAAGGGCGCCTCGTCCAGGCCGCGCCAGCCGGCGGCGGCGCGATAGTCCGCGATCTCGTCGGCAAGGGCCCTCGCCATAAGCACGACGTGCTCGACCGCAAACCCGTTATTCGACTTCTCTGGGTGCTTCTTGACGTGGTCGCTGGAAAAGTAGCCCAACGAGATTTCGCTCACGGGTCCGTCGCCGTTGGCGAACGCGGCCACATTGACCGTCTTGCGCCTGAAGAGGGTATCGAGTGCCTTGGTGAGGGGCTCGGCGGTGGACAGCATGGCGGGGCCTCCCTACGTACGAGGGAGATTGAATTGAGGGTTTGATGCTACTGTCCGCTACTGCCCGCGGCACTCAGCAAGCCAGCCGAATGCCGCGGTCTCCCGAGACTAGCGGAGCCGCCCTTATTGCTAACACTGCCAAAGCAAGCCCCACTTCGTCAGTAACTTGGACGGGTGTCCCAGCAGCAGCGCGTGGCACCTAGAAGCGCTGTTCCCAGCAGGAATAGCGCTAAGGAGGCGGCGATCCAGTTGCTGTCGGCGGTCTTGGGGAGCGTGGCGGCGGCGCTAGCAGTCTTGGCCCTGGATGGCGTGGACGCCGTGGTCTTGGTAACTGTCGTCTTGCTTGTCGTGGTCGTCTTGGGCGTCGCAGTCGCGGGCCTAGGGACGGGATCCGTCGCGGACCCGGCGCCGGGCCGCTCAACGGTTGGGCCGGCGCCACCGGCCGGCTCGCCCGCGCCACCGGGCACCTCGCGCCCGTCGGCCTCCCCCGCCGGCGCCGCGGCGCCCTCGGACTCGATCACCACATGCGGCGCCATGGCCCCTGGGGCATCCACCACCCCGCCGGCGCCGAAGGCCCCGCCCACTGGCGTCACAAATCGCGCGGACATAAGCGACCCGCACGTGCATGCGACGCCGCCATCGGCACCGGCCGCATCGAGCCGCGAGGCGTCGACGGACAGCCCGCGCCCGGCCGGGCCGACGCGCTTCGATCGCGCCGCCAAGAAGGCGATACGGGGGTCGGGTCGGGTGGCCGGTAACGCCTATCGTTAGATGCTGCGCGACCGGTTCCTCTGCCGCGTGTTCGCCGGCGTCGGGGAGCGGTTCGTGCTCAAAGGCGGCAGCGGCCCTCTGGCCCGCATACCCGACGCGAGAAAGACGCGCGACCTTTTGACCAGGGAGCAAATTGCGATTCACTTGTCGTCTTCCGGTCTAGGAACACCGAGGTCAGAGTTGTAGAGCACCTCGCCCAGCCTTTGGCTCTCGGCGGCGTAGCCCCCGACAAGGGACGCGAGCTCGGACTTGAAGGAGCTGATCGTCTCGGAGTCGAGGATGAGAGCCAGCTTGGCCACCATTGTCGAGAAGTCCTCGTCCCTCACGGGCCCGACCCTGGCGCACCAAAGCCGCTCGTCGCGGGCGCAGATGTTGCGGAAGTCCACGAGGGTGCGCAGGGCGATGAGCCCGGCCAGGTCCTCGTCGTAATGGCTCGGCCCCACCATGTAGTCCTTGGCATCGGTGTAGTTGGCGATTTTCAGGTAGGCATCGAGCTCCCGATAGGCCTCCGAAAAGGTGTAGGCGGCGACCGAGCGCACGCGGGCCTCCGCCTTGAGGAGGTACTTGAAGGTAAGGTTGCGCAGGTCGCGGTCGAAGAGGAAAAGGCCGTAGAGGTCTCCGAATCCCGTTCCCTCGGCGTAGACGTCGTGACCCGCCTCGGCGCTGGCCTCCTTGTCGAGGAACGGCTCCTTGTACCCGTTGACAACGCAATAGTAGTCCTCGCCGAGGAGGGCGTAGGCGGCGTACTCCGGCATGGAGAGCCCCCTGGACTCGAGGATGGCCACCTGCTCTTCGAGGGTCTTGAACGGCTTGCGGGCCATGCCGGCTCCTCTCTGAAATGAGAGAAGGCCGCCCGCCTCGTGGCGAACGACCTTCCTCAGTCTTGGGCTCCGTAGAGTACCCAAGCCGTATCAGTGTATTCGTGAAAGTACCACATGCTCGGCCGTCCGTCAAGCTTGCCGGGGCTTTCTCGCCTTTCTTGTGCGCCGCGTGCGCCCCTACTTTGCGGCATACACGTCGCAATTGCCCCTACCTAGAAAGTGCATGGCAGCTCGGTCAATCGCCCTTGCGCTTTGGCCTACCTAGAATCGCTGTTCCCAGCAGGAATAGCGCTAATGAGGCGGCGGGCCAGTTGCTGTCGGCGGTCTTGGGGAGCGTGGCGGTGGCGGCGCTAGCAGTCTTGGCCTTGGATGGCGTGGGCGCCGTGGCCTTGGTCACGGTCGTCTTGCTTGTCGTGGTCGTCTTGGGCGTTGTGGTCGCGGGCTTCGGGACGGGGCCCGTCGCGGGCCCGGCACCGGGCTGCTCAACGGTGGGGCCGGCACCACCAGCCGGCTCGCCCGCGCCGTCGGTCTCCCCCGCCGGCGCCGTGGCGCCCTCGGGCTCAACCACCACATGCGGAGCCATGCCCCCGGAGGCGTCCACCACGCCGCCGGCACCGAAGGCCCCGCCCACGGGCGTCACAAACCGCGCGGACACAAGAGACCCGCCCGTGCATGCGACACCGCCATCGGTGCCGGCCGCATCGAGCCACGAACCATCGACGGAAAGCGTGCACCCGGCCGAGCCGACGCCCGTGCCCGCGCCCTGCAGGTACACGCCGTAGGCGCGCACGCCCGCACCGGACCCGGCGCCCGCGGCAACAACGCGTCCGCCGCCGCGCGCGGCCATGTCGTCTGCGATCACGCCGGCGACCGCCTCGTCCGTAATATCGGCCCCGTCCGCCCGGGCATCGACGGTGCAGCCGTCCACCACGAGCGCCTGCGAGACGTCGATCCCGCACTGCGAGCCCGTCGCCGTCAGGGTCCCGGTGCCGCGAAGCGTTAGGTTGCCCCACACCTCCATGCCGCACAGCGTGATGTCCGCATCGGGCGCATGCGACTCCGTCACGGAGTTTTGCCCGGCAAGCGTCAGCACCAGGTCGCCCTCGGCGCCGATGGCCTCGCCCGCGTAGCCGTCAAGCTCCAGATGGCCGGCATCGGTCCAGGTCCAGCCGGGGCCCGACACACCCGGCTCGCAGTACGTCGCGCCCGCGATGATGAGGCTCTCCGCGCCCGCGGCATAAGAAGGCCCGCCCAGCAAAACGCATAGGCAGGCCATGGCAGCGATCGCGATGTGATGACGGCTGGCGTGGGACTCGGCGGCAAACATACCCGCTCCGATCTTCGCAGGAGCCAATAGAATGTGCACCAGAAAATGCCCTGGTAGCGACAGTTATTAGTTTAGCGAGATCGATGCGGGGGCAAAGATAAATCGCGTGGGTAATGTCGACAATTAGGTGTAAATCGTTTTGCCAGTCGGTGAAAGGAGGAATGCAGGGTTATGCGTTAAGACGCGCTATCTTTGACACTCACGTTGCATATAGCTTCTGGGAATCTACTACCCGTTCCAGTTTGCTTCACCTTCCGCTCGCATCAGAGCGCGCCAAAGCTCACTGAGTCGCTAACTCGCTGTAATTAGCGAAGACGATTCCCCCCCCCCTCTATCCTGGATAAGACATGTAAAACCGATTTTATTATTCAGACCCTGTTGTTTATATATTCGTCTGTTGCCCCATCTCGAGAAATGATTTTGCATGGGTGCCCAATCACAATCGAATGGCTTGGTACGTCGCAGTTAACATAAGTGTTCGGTGCAACGAGAACGTCGTTGCCTAAACGAACGCCACCAACAATAGTTGAGTTGACACCAAGCCAAACGCAATCGCCAAGAACAGGCGCACCTTTTCGTTTGCCGCGGTTTTCCCGACCAATTGTCACACCTTTGTGCATATTGCAGTTGCGACCGATAACGGCATTCGGGTTTACCGTAATGCCAAAAGCGTGACCCAGATACAAGCCTTCGCCAATCGAGGTGGCAGGCGCGATCTCGAGACCATATTTGCAAGCCATCCTCTTTCGAAAAAGATGCCATAAAGGATTGTGCGAATTCTGGCACTTTCGAAGTAGCCAAACAAACCTCAAAGCATGGTTTGAGAGAATAGACCCCCCCCAAAGCGAATACGGTCACTGCTGTATACATTCGACATTGCTATCACCCAGCTAATTCCCGTAGAACTCGCGATACCACTTCGCGAATTCACGAAGACCGTCCTCGAGCGGCGTTGCGGGTTTGTAACCAAAATCGCGCTCCAAGGCGCCAGTATCCGCATAGGTTACAGGCACGTCACCAGGCTGCATAGGAACGAGCTGCTTATGCGCCTCGAAATCGTAATCGGCGGGGAGCACGCCCTCCTCAACCAGCACACGCTGCAGCGTATCAACGAAGATCAGCAAGTTCTCGGGATTCGAATTGCCGATGTTATACACGCGATGAGCGGCCATTGGCAAACCATCAACACCGATCTTGACCTCAGGAGCGCCGTCCATGACCCTGCGCACGCCCTCCACAATATCGTCCACGTACGTAAAGTCGCGCTTACAATCGCCCATGTTGAAAATCTTAATCGTATCGCCACGACGCAACTTCTCGGTGAAGCCGAAGTATGCCATGTCGGGCCTTCCCATGGGCCCATACACCGTAAAGAAGCGCAGGCCCGTGGCTGGGATGGAGTAAAGCTTGGAGTAGGCCGCGGCCATTAGCTCGTTGGACTTCTTTGTGGCGGCGTACAGGCTCACCGGAGAGTCTACACGGTCGTCCTCCGAGAAAGGCACTTTCTCGTTGCCGCCGTAGACGGAGGAAGAGCTCGCGTAGACAAGATGCTTCACCGGGTGGCGCCTGCAAGCCTCCAATATATTGAAGAACCCTACCAGGTTGCTGTCTATGTAGGCCTTGGGGTTCTCGATGGAGTATCGCACACCGGCCTGGGCGGCCAAGTTCACCACAACGTCGAAGCCGTTCTCAGCGAACAGGCGCTCTATCAACGCGGCATCGCACAGGTCGCCGCGCACGAAGGCGAAACGCCCCGCCTTGTCCACCTCCGCCAGCATTCGCAGGCGAGCCTCCTTGATGCCAGGGTCGTAGTAGCTGTTCACGTTGTCCAGACCGATGATCGCGTCGTCGGTGGTTTCGAGCAGCCGCTTCACCAGAAACGCCCCGATGAAGCCGGCGGCGCCAGTGACGAGGACTTTTCTATCCTGCATATATACCCCACTCTTTCGTTTTAAGGAAGTCCTGAGATGGAACTCCCAACAAGTTAATTACAGACCTCAAAACGTTTTAAAGCCGCCGCCCTTGACCAGCTTCAGCAGCACCCTCCTACTCTTGGGCAAAGCAAAGCAAATCGCGAAATAGACAACGACGCACCCTACAATGTCCAACCCGACGCCAAGCCAGTTGCTAGATGCGAGTCCATACGTCACCCATGCAAATGCGCACATCATCGATGTGCAGAAAATGGGCTCCTTGAGCGACAACATAGTGCGCCCAAACGAAAGGCCAACCACGAAATATGTGACCACTTGGTTGATAGCAATCAAAAGGATTCTCAATCCCGCATCAGCCCACACGACGGCATCGAACCCTTGCATAGCCGCCACGGTCATAAGCGGCGTCATCAACACGAGGTACATCACCTGCACAAGCGTAGACACGCGCGGTTTACCAAGAGAGCGATACATCTCGCTGCTGTAGTATGAGAGCAGCACCATCGGCCCCTGCACCAGCCCATACAACCCGAACATGAGCGTCGCCTCGCCCCACTGATCGCCGAGCAACAGGGCCACCAAAGGCTCGCGGAATACGAAGATACCCGCAGACAACGGCAACAGGAACAATGCCACCATGAACTGGAAGCGTCGCAGATAAGCAACGTATTCTTCCCGATCAAACTGAAGGCGCGAAAGTGACGAGAACAAGATGGGCGTCGTAGCGTTCGTGATAATCCCGAAGCACCCGCTCACAAAGGTGACTGGCGTCTTGTAATATCCCAACTCAGCCGCACCCAGGAAATGCCCCACGATAAAGGTGCCCGCCCAAGAGGAAAGCCATATGGTGAACGACTCCAAAAGCGTCCATCCGCTGAATGAGAACATAGCCTTCAGCATGTTGAAGGAGTAGAAAAAACGCGGCTTCCACTCAGACAGCAGAGTCAGCCCCACTGCATTTACAATATTCGCCGCCAAAGTGCCAACGATAAGTGACCAGTAACCAAATCCCATAAACGCCAGTACAAGCGTCGAGCCGAAGTTAAGTAAGGTCGACGTCAGTCTCACCGGCATAAGCGACTTGAAATCGAGATTACGGTGGAACAACGCCATCTGAATGCTCGAAAACGACGTCAACGGGAGAGAGAGGCAGGCCACGGCCAAGGGAAAGCCCAGCGACGGATTGCCCACGAAGGTGGCCACCGGATCGTTGAATATGGCAATGAGACACCACAGGACCACCGATATGCCGAAGTTCGTCCAAAAGGCCACGTTAGCGTTGGCATGCAGGTCTTTTTTGTCTCGGAAGCTGTGTTGCACCAGGTACTTCTGGAACCCGGCGTCCGCGAACATGTCGGCAAAGCTCACTACCATGGTGACGGTCGCCACCATGCCAAACGCCTCTGGCGCCAGCAGCCTCGCTAAGACGAGCTGCGAGATAGGCGAGATGATTTTGGCGATAATCTCGGTTGCCAGAGACCACTTTGCCGCGCTTGCCGACCTCGCCCGGAGGTCTTTTGTGTCGGACATACTAAACCTCCATGAAGAAACGCCGGAACGCGCTTACTGGCTGATTATCCATGCGCACGCACTGAATGCAGCTTTCGTTTGCCATCATTCCTCGTTTTCACGTTGGGGCAAAGAAACCATTTGCCCCAACGTCCTCTCCGCCTCAGCGGGGCTGAAAGGCGTAAACCCGCCCCACGGGTAGAAAGTCAGCTCGCCGACGAGAACGCGCCCCTTGCAGATGAAGAGGTCGACCCTCAAGAAAGGTACACCGTCACTCAGTTTCCTTGATAGCTCGAGCATCTCGCTGAGCTGCTCCGGGGCAGGGATCGTCTCTTCGGAACTCGCGTATCCCATCGCCAAAGGCAGCAGATTCCACTCAGTGTCGTAGAAATCGTTGTACCTCTTCTCAGAATCGTTCTTGTCCCCGTGGCAATAAGAAATCAGCCGGGGTTCCCCGTCAAAGCAGAAGAAGTCGAACTCGTCGATGCCTTCCCAGTTATCGTCTTCATCACGGGCATTATCGCCCTCGCTCTCCAAGAACTCCTCGGCGAACACGACGGGCTTCACGTTCTTGTAAGGCCATTCCCTGCACCCGTAAAAATAATTCTGCTTCAAATGACCCCGAAAAAAGTCCTTGGCACTGTTGAGATCGAAGTGTCCCTTGTCAGTGCAGATGAGCACGCCGCCGCAGTCGTGGTTCGTTTTGAGTACGAACTTCTCCGGTAGCCCACTCACATCGATGTCATCAGCGGAATTCCAGGCGCCCAACGTCTTGACCACGTGCTCGGAGCCCACACGCGAGGCAATGAGGTCCTTAGCGCGGTACTTGTCGACCATGGTCGTGTACGCAGGGTTGTGATCGTTAAGCTTCAGCCACTGCATCTTCTCAGTGAAGGTCACCGGCGAGTCTATGCTAGGCCACATGCCCAACTTGGCGCGATGCATCAATCGAAGGTGCGTCCTGTCGGAAACCCATTTCGTTAGACCCTTCGACGTAAAGGCACAGTAGGCCATCCACGGGTCACTTAGGTATTTTTTAATTTTGCTTTCCATATATACAATTTCCTTAAGTCCGAGCTTAAACAAAGCGTTTTACTTTTTAATTCTCTGCGCTACACATGGAACAAGCCCTGGGCGTATGCAAACCACCAACGTAGACTTTGCTCGTATATGCCCGAAACGGTTTCGGGCACTATTTACCCCATCCAGACGAACGAATAAGACTCGATACCAAGCCCGGTATGAAGCAGATAGGCATAAAAGGCGTAGAAAAGGAACCAGACAACTAGAAAACAGCCAAGACAAAAACGGGCTTTTATTTTCCGAGCGTCCTTCACGAAGCCTCCGAAAATCACGGGGCCTAATACGGTGAAGTAATAGGCTATGCGGCCGGCGTTGGCAATCACATAAGAGGACGCCGAAGCCAAAATGCCTAAAGCGTAAAACACGAGCGGCATCCGGTTGGCTTTGAGCCGCGACATTCCGTCGCTCTCAACCGGGGCAACATTCGCAGTTTCGCGGCTGACGAAATATGCGATCGCGAGGACGGTCGCCTGCGCAAAAACCATCAACCCGATGCTCGATTCGTTCACGGAGTAACGCGCATACCGGTCGACGAGCTTAGAGCCCGCATAAGCTGCCAGGAACAGCAGGGCAACCGATGCAAGCATCTTCGCGGCGAACTGCGATCGGCTCTTGCTTTTGTTGGAAAATAGGTAGTAGATGAGGAATAGGACCCCTATCAGGGCGGACGCGTGCAAAAGAGCGCCAACAGCCCACCAAGCGCAAAAAAGCAACGGCTTATTCTGTTCTAAAAACCTGGTTGCGTAGAAAACCAGCGAGACTGCAATCATCTGGCACGTCAGACACATAGACAGCGGGAACACCGTTGCCGTATAGACGAACATCGCAAACGAGAGCGATGCCGTTCGTCTAAAATCCCAAAGCCTGAAAGCAAAAAAGGCGTTGGTGATCAGCGACTCGACGACGAGCAAGAACGAGTAATTGTTACAGATATGGAGCACCGCACTTGTGAAGACACCGTACGGAACGCTGAACGTATGGTTCCACATCGTGGTCCCATACGCGTAGAAGTACTCGATTCCCTCTTTATAACCCAGGGTATCCTGCCCAACCGCATACGACCTCAAGCCCCCGACGGCGGTAAGAAGAACCACGGCAGCGACCAGCCCAGCCTTACTTTTGCCGTTTTCCGACATGCGCGCAAGCGCCGCTGAAAGCAAAACGACAAGAAAGTAGAAAAGCGATGTTTCGATAAAGTTCATCCGAATACCAGCCTCACGAAACCGGGAAGCTCCGAATTGATTTCATAGCCCGAGCCTTTCAAATCCCTCGCACTGGCGCTTGACCCTATGCGATCCGCGGAGAGCGCGGCGTCGGCCCATTCGTCCAGAGCGTCGCCCAGACTTTTGTAAACGACGTTCTCGCAAATGCCAACCTCCCGCGTGATGGAGTCGCTAATCACGCAAGGGAGTCCGTTTGCCTGCGCCTCGACGACGACGTTCGGCAGGCCTTCGTAGACAGAGGGGAAGATGAAGACGTCCATAGCCGAATAGAGACGGCGGACATCGCTCCTAACCCCGGCAAACACCACCCTATCGGTCAATCCGAGCTCGGCAACGCGCCTCTCAACGGCCGTGCGTGTCTCGCCTTTGCCGACGAGAATGAGGACGGCGTCTGGCCTTCTCCGGGCGATTTCAGCAAAAACATCGACAAGGAAGAGGTGGTTCTTCTGCTCACTGAACCTCCCGACGTGCCCGACGACATAGGACTCGGCAGAAACGCCCAGTTCGCGCTTAACATCGTCCCGTGTCGAAGCGTCATAGGCGTAGTCCTCGAGGTTGAGCGCGTTCTTCATGAGATGGAAACGCGGCCCCGATACCCCCGCCTTGCCGAACATGTAGACGCCCGCCTCGGTAGACGGGGCGGCGAAGTCGGTCGCCGCAACCCTGACAAGGGGCTTGAAAAGATTGTGCAGCAGGGTCTCCTTTTTGCTGTTCGAAACTGTACCCGTGTTGCTTGACCTGAATATAGTTCTGGACACGCCTCCGAATCTCATGGCGAGCAAATCAAGACAGGAAAGACTGTGCTGAGACGACCTGACAGCACAGCAATAACCGCCGTCCCGGGCTATCTGCATGAGCCGCTTGAACGAAGCGACCGGCCCGGCCTCGGTCTTCTTGACTGTGTGCACAATTCTGCCGCCCATCGACTCGATTTCGGCGTCGTAAAAGCCCGGCACGTCGGACGACACACAGAAGTCGAGCTGATAGCGCGACTTGTCCAAAGCCCGGTAATACTTCATGAATGCCGTCTCGGCCCCGCCGGTGTCCATCGAGGTCACGATATAGAGGGCCTTCTTCATTGGACGATCACCGCATCGGATTTCTCGATCAGCTTCTGCAGCGCCTTTTTAGCAATCGCCTTCCTGCGGTTGGCCGGAGATTCCTGATAGCGCTCGTATACCTCGGCCTTCACCGCGAACCTTGCGTCGCCTGAAAGATCCGCCATTGCGCGGAGCTGCGCTATATGTAGATGATGGTAGGCGGGAGAGGCGATACGCTTTTCCATGTCGTAATAAGACCAGAAGCCGGCGTCGTAGTCATCCAAATGGCAAGCCAACGTCTCCGCAGAGCGCTTGAATGGCCCGGCGAAGCGCGCGTCGACCAACGATGCGTCATAGAGACCGAAAAGGCTAAACACCCAACCGTTCATGACACTGCGCCTGGGGCGTTGAGGGTACTCCTCCAGGAACAGTTCTCCCCCGTCATGCGACGACACGCCGCCATTGTCTATGTCGATAAGCATGAACTCGGCAGCTTTCAGCGCCGCAACTCTATAGCACTCGTCCCCGAAAGCCGCATGGGCCCTCAGCAGCATCGAGCACCCCTCGCCTTGGGCCATCGAGGAGACGGAGTACTTAGCGCTGCCTATCGGACCAAATGCGTCCCAAGAGCCGTCATCCCGCTGGGCGCCGATCGCCCAATCCGAGCATACCCTTAGTGCGTCGAGAAAGCGCTCAACTTCATCCGACCTGAGAATGCTCAAGTCGTAACAGCCCAAACCGTATTGGAAAATGGCGATGGGGAAATGCACCCGCGCCCCACCGGCGATGACGCTAACAGGGACACCGCCCTCGTCGAGCAGAGTACTGCCAGTGACCTTGCCGGTCAAATCGTTGTAGTACCCGGACAACTGTCCGACATTATAGGCCCTGCCCATGCTCTGCTCTACGGCCACAGCCGTCTTGCCAGTGAGCATTTTGCTCCACCTTTTGAGCATGGTCATCTTCTGCGCAATCTGGCCCATCATTCACCTTCGTTTCTGTAATCGACTCCGAGCGAGCGCACAAGCCCCTCCACGTTGGCCTCCAAACGGAAGTCCCTCTCCCAAACGGCCCTTGCAGCGCGCCTCATAGAAGACCCTTCGGCCTTGCCCAAAAAGACGAATCGCTTTATGGCCGCGGCGACATCTTCCGGTCCACAGTCGCTAGGTAGGAGAAAGCCGTTGACGCCATCGCTTACTATCTCGTGGGTTCCGCCAACGTCCGTGGCGATGACGGGAATGCCGAATCCGCAGGCCTCCATGATCGAAAGCGGCAGGCCCTCGCTTGACGAGACGTTCACGAAGACGTCGAAATGCTTCGCTGCGTACTCCCCCAAAAGCGCGTCGTTCGGCAAAGCCCCCGCGAACTTCGCGGTGGAGTGCGTCAGCAACGAGCAGGCGGCCCTCGCCTCCTCGAGCTGTGGGCCGTCGCCGTAATGGGTCCATTCGACGCGAAGCCCTTCGGCATCAAGAAGGGTGACAGCCTTAGCAAGAAGAGGCACGCGCTTAACGTCGACAATACGCGAGCACGAGACGACCCGCAACGGGCAGGTCAACGGCTCGCCGGACTTGTCTGGCATCTCCCGCGTTCCGAGATAGGAGGTCGTCACCTTGCCCTCATGGCCCGGCCAGTTCGCGTTTATGTATTCCTCCCCGTCTTTCGAGCAGGGAAGCACTCCGGAAAGCTTGGATAGGAGGTATCCCCGGAAGGGCAAATAATGCACATCGGTACGATCTGCATACAGATCGTACCCATGTGCACGCGCAACGGCGCGTGCACATGGGTACGTGCCGGTCAGCCAAGCAGCGACCAAAGCGGTGTCGTAAAGCCAAAAGCTGTATATGTGCGTGGGCTCAAAGCCAAAGCGGACCAGTTCCTCCGCAAGCACGTCCGCCTTTGCCTTCGCCCTCGCGGCAAAGTAGCCCCGAAACACGCGCTTTCCGATTCCATGAACGGATTCTGTGGCATAGGCCTCACGAACGTCCGCACCGCCCAAAAGGGGAAACGCGATCCCTTTGACTGCAAGCAAAGCCTTGTCCTTGGAGGTATTACCGCAACCCAAGGCCAGGGGCGTCACATTGCCCGGCAGCGCGCAGGTGGGCGCGTCACCCGGCTGCGCCTCGGTCCCCACGGCGAGCACCTCGTCGAAATAGGTCGAAAGAACGCCTATCTCGTTCTCGAGATAGGACTCAGCGGCGACCTCGCCGCGGTTAAAGGGGAACCTCCTCGTCAGAAGGAGCAGCCGTCTCTTTTTTTTATCAGCAGTAATCGCCACAAATACTAATCCCTCTTGAATAGGTCGCGGGTATACACCTTGCCGGCAACATCGGCCAGATCGTCGCTCCACCGGTTGGCAATGATCACGTCGCACTCGGCCTTGAACTTCTCAAGGTCATGCGTCACCTCGGAACCGAAGAATTCCGGCGCGTCCAGCGTTGGCTCGTAGACAACGACCGGCACTCCCTTGGCCTTCACGCGCTTCATAACGCCCTGGATGGAACTGGCGCGGAAATTGTCGGAGTTCGACTTCATGGTCAGGCGGTACACGCCCGCCACGGGCTTCTCCTTGCCTTCGTATACCTTGTCCCACAGCAGTTGCAGTACCTCGTCTGCAATGTAGTCCTTGCGAGTGCGGTTGGCATCGACGATGGCCTCGATAAGGTTCTGAGGCACGTCCTTATAGTTGGCCAGCAACTGCTTGGTGTCCTTGGGCAGGCAGTAGCCGCCGTAGCCGAAGGAGGGGTTGTTGTAGTGGGAGCCAATGCGGGGCTCTAGGCACACGCCATCGATGACGTCCTTGGTGTTGAGTCCCCTCATCTCGCAGTAAGTGTCCAGCTCATTGAAGTACGCCACGCGAAGTGCCAGGTAGGTGTTGGCGAACAGCTTCACGGCCTCCGCCTCGGTGGTACCAAGAACGAGCTGCGGGATGCCCGTCGTGCCATCAGGGTTGGTGCGCTCAAGCTCGGCGGGGCCGACGCCTTGGGCGAGCAGCCCAGCAAACGTCTTTGCGGCCTTCACAGCTTCCTCGTCGTCCTTGGGCGCGCCCACAACGATGCGGCTAGGGTGCAAATTATCGTAGAGCGCCTTGCTCTCTCGAAGGAACTCGGGGCTGAAGATGATGCGGCTGTCGCCAAGCGTCTCGCGAAGCGACGAAGTGTAACCCACAGGGATGGTCGACTTGATGACAATCCAGGCCGTCGGGTTCACCGAGCGGATTGCCGAAATTGCGGCTTCAACAGACGAGGTGTCGAAAAAGTTGCGGTCCGAGTCGTAGTTCGTTGGCGTGGCCACGATGGCGAAATCCGCGCCTGTATAGGCCTCGGCGACGTCCACGGTTGCATGCAGGTCGAGCTTCCTCGTGCCCGCCTTAGCCTCGGCCAGGAAGAGCTCAATCTCGTCGTCCTGGATGGGCGACTGAAAAGCGTTAATCTTCTCTACCTTCTCGGAGACGATGTCGAGCGCGCGCACCTCGTTGTGCTGCGAGAGCAGAACGGCCAACGAGAGCCCCACATAGCCGGTGCCGGCGACTGCTATCTTCATTTTTTCGGACATATCATTCAACCTTTCGTTAAGAGCAGGCACACATATGAAATAGTTAGGATTTCGCCTTGCCGAAGAACTTCAGCGCCTCAGAGACGCAGGCGGCGGGCGATGAGGCAATGGCCTTTAAGGCGTAAATCACAGCCTGGCCTGGCTGGTTGCTGCGCTTCATAGCGAAGGCGAGCACGGCGTTGTGGCGAAATTCGATGTAGCGCACATCCTTCTTGCTGAGGCGCGGGTAGTAGCCGCGCACCACCTCGTGCCTTGCGACCTCGCCGTTTACCTTGTTCTTGCCAAGCGAGAGCCTCTCGCCGGAATGGAGGTACTGCCTCACGTGCACCTCGGGCATGTAGCCCATGTGGGCGCCAGCCTCTATGCAGCGCAGCATCAGCCACCAGTCTTGGCCGGTCGCCACCTCGCCGAAACCCTCAGTGCGGTCGAACAGGTCGCGCCTGAGCATATAGATGGCCGTTGGGCTTATCGGCGTTAGGAGGTGCGCGCGCAGCAGACCCTCGGTGGAGAAGTCCTCGCAATGGTCGAGCCTGCGGTGCTCCACAAGCCGGCCACGTTCGTCATACCACGAGACATCCTGCCAGCTCATGTCGAGGGAGTTTTCCTGCATGAAGGCGACCTGGGTGGACACCTTGTCAGGCAGGAACTCGTCGTCATCGTCGAGGAACGTGAGGTACTCGCCCGTCGCCTGGCGGCAGGCGTAGTTGCGCGCCGCCCCGCCGCCGGTCTGGCCGGAGGTGTGCAGCAGCCTAAAGTGCGGAAGGCTCGCGGCATAGGGGGCGACCGCCGTGTCGGTCTCGGCGCTTTCCGGCCACTCCGGCCGATTGTCGCTCACTACAATCAGTTCGATGTTCTCCGCGCCGTAGTCCTGCGCGGCGATTGAGTCCAGGGCCACGCGAATCCTGTCAGAGCGCTTGTAGGTCGGCACCACGATCGAGACGAGGGGTTTGTCAGCACTCATGCGCTACCTCCCCGTCTTCTTCTTGCCGAACATGACGCCAAAGGTCTTGAAGAAGACCTTCCAGTCTGCCTTGAGGCTGGCACCCTTCGCGTAGGCAAGCTCGAACTCCTGGCGCAGGCCGTTCTCGAAGGTCGCGAGGTTGCGCGGGCCCGACTGCCAGGCACCGGTAATGCCCTGCGGGACGGCAAGCACCTGCACCTGTTGCTCGTGCGTAAAGTTCCCGAGCTCCTCGTAGGTGATGGCGCGAGGGCCGATGACGGAGAGCTGGCCCGCAAGCACGTTGAAGAACTGGGGCAGCTCGTCCAGGGAAGTCTTGCGCAGGACGCGGCCTAGCTTGGTGATGCGGGGATCGTTTGTGACCTTCCGCTCGCGGTGCCACTCCTCGATCTGCTCGGGGCTGAGGTACTTCTCCACGTCGTTGGCGTCGGCGACCATGGAGCGGAACTTGAGCACGCGGATGGGGCGACCGAAGCGCCCAGCCCGCTCGTGCGCATAGATGGGAGCACCCTTGGTGTCGGCCGCAATGAACGCGCAAAGAACCGTGCCAGGGATAAGAGCCACGACGCAGACGCACGCACTGAACGCGATGTCGAACGTGCGCTTCACGAAGCGGTAGCCAAGCGATCGCGTGTCGAGCGCACGGGACTCTGCAGCGAACTCGGGCGAGCCCGGGAGGCTCACCGCACCCGTGTTTGCAGCGGAGCCGACCCCAGCACCCGCCGTGCCCTTGCGCCGGTCCATGGCCCGAGCAATGAGCGTCGCCCCCACGGGCGCATTATTCTCTGTTACTTCTTTAGCAGTCACAATAAAACTGTCGTTCCTGTCCCCAGGAACCCCCCCCCCAATCCACAAATTCAAAAACCAAATAAATTGCCGGTGCAACGTATCCCTTACGTTTTGCTGGGAACGTCCAGCGGAAGCAGCTCCCTAAAAGCGGAGACGCCTTCGCCCACGTCCACCAGGCACCAGCGCTTATGACGGTCGACCTTTTTAACGCGGGCCTCTTGCCCCACAAGTGGACCCTGCTCTATGTGCACCATCTTCTATGCGCGCCACGCTGTTGCGCACCACTCCGTCGTCGTCCAGCACGCTGCGGTACCACTCCTGCGCATCGTCCGGCATAGGCGCATAGGCCCGCTCCCTGCTGCCGGCAATGCGGCAGCCAAAGCTCAGTTGAGCCAAAGCCCTATCGAGCGCTGCGGCATCGTGCGTGGCGACGAAGAAATATTCCTTGTACATGGGTTTGGTTTGGAGCGACCAGGCGCCGTCCCGCTTAAACCAGAACTCCTTTTGCATCACAAAAGCGTCCTGCATCAGATCGTGCGGGATAATACGGCGGACCTTTTCGCAGGTCTCGCGCTCTTTACCGTTGGGGGTGTGGACCAGATACCAGCGGACGCGGCCATGCTGGCTGTTGGTAGTTGCGCCGTTGAATGCGCCCGGCAGTTGCTCTTGGCGCCGCGTTGTCTGCTCCATCTCTCGCCCCCTTTTCTGGCTTTGCGACGCACGCAAATACCGGGGCGTTTAGAACATCTTCTCGCTCGCAGCTAGCCGCAGTCGCAAAAGTACAGGTT
>CEAZ01025507.1_pt1 | contig 42590 bp, 37 predicted proteins | sample 557361 | NCBI WGS metagenome assembly CEAZ01 (sample SAMEA3182074, study PRJEB8094) | gut metagenome | biome: human; feature: gut; material: Stool; isolation source: human stools | place: Canada | collected 2012-02-22 | reverse complement strand
ATATAAAAAATTATTTATTATCGTCCTGTTTATCAGGGGGAGGATCTGCAATGAAACGCTTTGACAAAAAACTAAATGCCCAGGATATCATTAACGCTATTCCCGGCGGCGTCGCAATCTATAAAGTTTCCGACATCTTTGAAACGGTTTACTATTCTGACGGCGTACCCGCTCTTTCCGGCTATAGCCGCGATGAATATGACCTGCTCATAAAACAGGATGCTGCTGATCTTATCTATCAGGAAGATGCCGCTATGGTCATTCGGAAGATACGCCAGGTACTGGAAGCCGGAAAATCGGCAAGCTTTGAATTCCGCAAACAGCATCGCGACGGACACATCGTCTGGGTCAATGTTCACGCCCGGAAAATAGGCGAAGACGGCGGACATCCCCTTCTGCAATGTGTATTCCACAATATTTCCGCCTTCAAACAGGCCCGAGAAGAGCTGGCACACGTCATCAATTCTATTCCCGGCGGCATTGCTGCCTATGATTTTAATGATATGCAAAATCCCCGGCGTCTGTTTTGTTCCGATGGTGTTGCTAAACTTTTCGCCTGCAGTGGCGCAGCTGATCTGCAGCACTATGCAGCAAATCCCTGGAGTATGGTTTTTAAAGAAGACTATCAGCGGGTCTATGATGCTTTTCAGCATATGTTTATCAGCGGTGACACTCTTGATCTTTCTTATCGTATCACCCGAAAAGATCAGGGACTGGAATGGGTCCATCTGAATGGCAAAGCTATCAACGGCATCTTTTATGCCGTTTTTACCGGTATGTCCGATGAAGCCAAATTATTCCAGCAGATCAGCAACGAAGCGGCCCAGGGTATCTATGTCATTGATAAAAAGAACCATGACCTGCTGTATTACAATGAAAACGTAGAACTTTTTTTAACAGGTAAAAACAATGCCTGGGGTAAAAAATGCTACACCGCCCTGCACGACAAACAGACTCCCTGCACCTTCTGCCCTTTATCAATGATCAAAAATATCGAAAAACCACAGGAGCTTACCTTCGCAAACGGCAAAAGCTACGAGATCCGCGCCAAAGAACTTGAATGGAACGGTCTGCCTGCTTACACGCTTTTTATTAACGACATTACCGATAAAATAACCAGTTCGCGCAAAACCGAGCAGCTGGAACAGTTTTACCAGACTCTTGTCCAGAATCTTCCTGGCGGCATTGCAGTCATCCGTTTTGATATGGCAAAAAAACAAATGCTCCCCGAATATATTTCCGAGGGTTTCGCCGCTATGACAGGTATGTCCACTGACGAAGCTTACGCACTTTACAAAAACGATGCCACAGCTGGTGTCCATCCGGACGACCTTGACTATATCATTGGCCGATTGAATCAGCATCTCAAGAAGCACCTTGATACCTGCGAAAGTATCTACCGGCTGCGCAAAAAAGACGGCAGTTATATCTGGATCAAAAACAATTCTTCACTCATTTTAAGCCCAAACGAAATCCCGCTTATTTATGCCGTTTACAGCGATATCACCAAAGAAATAGAAGCGCAGAACAAGCTGCGCCAAAAATACAATGATATTTTACTGCGTCAGCAAAACTATCCGCTTTCTAACGAGATCCTCAGCGGTTACTGCGATATAACCGCCAGCAGGATCCTGCGTATTTACGACAAAACAGGCATTGATCCCCTGCAAAAATTTGGTTTCGAGCGCCAGAACTTTTTCAAGGGGCTGGCCACTTTTATCGAAAGTCCGGAAGAACGACAACACTTCCTTAATACCTTCCTCAATGCCCCGCTGCTGGAAAAATTTGCTCAGGGTATCAACAGGCAGGAACTAGAATGCTTTATCCGTATGCCTCATGATAACAGCGGCCATTACCTTAAATGTGTCATCAATATGATAGAATCACCGGATAACGGCCACACGATCGGCGTACTTTCCGTGCTCGATCTGACACAATTTAAGATCAACGACCAGGTATCGATGCATCTGGCGCACGCCCATTATGATTTTATCGCCACCTGTGATTTCAACAGCGATAGCTATCAGCTTTTTTTCACAAACAGCAAAGCGAATTTAATGCCGCCTGAACAGGGAAGCTACAGCAAAAATATCGTCGCCTTCCTGCAGACCTTCACTGTCCCCAAAGACCGGGAATTTTGTATGGAAATGTTTGATCCCGCCAATATGCAGCGGCGGCTGTGTCACGAAAATTCCTACTCCTTCCATTATTCACTGAAGGATGAACAAGGACATATCTATACTAAAAATATGATCGTATTCCTGATCGATCAGCGGCTGAATAAAGTCGGTATGGCCCGAGCCGATATCACAGACTACGTACGGGAACAGCGAGCGCTGCTGAATACGCTGGCCTATACCTTTGAGCAGCTCAGTATCATCAATCTGGTGACAAAAGAATTTACAATGTATACCCGCAAATCTGTACTGCAAAATCTGTCACCCTATAAATGCGCGGACTTTAACAGAGCACTGCACAAGCTCAGCCTTCCTTATACTAAACTGGCAGCGGATGAAACTGCGGCAGAAAAATTTTCTTTGCCGGTCATCCTCAGCAGGCTGGCAGAGAAACCGCTTGGTTACGAATTTACGCTGCCGTATCTTGCTAATGACGGCAGCGAAAAGAACAAACAGATCAACGTCCTTTGGGGCGACGAAGGTCATCATACGATTTGTCTTGTCCGATGTGATGTTACTGATATCATCAGCGCCGAAAAAAATTCCAGATCTGTACTGCAAAATGCCTTGGATCTGGCTCAGGAAGCCAACCGCGCCAAAACAGATTTTCTCTCCGCTATGAGCCACGACATCCGCACGCCCATGAACGCGATCATCGGTATGACGGATCTGGCACTGGACGATCTGGATAACCGTCAGCATCTCAGCGAATATCTCGATATTATCAAAAGCTCTTCGTCACATCTGCTGACGCTGATCAATGACATTCTGGATATGAGCCGCATCGAAAAAGGCAAACTGAAACTGGCGCGTACCTCGTTCAACTTGTCCGTCGAAATAGACAGATTCTGCAGCCGTTACCAGCTGTTGATGGATAAAAACATCCTTAACTTCCTGCATAACACAGAACTTCTTCACTGCAATTGTATCGGTGATACCGCACAGCTGCAGCGGATCTGGGATAACCTTGTCAGCAACGCCTGTAAATTCACACCTCCGGGTGGCACTGTTACCTTCAGCGCTTGCGAGCTCCCTTCAGACAATGATCGGCTCGGCTGGTATAAATTTACGATCAGCGATACCGGTATCGGTATCGACAACGAAAGCCTGCAGCATCTATTCGATCCTTTTTTCCGCAGCAGCGACGTCATCAGCAAGCATATCGAAGGTTCCGGACTGGGACTTGCCATCGTCAAAAATATCGTCGATTATAAAGGCGGTACGATTTCCGTAACCAGCAGGCAGGGTGAAGGTACGACTTTTACTGTTACACTGCCGCTGCACTTCGATACTGCAGCTGAACATCCTGTAGAAAAACCAACGCACACTTTTGGCAGTGCTGATTTTGATTTTTCAGGTAAATCGCTTCTGCTGGCAGAAGATCATCCGATCAATCAAAAGGTCGCCGAACTGATTTTGGAAAAAACGGGTGCGGCAGTCACGATCGTTGAAAACGGTCTGCAGTGCACAGAGCTTTTCACTGGATCTGCAAAGGGCAGCTTCGATGCTATCCTGATGGATATCCAGATGCCCGTCATGAACGGCTATGAAGCCGCCCAGGCTATCCGCAGCAGTACACATCCACAGTCAGCAACGATCCCTATTATTGCCATGACTGCCAACGCTTTTGCCGAAGATATTAAAAATGCGCTGTCAGCTGGTATGAACGCCCATATTGCCAAACCTATCGACCCGCAAAAGCTCTATGAAACTCTGGCAGCTTATATCAAATAACAAAAAACACTGTTACGTATATACGTAACAGTGTTTTTGCATTTTGACTACCGCTTGGCCCAGCTCCAGACCTCACGTGTCAGCCAGATAAAAAAGACCCCTGAAAAATCCAGGATCACGTCCGTAACCAAGGCACTGCGCCCCAGAGCATGCAGCTGGATATATTCATCGCTAACGGCTACTGCCAAACCTAAAAACAAAATATACCCTGTCGCTGTACGATGACTGACCCCGAACGCCGCATAAACGTTGCACAGGATCACTCCCAGCATGGCAAACTCCAAAAAGTGCGCCAGCTTGCGGATATTATAATCCAGATTCTGCTGCGGCACATCCAAGCCGAACCATTTGCCCATCCCGGTCAAAATCGAACCGACCAGCTCACTGGCCCGGTGTGATTCAGAAGCCGGCATCGAAGAATTATAAAAAATAAACGCTACAAAAACGATCAGTAACAGCAGCCAAACAAATCTTCTCACGGTCTTACTTACCTCGCCTTATAAATTTCTTCTGAGCATATCCATGACCATCATATTGCTGACGACACCGATACCGCCTGGCACAGGCGTAAAGGCGCTGGCTTTAACGCTGACGGCAGGGTCAACGTCACCGACCAGTCCGCCTTCAACAGCATTGATGCCGACATCAACGATCACGACGCCTTCTTTGACCATATCCGGTTTTATGAAGGCGGGCACGCCCACAGCGGCAACGATCACATCAGCCCGGCGCAGCACGTCGGCAAGATCCTGCGTGCGGGAATGGCAGACAGTTACCGTAGCGTGCTCCTGCAAAAGCAGCAGCGCTACAGGCTTGCCCACTACATTACTGCGGCCGACAACGACGACGTTTTTGCCCTTGAGCCCGATCCCGTAATGGGCCAGCGTTGCCATACAGGCCCGCGGCGTACACGGCGCCCAGCGGCTACGGCCCAAAAAGACTTCGCCGACGCTTTTGGGATTCAGGCAGTCCACATCCTTACTCATGGTAATAGCAGCGCCGACCGCGTCGCCGTCGATATGCTTCGGCATCGGCATCATCGGCAGGATACCGGTCACATAGCGGTTATGGTTGAGCTTTTTAATAGCGGCGATAACTTCTTCCTGAGTCGCTGTTTCCGGCAGCTCCAGCACCTTGGCCTCGCCGCCCAGACTCTCGACCAGCTTGACCAGTCGGTCTTTATAAACATGCGAAGCAGGATCTTCACCCACCACAATGATCGCCAGGGTCACTTTTACGCCTTTGTCCCTGGCGGCAGCGATCTTGGCTGAAATTGCTTCTCTATATGCATCGGCAACGGGTTTGCCTTTCATCAACAAAGTTTCCATTGCTATAACTCTCCTTAAAACAAGCCGCTGATGACGCCGTCATCACTGACATCGATTTTCTCTGCCGCCGGTACTTTCGGCAGGCCGGGCATCGTCATAATATCGCCCGTCAGCACCACGACAAAACCAGCGCCCGCAGAGATCCTGCAGTTTTTGATCGTCATGGTAAAACCGCTGGGGCGGCCGAGCAGTGTCGGATCATCAGAGAACGAATACTGGGTTTTAGCCATACAGATCGGCAGATTGCCATAACCCAGACTTTCAAAATCCTTCAAAGCAGTCTCTGCTTCTTTAGCATAAACCACGTCGCCGGCGCCGTAAATCTCACGTGCCACCGTGGCTATTTTTTCTTTCAGCGTCAGCTCGGAAGCATAGATAGGCGCAAAGTCGGCCCGGCCGCTTTCCGCCAGCGCCACCACCTCTTGAGCCAGCTCGACGCCGCCCTCGCCGCCTTTGGCAAAAACGTCCGACAACGCCACATTAACGCCGTGTGCGGCGCAGTGAGCGCGTACGGCTTCCAGCTCTTCCGGGGTATCCTGCGCAAAAATATTGATCGCGACTACCAGCGGCAGCCCGAATTTTTTAATGTTTTCGATGTGTTTTTCCAGATTGACAATGCCTTTTTTCACGGCTTCCACATTCGGTACGGTCAAATCCGTTTTCGGCACGCCGCCGTGCATCTTCAAGGCGCGGACAGTGGCTACCAGCACTACTGCGTCCGGTTTTAAATCGGCATAACGGCATTTGATATCAAAGAATTTTTCAGCGCCCAGATCAGCACCGAAGCCTGCTTCCGTGATCGTGTAGTCAGCCAGCTTCATCGCCGTTTTAGTTGCCATAACGCTGTTGCAGCCGTGCGCGATATTGGCAAAAGGACCGCCGTGAATGATCGCCGGCACGTTTTCCAGTGTCTGTACCAGATTGGGCTTCACAGCGTCCTTCAAAAGGGCGGCCATAGCGCCGTGCGCTTTGATCTGCCCGGCGGTGACAGGCTTGCCGTTATAATCGTAAGCAACAATGATCTTACTTAACCGTTCTTTAAGGTCGTGCAGGCTGCTGGCCAGGCACAAAATCGCCATGACCTCGGACGCAACGGTAATGTCAAAACCGTCCTGACGCGGTACGCCATGCGCTTTGCCGCCCAGACCGACAACGATATTACGCAGCTCGCGGTCATTCATATCGACAACGCGTTTCCAGACGATCCGGCGCGGATCGATATTCAATACGTTGCCCTGCTGCACATGATTATCCACCATGGCGGAGAGCAGCATATGCGCGGAAGTAATGGCATGGAAATCACCTGTAAAATGCAAGTTGATATCCTCCATCGGCACTACCTGAGAATAACCGCCGCCGGCAGCGCCGCCTTTGACGCCCATGCAGGGTCCTAAAGAAGGCTCGCGCAGCGCTACGATAACGCTTTTATCGATCTTGGCCAGGCCCTGGGCCAGGCCTACGGTAGTCGTGGATTTACCTTCGCCGGCCGGCGTAGGTGTAATTGCCGTTACCAAAACCAGCTTGCCCGCCGGTTTATCTTCCATGCGGCGGATCAATTCCATAGATAATTTGGCCTTATAACGGCCATACATTTCAATGTCTGCTTCACCAATGCCAAGTTTGGCGGCCACTTCCGTGATCGGCAGCATTTTTGCCTGCTGAGCAATTTCAATATCGGATAACATAAATAAACGCCCTCCTCTTCACTTATACCTGTGAACCATCTTGTATATCTTCTGTGCCGACAGCTTTTTTCCTGCCGCGCTGACAGCTTCCTTATGTATACATTCAGTGTTTTTACTCAAACCAGATTTCCAGCTTCGTGCCTTCGGCAACCACTGTACCCGGAGGCTGCGACTGCCTGCGGGCTCTGCCGCTGCCGTGCGGCACCAGCACCAGCCGTCCCTGCTGGAACAATTCGGCTGTCTGCCGCATATCCAGGCCGCTGAAATCAGGCAGTTTGATCTTTCCGTCTGCCAGGATCTCCATCTGCGGCAGCTTCGCCGCCGGCGGCACACTGGAGTTGACGGCGGCATTCTGCGTGTGCTGTTCAAAAGACGGCAGCCCCTCGCTACTGCTGGGCTGGATGCCCTTGGCAACAAGGATCTGCTGCAGCGTGTCACGGAAGACCGGCGCCGAAACCTGCGAACCGTAAAAGGCTCCCTGCGGCGTATCCAGCATGATCAGCATTGCGTACTGCGGCTTATCGGCCGGTACAAAGCCTACGAAGGAAGCAATATATTTACCGGCGGCATAGCCGCCTGTTTCTGCAAGTTTCTCAGCAGTACCCGTTTTACCGGCGATGCGGTAGCCTTTGATCCTGGCGGTCTTACCGCCGCCGGCGGCAACAACCTGTTCCATCATCCCGCGCATTTGGGCGGCAATATCTTCGCTCATGACCCGGCGCACTACTTTTTTCTGTTCCTGACGCAAAACGCGTCCATCCGGCATCACGATCTTATCGATGATATACGGCTGCAAAAGCTCACCGCCGTTGGCAATAGCGCAGATCGCCCGCAGCATCTGCAAAGGCGTTACGGCAATGCCCTGCCCGATCGACATGGTAGCGATATCCGGCTGGTACATCTGCTCTGGATCATAAAGGATACCCTCTTCTTCGCCCGGCAGTTCCACCCCTGTCACACTGCCGAAGCCGAATTTTTTACTGTAATCGATCATCCGCTGCGCGCCCAGCTGCATACCCAGCTGTACCATGCCCGTGTTGATCGAGAACTTGATCACGTCCTGAAACGGCACCAGACCCATGCCTTCGCCGTCCCAGTTACGGATCGTGCGGTCGGCGATCTGAATACTGCCCGTATCATTGATCATCGTCGTCGGCGTAATGATTTTTTCAGTCAGTCCCATTATGCCAACGATCGGCTTGAAAACCGAACCCGGTTCGTAAATAGTCGAAACTGCGCGATTCGTCCAGCTGGTCGCCGGATATTTATAAAAAGCATTCGGGTCAAAGCTGGGGCGGTTGGCCATCCCCAGGATCGCGCCCGTATTGGGATCCATCAAAATCACCGCCGCGCTGGCGGCCTTCGTATCCTTCATCGCTTTATCCAGCGCGTCCTCCAGCACGAACTGGATCTTGCTGTCCAACGTCAGATAGACCGAAGCCATCTTCTGCGGACGGGCTTTATTAAAGCCGCTGTCGCCCATGGGACGCCCCAATGCGTCGACAACCTCCTGCTGCTGCGTTTCCGCACCCTTGACGACTGAATCCAGCGCCAGCTCGATGCCGCTGAGGCCATTGTCATCCGTACCGACAAAACCAAGCACCTGGGCTGCCATGGATTTTTTCGTATAATAGCGTTTACTTTCCTCTAAAAAATGCAGCCCCGGCAGCTTATTCTCCCGAATGATCCGTTCTACTTCCGCCGCTTCCTTCGGCTCCATCGTCCGTTTGAGCCAGATGAACCGGGCTTCCGTAGTAAAATCAGCATACAATTCATCTGCCTTCATCTGCAGGATCCCGGCCAGCAAATCAGCTGCCAGACGCTTGACGTCCCGTTCCGGCTTCTCGCCTTTTTTCGTCGGGTTATCCTGCATCTCGACCGGATCGACATATAAGGATTTAGACATGATACTGACGGCCAGTTCCTCGCCGTTACAATCTAAAATAGCGCCGCGTGGAGAATATTTGGTGACCTTGCCGGTAACCTGATTAGCCGCGCGTTTAGCCAGTTCTTCGTTTTGAATGACCTGCAGCCAGACCAGGCGTACAAACACCGCGCCAAAGCCTAAAAAGATCAGCAGACCGATAATGGCAAAACGTTTTTTACCGCTTTGCAGTGAAAACTTCTTCATCAGCGCTGCCACCTCCCCTCACCGGGCGAAACAACGCGCATCTGCGTCCGGCGGGTATCCGGCGACAGCCGTTCCAGCTTCTCACGCTTACACTCGTCCCGATAAACCGAAAGCACCAGGCCGATCGAAGCCAGGGTGATCAGCATCGAAGTACCGCCGTAGCTGATAAAGGACAACGGCACGCCGATGACCGGCAGCAGGCCGCAAACCATCGCCATATTGGCTACTGCCTGTCCCACGATCAGCAGGCTGACGCCGGAAACCAGAATAAAGCCCCGTTCGTCTTTAGTATGCATGGCAATGCGGAAAAATGCCGCTGCCAAAAGTAAAAATACCGTAATCAGGATCGCTGCTCCCAGCAGTCCCCATTCCTGACAAAAAATAGCGAAGGCAAAGTCCGTATGTGCTTCCGGCAGATAAAAGAATTTGCCGCTCCCCTGCCCCCAGGGCAGTCCGGTCAGACCGCCGCTGCCGATCGACATCAGCGACTGCACCATCTGATAGCCCGTATTAGCCTCATCGCTCCACGGGTCCAGCCACACCTTGATCCTCTGCAGGCGGTAGGGAGCCATGATCGCGCCGGCCACTGCCACCGCCCCTAAAAGCCCCAGCAGCCCCAACACTTCGCGCAGATGCAGGCCGGCCAGAATATACAGCCCCACCATCAGTGCCACGATGATTGCCGCCGTACCCATATCCGGCTGTTTCAAAACCAGGATGCCATAGATCACCGTACCCACAAACGGCCAGACCGTATCCTTGTTCAGCAGGCTGATCGACTGACGTTTGCGCAGCATTTCGCCCAACAAAGCCGCGCCCAGCAAAATCACGGCGATCTTGGCCAGCTCTGACGGCTGGATGGAAATACCGCCCACATACAGCCAGCGCTGCGCGCCTTTATTAGTCGTGCCAATCAGATCGACCAAAAGCAGCAGACTGCCGACGCCGAAATAAATCGCCTTCAGCCAAAAATCATTAAGCCACGTTTTGTAGGAAGGCGCACGAAAGCCCAGCCACAGCATCAACAGCAGACCGGCGGCGCCAAAAATCAAATAACGCTTTAAATAGTAATAGCCGTCCTCAAACATATCCCGCGCTTCAACAAAGCTGGCGCTGAACACGTTGATACAGCCCACAAGCATCAGCAGTAAAGTCAGGCTGATGATCGCATCCTTGGGATTATCCCAGATCAAAAATCGTTTCTGCATAACAGCCTCTCTTAAAATACCACTTCACAAAAATTTATCGGTGTCCCCATCGCGCTGAATTTGCGCTCATATTCTGTCTGCACTTCGTTCTCATATTCCGAGTTATGCAGATCATAGCTCAAGGCGATGATCTGCAGGCCGAAGTCTTTAAATTCTTCAACTGAAAAATCGAACAGCGCCCTGTTATCAGTTTTAAAGCGCAAATGTCCGCCTTTACCTAAAAGCTTTTGATATTTAGTTAAAAAATTACGGTGCGTCAGCCTGCGTTTGGCATGACGCGCTTTCGGCCACGGATCGCTGAAATTCAGATACAGCTCTTTGATCTCACCCGGCTCGAACCAGTCCTCCATATGCTCCGCATTCGCGCAGATAACTTTGATATTCTCCAGTTTCTGTTCCCGGGCGGTTTGGGCCGGATAATACGCAATATCGTGCTGCGTTTCCACACCGATAAAAGCCTTTTCCGGATGCAGCTCGGCCATCCCGATAATAAAACGGCCCTTACCGCAGCCGATCTCCAAACACAAACGCTTACCAGGAAACAGTTCCTGCCAGCGTCCTTTATACTTTTCCAAATCATGCATCAAAACATATTCGCCTTTTAAATCCTGCATTGCTTCTTCGATCCATGGTTTTTTTCTTAATCTCATACTGACCCGCCTTTGTAAAATCTAAATACAAATCCAATATATATTATATAACAAAGTGGCGTTCTAATCATCATTTTTATAAAAAATTGCTATATTATAACGATCAGGGCAACGCCTTTTTCCTTCTGCTAAAAAAATAACCGCAGTCAGAAAAAAAGTCTGCCGCCACAGCGACAGACTTTTTGATACTTTTAAGAGCAAATTTATTTCAGGGCAGCAATTTTTTCTCTGATCGCATCTAATTTTTCACGGCTGACGTCCAATTCATAAGCCACATAACCCCAATCATGCGCAGGCGGGCGATGCTCGGCCAAAATACTCTCCGCCGTACTGCCGGAAGCCTGTGCCAGTAACACTGCGTGCAGCACATCATTCAGGGCATAATTCTGACGCAGATAAGGCAGGATATCCCTTTCTTTCAGCCCCAGCGCACCGGCAAAATAACGGGCGTCATTTCTATCCCGCGCCGCTTTGAGATCATTCGGAGTAATACCGGTTAAATATTCTACCCGAGGCCAACTGTTGTTTTCTTTCAAACGCAGGATCTCACTAAGATTTTTACCGGAAGCCAGCGAAAGCAGCGCAGCATGGCGCAGCTCTTTGAAACCCCAGCCGCGGTCAAACTCGGCCTGCAAAACAGCCTCACCGATCTCAAAACGCTTGCTGATCTGCTGCAGCTCTGCCGTTTCACGTACCTGCGGCGGCACCAGCACTTGCCCAGGCGCCGGGCGTACCGGCCTGGCTTCAGCAGTTTGGTTTGCAACAGAAAATGTTATGGCTGTACAAACAGCCAAAGTACAGAATGCTAATTTTTTCTTGAACATCGTCAACACCTGCTTTCATACTTAAGTTGGCTTTATTATAATCGTTCAAATTTTACCTGGCAATAAAACTATGCTCCCTGAAACTTATTTTTTCATCAAGTTAAACCGGTTTCTTTAAAGACCCTGCAGTCAGGCGCCTGTAGCTTTCCTCTTACTGGTTATTTTAAACACTGCTTCAATGTAAACTTTACAATTTATTTTTGCAGGACATATTGACAAATTTGTGAAATGTGATATAAATATAAATTGTGGTTAGCATACGCTAACTTAAATGTTCTATTATGTATTCTAACCAACAAATGATGAGGGAGTGAAACCATGCAGAAATTTTTTAAAAAGAGCAGCTTAGCACTGACTCTTTGTATTTTAAGCGCCATAAGCGGCAGCGGTTATGCTGCAGAAAAAGACGACCTGCACAAGTATAATCTTGGCGAATACGTCGTTACAGCCACCAGGACGGCCCTGACACAAAAAGAGGTGCCCCAGAGCGTCGAAGTGATTACTAAGGCCGACATTCAAAATGTCGGCGCGATCAGTGTCCGAGATGTTCTGAAAACGGCAACCAATCTGCATATCGCTGACGGCGGCGGCGGTCATGGCGATCAGTTCACGATCCGCGGCAGCGTTACCAACGATATCCTGATCCTGGTCAACGGCCGTCGCATCGCCGGCGAAAACATCTATCCCAACGGCTCTGGCAATACCCGTATCCTGGACCGCCTGAATCTGAGCAACGTTGAACGCATTGAGATCGTGCGCGGCCCCGGCGGCGCTTTATACGGCAGCGATGCCCAGGGCGGCGTCATCAACATCATTACCAAAAAATCTGAAAAGCCGGAATTTATCATCGGCATGACCTCGGGCAGCCGGGAAATGAGTAATTACTACCACTGGGACACCGGACGCGACGGTAAATTCAGCGCCGTACTGGACGCCAATTTCAGTAAACTGCGTAATTTTGAAGGCAAAGCCTCCGGCTTTACCTATGGTCCTAAGCAAAGTTATACTTTGGATATGGATTACGATATGGATAACAAAAACAGGCTGAACCTGGTGCTTGATTATGATAAGGAAAATCTGCAGTATCAGGGCACCAGCAGTATTTCCAAAAGACTCCAGAACCGCAAAACGGCCGCACTGACTTATGAAGGCGAAAGTTCCAACAGTAAATACAGCCTCACCTCTACTTACAGTCAGTTTGAAAATGAAACCAGCGATAAAAAATATAAATTCTGGAATCTGGAGGCCCGTGACAGCATCCAGACAGCAGCCAATAATAAAGTTACCTTCGGCACAGAATTCCGTGTTACAGAAGGCAGCGCCTATGTTGCCTCCGGTTCTGACCGGGCCGAACAATACGCGCTCTATGTACAGGATGAATACCGTGCCGGTGACAAACTGCTGCTGATCCCTTCCGTCCGTTATGACCACCATGACAGCTTCGGCAGCCATACTTCGCCAAATCTGGGCGCCACCTATTTTATTGACGATAACTCCCGCTTCAAAGCCAACTACGGCAGCGCCTACCGCTCGCCTTCGGTAGACGAACTGTACGGCGATTTCAGCCACGGCGGTATGTTTACCATCTATGGTAATCCAGATCTGAAACCTGAAAAAACCAAAGGCTACGAATTTTCTTATGAGCATGAATTTAATGATGACACTTCTACTAAAGTAACCTATTTCAAAAACAAAAAGAAAGACGCCATCAGTATGGTAGAACTGCCTGGAGGCGGCATGTTTAAAGACCGCCGCTTCGTCAACATCGACCGCACCTCCTCCGAGGGCGTCGAATTTGAAGTGAAGCATAAGTTAGGCAACGGTTTTACCCTCAGCGGCAATTACAACTGGCTAGACGCCAAAGACGAATCGACCGGAGAAAGATTATCCTACAGTGCCCGCAACACTTACATTGCCAAACTGCAATGGACAGAACCGGTGCGGCAGGAGTGGAGCGTTACCGCCTGGAACAAATGGTATACTGATTACCATGACGGCAGTACAGACAGCAACAGCGGCAACACCTTCAATTTTGTTGTCAACAAACGCTGGGGCGATAAATACCGCGTCTTCGCCGGTATCGACAATGTTTTCAACAAAGAAATTTCCGAACTGAGCTACTACGGACGCTTATGGCGTGTCGGCGCGGAAATGAAATTCTAATTTTACCTGCAGTCAACAAAAAAACAGAGTGCTTACAGCACTCTGTTTTTGTTTATTTTTTCAGTTTGCTTTAATCCTCTTTATCAACCTTCGGTCCCAGTCCATATTTTTTCAAATAACGGTACAGGGTAACACGGCTGACGTCAAGCATACCTGCCAGTTTGCTGATATTGCCGCCGGCAGATTTCCAGGCCGCAATAAAAGCGTCTTTATCGTATTTCCAGGATTTTTCCAGCGTCCGGTCACCCGGCAGTTTGATATTCTCGGATTCGATGATCGCTCCGGGAGTATGGAAGAAAGCCTGTTCGATCACGCCCTGCAGTTGTTTGATATTGCCGGGCCAGCTGCAGCTTGTCAAAAGGTTCAGCGCTTCCGGCGACAAACGTTTCGGCGGCAGATTATGCTGCGCCGACATCTCAGCCAGAATATGGGAAGCAATGACTTCAATATCTTTCACACGCTCGCGCAGAGGCGGAACGCGCATGGTCGTATCTAATACCAGCTCGTATAAGGATTTGGAGAACAAGCCCTTATCCGACAACCGTTTCAAATTGGAATCGCAGGCCGCGATCACACGCACGTTCAATTTTTTACGAACGCCGGTCTCGCGGTTCACCAACCCGTTTTTCAACGCGTCAGCCAGCTTGTCGCCCATTTCCACAGGCAGCTTTTCCACCTCGTCTAGGAACAGGGTACCGCCCAGGGCCAGCTCCAGTTTACCGGCCATCGGCTGACGGTCGCCGTCGACACTGCCGAAAAATTCTTCTTCCAGCGATTCCAACGGCGCGCTTGAGCATTTCACAACGATCAAAGGCGCTGCGGCGCGCGGGCTGGCCTGATGGATACCATGGGCCAGACGCTGCTTGCCGGTACCGGGCTCGCCCTGCAGCAAAATATTATTATCGCTGCGGGCAATACGGGAAGCCTTGTGCTGCAAAGCCAGGAACTCACTGGTTTCACCGACCATGCTGTACAGACTGTAACGGGAACTGTAGCCGGTAGCATGGGCAATCGTAGTTTTCAGGTCTTCGATCGACATCGACATGACCAGCGCGCTTTCGACCTCGCTGCCAACTTTGATCGGCATGACCGTCGTAATATCTTCATAAGTACGGTCCTGCGTGATCCAGGTGATCTCACGGCGATGCGTCGGCACACCCTGCAATGCTTTTTTGATAGGGATATGTTCATAATTCAGGAAGACGTCTTCCAGATTCTGTTTACCATCCAGACGCTTCTGCGCATTATTATTGCAGTATTTCAACTGCTCATCCTGGCCGATCCAGTACACGGCAACCGGCAGTTCATTCATCATCAGCTGATAAATGCTCCAGTATTCCAGCATGGAAAGATGCTGCTCAATGGAATATTTCATCGTCAGAAGCAGCGACAGCAGCAGGTCATAAGGCAGATCGTTCTGATCCAGCGAAAAGAAGGAAATAATATAGCGGATCTTGCCGTTAACGCAGATAGGCGCGCTGCAGGCATCGCCGGAATGGCTGTCTTTGATCCACATTTCCGGACCAAACATTAGAAACGGCACATTATGCTCACGCGCAATGCTGATACTGGAAGTACCTACGTCCTCTTCCAGCACACGCATCCCCTGAATATCTTCGATCACCCTCTGAAAAAAGGGCAGGGCATAATTTTTGATCACATAACCGTCTTCATCGATCAGCAGCATGCTGAGGTTATGAATATTGAAATGCTGTTTGCTTTGTTCATACAGACCGTCAACATACTTTACGATAAACTCATGGGTCTTCTGGTGTTCAATGATCTCTTCACGGCTGAGCTTATTCAGCTTGGGCATCGTTTCATGGGGCAGTTTCAGTGCCCGGCAGCGCTGCCAGGATTCAGCCACCCAGGGATGGACGTTTGGATCGATGACGCCGTCTTCCATAAACTTACGATAATAGGAAGCCAGTTTTTCCTTGTTACGTTTTTCGCGGATCATTCTTCAGACCCCTCCTCAATTTCATCAAATATCATCAAAAACCTGTTTCACTATTACGCTTCACCGTTGTCGACAAGAATACGGCGGGCTCCATAATAATGGGACTTCCAGTAAGTATTGTCCAGCGAATCCAGCACTACACCGCGAGACGTCGACGCATTCCAGAACATACCCTTACCGGCATAAATGCCTACATGGGATGCTCCCGGCTCATAGGTCGAGAAAAAGACCAGATCGCCTTCCTTAAGCTGATTTTTGAGGACAAAAACGCCCTCCAGCACCTGCACATCCGCCGTACGCGGCAGCTGCGCCCTGTGCTTGCCAAAAACATACTGCACATAGGCCGAGCAGTCAAAGCCCTTCGGCGTCGTACCGCCAAATTTATAAGGAGTACCTTGATATTTAGAAGCCGTTTTCACAACGTCTTTGCCTTTAACATTGGCAACGCCTTCCTTTTTAAAGGCTTCCCAGGTCACCTTTTTATAGGTCTTATCATCCAGACGGCCATTGGCTTTCAGTTTATGCTTTTTCTGAAAGTTTTTCAGACTGTCGGCAGTAGCTTTGCTGAACTTGCCGTCAGTCCGGTCAGTCGCATACCCCAAAGTTTTCAGTTTCTGCTGGGTGACCATGATCTTCCAGTCCTTGTCACCCTCTTTAAAGGTTTTGGCCAAAGCTGCCGCAGGCAGCAGACAGATTATCAGCACAAAGGTCAGCAATGCGGTCATTTTCCTCATTACCATCGATCCCCTTCCTTGCACACTCAATATCTCGTATTGTTATAAACGTCCCATTCCTTGATCTTACCCAGTTCAGAGGCACTCCAGGCGATCTCGCCCAACAGCCTCTCTTTATCCTTCGGCAGGGTCCCTGCCAGCTGAACATAATTGGAAACATGGTTGCTGCGGAAAATACACGGATGGTCCTCCGGCAATTCAACAGCGGTCAGAATACTGTGCAGCTCTTCCATTAACCCCTGCGGTGACAGCGGTTCAAATTCGCCGCGTTCAAACTGGTCCAGCAGTTCGCTGCCGCGGTACAGCATCAGACATAAAGCGCTCAGCATCGTCGGTTTGATGGCGTTGATCGCTTTGGCGGTTGCCGCCGCGTGACGCTGACTGCCGGGTTTGCCGGCCAGGCCCAGAATAATCATCATCGACAGCTTCATGCCTGCCGCAATGACCTTTTGTCCTGCTTCCACAGCTTCGGCGCCGCTGACGCCTTTCTTGACCGCCTGTAAAGTAACGTCGTCACCGGTTTCCATACCGTAATACAACAGCTTCAGGCCTGCTTCACGCAGCTCGACCAGCTCTGCCTGCGATTTCCGCAGAATATCCTTCGGTGCGGAATAAGCCGCAACCCGCTGGAGCTTAGGAAAAGTTTTGTATAGCACGTCTAAAATTTTTAAAAGACGCGGCGTCGACAGTACCAAAGCATCACCGTCGGCTAAAAACACTCTGCGGACCGAATTTCTGCCGTGGGCGGCAGCGGCCTCGATCTGTCTGGCGATCTCTTCCTCAGTAAGCACCTGAAACGGCACGCCTCTGTACATATTGCAGTAAGTGCATTTGTTATGGGCGCAGCCTCGGGTCACACGCAGGATAAAACTGCGGGCTTCACTGGGCGGACGGAAGACAGGAGTGTCATAAGAATCGAAAAACATGTATACCTCCCGGTATCCTAAATTGTACCGGCAGTATCAAAAATACTCAACTTGATGACTGCCAGGATTACAGTAAAGCGATTTTAAGTGTTCAATAAGCAACTTATAATACACTTTACGATACCTATTATAACTTATTTTACAGTATTTAGCAGTAGTTTTTCGTAAATTTTTTGGGAAAATATGGCTAAAGTGTAAAATAAATGCGCTTTTTTTGTTAAATTTATAGCAAAAACACCCGTCAAACACCTTTTAGCGCTGTCGGCTTCTCAATTTCAGAAGACATTCGTTTTTATTTTTGTTATATCAATTATTCAGCAACTGTATATATCCACAAAAAACAAACGCCAGTATCATGCAGCCGCCAAAACGGCAGCGAAACAGAAAAAAGGCACCCTTTTAACAAGGGTGCCTGAAAAGTTACTTAAAATAAAATCATCAGATGTGTCCACCAGGTATTATATTTATTATCAGGACCATCCTGCTGGTCCTTCAAGGCATAATATTCCATATCCAGGATCATATTTTTGGCCACGGCGTAATCTGTGCCAAAGCCCCAGCCTTTAAAACCGGTATCAGGATGTACGCCGGCCATCGTATGCATGATATCTGCGCCCGCAGGCTGGTTGTAATATTTACTCCAGATGCCCCAGCTGCCGGTCTCATTCTGCCTGGCGCCGGCATAGCCAATGCCCAAAACATAGCCCGCATCTTTATCGGCCACTTTTACGTCTGATTTTAAATACATCGCGCTGGCATAAGCCTTACCAAGATTAACTCTGGTGCCCATAGTCCAGATTTTATCATCCTGTCCGCCCAGCTTCAGCAAATTATCTATTTTAAGATAATTGCCTTCCCAATTCCAGGCTCCGGTCTTCCCGCTCAGCGTCAGGCGGTAAAACTTATCGCCCAGCTTAGCGCCGTCGGCATACGCCAGCTTACCATATTCCAACTCTGCTTTCAGGCCTTTGCCCAGCGCCATCTTCATGCCATCAACTCTGTGGTCATACAGATTGCCGTCGGCAACAAAACTGTGATACCGGCCCAGTGTTAATCTGACCTCGCCTATCCGACCCTCTAAAAATGCTCTCTGGAACTCTGTTTTTTCATCACCGGCATCATTGGTGAAATTCTGGATGTTCTGCAATGCGCCCTGATAGTTCCAGTTATCGTTCACCTTACCGGTGAAGAACAAACGCGAACGCATCACGCCGGAATGATTGCTGCCAAACATCCGGGCAGCCCCGTCAGAATAAGCTGCATAAGAGGTACGGATCTGTCCTGTTATCTGAACCTGATCTGCTTTCTGTTCCAGGGCGGCAACACGCACTCCCAAACTGTCCAATTCCCCGGCAAACTCTGCCGCCAAGCGGTCTACATTAGCACCTTTGGCCATTGCTTTAGCGACTATCTGTGCCATTTCATAGCGTGTCATCAATCTGTCGCCGCCAAAACTGCCGTTACCATACCCGTCAACAATCCCCGCTGCCGCCAGTTTCTCGACCGCGGCATAAGACCAGTGTCCGGTCGGCACATCAGTAAAAGGATTTGCCGCAGCGGCAGGTGCCGCCATACCGACACTCAAAAGCAAGCCCAGCATCAAAGTTTTCTTCATTTTAAAACACCTTCCCTTTCTCCTCCAGCATTCTCTAGACTTCCCGGTATTTATTTTCGCAGGGATTCCCACGCAGCAGCTCCATTTTTAAAGCAGTCATATCCATAACAATGGAGAAAACCGTACACATGCGCAGCCCTGCCGGATCCAAAGCATCTTCATGTCTGCAGATCGAGTCAGGATAATCCTTATGCGCGGCTAAAATTTCTTTTACGTTATCCACGGTAACCACGCCTTTTTTATCTTCCAGCATTTTTTTCGCAAGGCCATAGCGCAAAAAAGTGTCGTGCGCCATAAATCTGCTGGTATCAGCAGGTTTCATCCTGTCGCACAAAAAATGATTAGTATGTACCAGCATACCCTTTTCCGGATAAAAAACCTCAAAATCGACCGGTGATTTTTCAACATCCAAAGCTTCGCCGCATTTTGCCGCCAGTAAATAATTAGCCGCGCAGGCATTGGGCTGGGCATTGATCTTCTGGATCGCGTCGCTCAGCTTACGACTGTCTAAGATTCCCCGCAAAATAATATGCAGCGGCAAACCGTACGGATTCCCTACCGTACCCAAGGCATTCAGGCAGACACCGATGCCGGCATCGTTGAAACCCACTTTACCAATGATACCGCCTTCTGTTACCATCGTGATTGCCGGTTTATCCTTCTGGCTGATTTTCAATACCATGACCGCTTCGATCTGCCGGCCCTTCCAGTCCCAATTCTGGGCCAGGATAGTATGCCGGTCCTGCGTGCTTTCTGAGGTAACAGCGACCGCGGTGCAGCCATCCGAAGGCATTTTGCTGCCAGACATCAAGATGACTTCGCTGCGGGCATTCAATGCCAGAATATCCTCCAGCTCTACCTCAGCTCCGGCCGCAACGCCGCGTATCTCTTCCATCAGATCACTGTCATACCTGCCGATATGCTCGATATATGAACGTGATCTTCGCTTGGCTTCTTCCCATTCCAAATTGGCATAGATCCTGAACATCTCCTGATAGGTGGCAATACTGCACAGCACCTCTTCCCGCCCCTGCTGCCCATGGGCAAAGCCGATCTCATACGGAGTTCCCGCAGCTTCGATTATTTTAAAGTCTTTCATTTGTCGTCACTCCTTTGTTTGGCAGCAGGCGTCTGTTTTCTTTTGAATTTCCAGATACCAACAGCGATAGTTCCAAAAACGCAGACAGGTAAAACAATGAAGCTCGGCATCTGCAGCGTTGTCAGCACAAAAGACATGACCAGGGCAAATAACCCCAGCATGTAATCGCGCAGGGCAAAATTAGCCAGGATCGCACCAAACACTGCCGGTAAGATAAACTTAAAGGCAACCTGGATATTGGCCGGCAGCGAGCTGATGACCTGCTGACCAAAAAACACGGCCAGTACCAAAACGATCAAATTAACGATAACGGATACACCAATACCCAGAGTAGAAATAATGTCGCCCTCGGGCGTACCTTCTTCAACGCCGGCAGCTGTCTGCGAAAGCGCCGATACCGGCACGCGCATATTGGAAATATTGCCGGCCAGCCATGACATATACGTCCCCGTAATCCCTACGATCGGGAAATAAGCAATCGGTTCGACGATCCAGCTTACCAGCATTACGGAAGCGATCATGGAGAATGCTTTGACGATACTTGTAACCTCTGGCATGATCCCATAAACTACAGCCAGATAAAGCGGCGGCAGGAAGCTGCATATCCATGCTGCCAATAAAGTAAACCGCCCCCAGAATATTATTTGTTTCACAAATTCCTTATACGACTCTTTCATATCCGACCGCCTCCTTAAACAAACAGCATCGCCATACACATCCCGCAAAGCATAGCAATTCCTAACGCCCATTCCTTCAATTTAGGCATTTGGATTTTATCAGCAAGATAATTGACCAAGATCATAGACCCCCCGCCGCTCAGACAGGCAACAGTACTGGCCAGACCGCGGCCGGCCAGATAAGGAGCGCCGAAATAAGCAAAAGCACCGATCATCGCCGATACAGAAAGCACAGGCAGCAACGCTTCATTACCGCCAACAGCTTTTCGGCGCACAATATCAAATTTATCTGTAAAAAATGCGCAGATCAAAAGCCAGCCGCTGGCTCCCAGCGTACAGGTCCATACCGATGTAGCAAAAGCGCTGACATCATAAGTACTGCTGCCCAAACTTGTTCCCATGGCAACGGCACCTGTTTCAGCCGCCATCAGCTCGAAGGGAATCGATCCGACTACCGATAAACGCATCCAGGCAAAAGGCGCCCCCAAACTTACGATCAGCGAAATCATTGCTACAACTACAGCCAGCGAAGGCCCTACTGTACTGATGGCTCCGCTGCGCATCGCCGATTGCATCTGTTCATCACTCAGGCCCATTTCTTTACCTGTCTTATAAGCTTTGCGCATAAAAACAGCGGCCTGAAAAATAACTACAAAAATAATAACACTGCAAACCAACCACATCCCTGTTGAATTTGCTATTTCCAGATATGACATACCTGAGCCCTCCTTTTTCTCTTCAACTTTATTGCTGCCATCCCTACTTAAATTTTATTATTTACACTGCAGGTAAACTATTAACCAAAAGTAAAAAAAATACTCCGCCCATTAATACTAAAGTATTAATGGGCGGAGCTTTAACTACTTCAACGATAATTCCGCTGACTGAATTTTGCCATCAGGGCACTGCGGCTGCCGACATTACACTTATGGTAAATACTGTATAAATGCGCTTTGATCGTATGAATACTGACAAATAATTCTTCCGCGATCTCAACATTAGTCATACCTTTTAAAACACAATTTAAAACGTCTCTTTCACGGCTGGTCAGACCGTTTTCCTGCAGCAGTGCTTCACAACGTTCATCCGCAAATATTTTACTGCCGGATTTCTGTTGAAAAACAATACTGTAAAATTTTTCCTGCAAAACCATTTTGGCTTTAATATGGATACCGTAACATCCCAGTTCGCAATAGCTCATATGATTGATGCCAGGAGTCTTGCATTCCTGATACCGCACGCCGCAGATCAGGTCCTCCAGTGAATTTATCTGCCCCTGCAGCAACAGCTTATCATAAATATTTCTGGCACCGGCATTGATATAGCAGATATTGGCCTGTTCGTCAGCCACAATCAGACCGTCGCCTGATAAATCAGCAAATTCCAGCAGCTGAGCATTCTCACTGCGCAGCTCACTGATCTGGCTCTGCTCTGTCAGCAACTGTGAAATATAATGTCCCAGATAACTGACCAGCAGTTTATCACTATATAGGAAAGGCGTTTCCTGCTTATTACGTAAAAAAGACATTCCACCGATGAATTTTTCTCCATCCATCAGGTACAGCACCATTTTATGCACATAGTCCTGCGCCGCCAGAATATCATTATAATAGATATTTTGCCTGAAATAATCTGTTTCATCTACCAGATCGCTTACAACTAAAGTACCCTGCCTGCGATACTGTTTGGGTAAATTTGCATAGTCAAAGGGATCATACCGGTAGTAGCCGTCTTCCCAGGCCTGCATGATTTTATCGCTGACGTTGAGATACATCGGTTCGACCAGCTTACAATTATTATTAGCCAGCCAGAAAGTACAGCGTTTATAACCAAAAATACTGCTGAAAGCTTCTAAGATCGTTTTACGAAAATCCGTGCGGGAACTAACTGTTTTAGAAAAGAAGCTGACTATTCTGCTGTTTTCTTCAGACGTAAATTCTGTCATATTACGCACCTTCTTCGCGACTAATACTTTAGTCTGTCCCATAAACATTATACTTAAAATGCCGGTTACAGTCACTAATACTAAGGTTTATATTTTCAGCGTTGCCTGAAGTTCTGAAAATAATCGCTGTTCTACCGCACCTGCTCCTGTAAGACCAATATTTCGATACTGGTTAACCCTATTTTATTTTATTACATTCTTTACTATTTTTCTGCCAGTATGCGCTGTTAACGGAAAATGTTGCTGAAACGATTGCTATTTCTACGGCTACGCCTTATAATATATGTTAAATCTTTATTAGTATACACTATTTGTTTCAAGCGAGGTGACAACATGTTTTCCCGTCTGCATACTTTTATGGGCGGCACCCATATCGATGCCGCTAAAAACTTAACTGCAGAGCTGCCGATCGAGGCCATTCCCGCACCGGAGAAAGTCGTGCTGCCGCTCTCGATGCATATCGGCGCTCCCGCCAAACCCCTGGTACAACCGGGAGACAAGGTATATCTGGGACAAAAGATCGCCGAAGCCCAGGGAGCGGTCAGCAGCAATATCCACGCCAGCGTCAGCGGTATGGTTATCGGCAGCGAACGGCGTTTTCTGCCTAACGGCACTGTGGCGACCTGCATGGTCATTAAAAATGACGGTCTGGACACGCTCGACCCGACAATCACGCCCCGTGAAAGCGGTCTGGTACTGCCGCCTGACGAAATCAGGCAGCTTCTGGCAGAAAAGGGCATCGTCGGTATGGGCGGCGCCACCTTTCCGACACATGTCAAATACGCTCCGCAAAGCAGCGGCCGGATCATCGACACAGTCATCCTCAACGGTATTGAATGCGAACCTTTTATTACCGCTGACTACCGGATTCTGATCGAAAACGCCGCCGAAGTCATCCGCGGACTGAAATATTTCCTGAAAGCATCTTTAGCCAACAAAGGCATCATTGCCATCGAAGATAATAAACCACGGGCTATCGAGCTTTTTAATCAGCTTACTGCTGACGAACCTAATATCAGCGTCGTGGTCTGTCCCGAAAAGTATCCTCAGGGCAGCGAACGCCACCTGATTTATGCCGTTACCGGCCGCGTCGTCCCCGAAAGGGCCCTGCCCTCGGCTGTCGGCGTGATCGTCGACAATGTAGCCACCGCGATGCAGGCAGCTCTGGCAGTCAAAGACGATCTGCCCTGTTACGAGCGTATCGTCACTGTCAGCGGCAACGCCGTGCACAAACCGGGTAATTACCGCGTCCGTATCGGGACACTTTACAGCCACCTTGTCGAACAGGGTGCCCAGGGATTAAAAAACGATCCGGCCCGCATCATTTCCGGCGGCCCGATGATGGGATTTTCCCTGCATTCGCTTGATTTTCCTGTTCTCAAGGGCACCGGCGGGCTGCTTTTGTTCGACCACCAGTCTGAACTGGCCCAGCTGCCGCCGGAAAATCCCTGCGTCCGCTGCGGTAAATGTGTCGATACCTGTCCCATGTTTTTAGAACCGACCCAGCTTTTCAAAGCAGTCAAACGTCGTGATTGGCCGGCAGCTTTGGCCGGCCACGTTGGTACCTGTATCGAATGCGGCTCCTGCGCCTATAACTGTCCAGCCCATATCCCCCTTGTCCAGTATATCCGCATGGGCAAACAGTTTATCCTTACTGACGGCTTCGGCGGTCATAACCCTTACTATAAAAAATAAGTATCTTGTGCACGTATAGAAAGGAAGACTCTTATGGAACCGGTCAAAGCTCCTGCGCCTTTAGTCATTATATCGTCATCGCCATATATCCATTGCGGCAGTACTATCAGCGCCGCTATGCGCGATGTTTTACTATCACTTCTGCCAGCTCTGGCCGCCGCTGTTTACTTTTTCGGCTGGCCGGCGCTCAGCGTTATCCTTACCTGCTGCCTCTCGGCTGTCATCTGTGAAGCGTTATGTCAAAAGCTCATGCAGAGGCCGATTACCGTCGGTGACGGCAGTGCCCTTTTAACCGGCCTGCTGCTGGCATTTTGCCTGCCGCCCGAATTATCACTGGGTCTGGCTGCCTTCGGCAGCTTCTGTGCTGTCGTTATCGGTAAGCAGGTCTTTGGCGGCTTGGGCAGCAATATCTTTAACCCTGCCCACTTAGGCCGCGCCATCCTGCTCGCTTCCTTCCCGGCACAGATGACGACCTGGACCATGCCCTGGAACACTGCCGCCGCAGAAGCAGTTACTAAAGCCACACCTTATACCGACGCTGTCAGCAGCGCTACACCGCTGGCAGCTCTGCGCCTGGCCGAAAGCGCCTGGCAGCGCGGGCTTAATGTCGACCTGCCCTCACTGAGCGCACTGTTTTGGGGTAATGTCGGCGGTTCCTTAGGCGAAACATGTGTCCCGGCGCTGCTTTTAGGCGGAATTTATCTGCTCTGGCGAGGACACATCGACTGGCGTATCCCTGCAGGCTATATCGGCACGGTTGTCGTTATTACTGCTATTTACGGCTGGCTGCGCGAATATCCGGCCTGGTTTGCCATTTATCATCTGCTTTCCGGCGGGCTGATCATCGGCGCCTTTTTTATGGCTACTGACTGGGTCACCAGCCCGATCACCAAAAAAGGCCGGCTGATCTACGCACTCGGTCTTGGCATCCTTACAGCATTGATCCGCCTGCGCGGCGGTTATGTAGAAGGCGTCTGCTATTCGATCCTGATCATGAATATGGTCACTCCTTTGATTGACCGTTATGTAACTAACGTCCCCTTCGGAGGAGGTGCCCGCCATGAGTAAAGATATTCTGCGGCTGGCGGCTATCCTGCTCGTTATCTGCGGTATTGCCGCAGCCTGCGTCGGTACTGCCCACGACCAGACAGCACCTTTGATCGAAGCCCGCAAAGCAGACGCTGTCCGCGAAGGTTATAAGCAAGTACTGCCAGACGCCGGTCAGCTCACTGATGAACCGGCAGCAGGAAAGCATATCGTCGCTGTCAAACGTTCTGAAACAGACGGCCAGACCAACGGCTATATCTACACAGTCAATCCGGACGGCTACAGCGGTAAAGTAGTTATCATGCTGGGTATCGAATATCCCAGCGCCCGCATCAGCGGTGTAAAAATCCTGCAGCAAAATGAAACTCCCGGTCTGGGAGCAAAATGCACAGAACCGGCTTTTATCGACCAATTTTTAGGTAAAGATCTCAGCCATGATCTGACTGTCAGCAAAAATGCTTCCCAACCGCAGGAGATCCAGGCTATTACTGCTTCGACCATCACCTCCAAAACAGTGGTCAAAGGCATCAATTCTGCCCGCAAACATTATCAGGAACATTTCGGCGTGAGCAAAGCCGCCGCAGGGAAAGGAGTGTAACCATGCTGCCAGAATTTACAAAAGGTATTATCAGGGAAAATCCGCTTTTTGTTCAGCTTTTAGGCGTCTGCCCGGCCCTGGCGACCACTTCTTCTTTAACTAATGCTCTTGGCATGGGCGCGGCTTTTACTGCGGTTCTGATCGGTTCTAACCTGATTATTTCCGCACTGAAAAAATTTATCCCCGCCAACATCAGGATACCAGCCTATATCGTCGTCATCGCCTCTCTGGTTACCGTGACCGAAATGCTGATGAATGCTTATGTGCCGGCGATCTATGAATCTTTAGGTATTTTTATTCCGCTGATCGTCGTTAACTGTATCATTCTAGGACGGGCCGAAGCTTTCGCTTCTAAAAACGGCCTGTGGCTTTCCTTTCAGGACGCTGTCGGTATGGGTATCGGCTTTACGCTTGCTCTCAGCGCTATCGGTGCCTGCCGTGAATTTTTCGGAGCCGGTACCCTGCTCGGACATGCCGTAGCACTGCCTGGAACGCAGCCCGTACTGCTGCTGATCCTGCCTGCCGGCGCCTTTCTGACCATGGGGCTGCTGTTTGGGGCACTCAACTATATCAAAGCCAGGCGGGAGGTAAACCATGGACAGTAATTTCGCCATTATCTTTTCTGCAGTTTTTATTTCCAATATCGTTTTATCACAATTCCTGGGCATCTGTTCCTTTCTGGGTGTTTCCAAAAGCCTGCGTAACGCGCTGGGGATGAGCGCTGCCGTTGCCTTCGTTATGGTACTGGCTTCACTGATCTCCTGGCTGGTTTATTATCTGTTCCTGGCTCCCTATGACCTGACCTATTTAAAGACTATCGTCTTTATTCTGGCGATCGCGTCTTTAGTGCAGCTGGTAGAAATGTTCATCAAGAAAATGCTGCCGGCACTGCATAAAAGCATGGGCGTATTTCTGCCGCTCATAACTACTAACTGTGCTATTTTAGGCGTTGCCCTTATCAATATCCAAAAAAACTATACACTCTGGCAAAGTCTGCTTAACGCTGTCAGCACCGCTGTCGGTTATACTCTGGCTTTGGTACTGTTTTCCTGCATCCGCGAACGGCTGGAAGACAGCGACGCTCCGGAATGTATGAAAAACCTGCCCCTTGCCCTGATCACGGCCAGCTGTATGTCGATCGCTATCATGGGCTTTGCCGGCATACACTAAAAGGAGAACACCATGTGGAAATCTGTTGCTTTAGTAGCAGGCCTGGGCGGCATGTTCGGCGCTATTCTCGCTGTGGCAGGCCGCAAGCTGGCCGTACACACCGATCCCCGTATCGAAGAGATCACCAATCTGCTGCCAGGCGCCAACTGCGGCTCCTGCGGTTATCCCGGCTGCGGCGGACTGGCTGAAGCCATCGTTGCCGGACGCGACGGTGTTTCACCCTGTTTGGCCTGCTCGCCTGATTCTAAAAAGAAAATAGCGCGCATCATGGGCTTTACCGGCGATATACCTTTATCGCCCGACCTGCGTAAGGTCGCCCGCGTCGCCTGCAACGGCTGCAAAGAAAATGCGCCCAAGCTGTACAATTATACCGGCATCAAAGACTGCCACCTGGTAGCCAAATACTACGGCGGACCGGGCAAGTGTAACTTTGGCTGTCTTGGTTTTGGTTCCTGCGTAAAAATGTGTCCCTTTCATGCCATTTCCATGAGCGAAAACGGTCTGCCTGTTATCGACTATGGTAAATGCAGCGGCTGCGGTATCTGCGCGCGGCAATGCCCGCAGATGGTATTGTATATTACCAGCGCCAGCACTAAGATCCATCTAAAATGCAATAACCGCGACAAAGGGAAAGCCGCTATGGTAGACTGCAGCGTTTCCTGCATCAGCTGCGGCATGTGCGCAAAAGTCTGCCCCGTGCAGGCCATTACCATGCGCGAAGATGCCAACGGCAGTCTGCCGGTTATCGACCACAGTAAATGTATAGAATGCGGCCTTTGTGTTCAGAAATGTCCGCGTCATTGCCTGCATAAATTAGATCCCATTACTACCGAACACGAGCACGGCACCGTTGCTACGAATAAAAAAAGCAACTGCACATCCTGCCCGCTCGGAGAAAGCTGCGGCCAGAAACAATGAAAAGTTACTGCAAAAAATATCTGCTCTTTCTGATACTGCTTTTAACATTCAGCATCAGCGGCTGCGGCGAAGAAGAACAGATCAAAGTCACCGACACCCGCTTTTCTATGGATACCTTCGTCAAAATAGACGCCTACAACGATAAACCCGGAGAAGCCCGCTTGGCTATAGACGACGCGATGCAGACCTTCCAAAAAACAGCCCAGGTCACGGACCGTTTTAACGACGGCGGCCCCGGTTCCTTATACGAAGCCAACAGCAAAGCTGCAGCGGCCCCGGTTACGCTGGCTCCACAGCTTGCCGGACTGCTGAACTATCTGGACCATCAACCGGATGCGCAGCTCGATATTGCCATCGCTCCTGTCGTTGACCTCTGGCAGCTGGCCCGCAGCCAGAACAGACTGCCCGCTCCGGAAAAACTACAGGAATCCTTACGCCATACAGGTAAAGACAAATATCATTTTGACGCTGCCGCACAAACACTAAGCTACAATGATCCTGACGTCAAACTTGACCTGGGTTCTGTCGCTAAAGGTTATGCCGTTGACGCGGCGGCGGCAACGCTGAAAAAACATTCTGGTATTACCTGCGCCCTGATCAACGCCGGCGGTAATATTAAAGCAATTGGTAATAAACCCGGCAACATGCCCTGGCGCGTTGCCATCCAGCACCCCCGTGATCCTGAAGCCTTTTTAGGTACGGTGATGCTCCATGACGGCCAGTCCGCCGCAACTTCCGGAGATTATCAGCGGTACTACGAACTGAACGGCATTCGCTACCATCATATTTTAGATCCGCAAACAGGGCAGCCGTCCCGTCTGCATCAATCTGTAACAGTGATCGCGCCATCGGCGCTGGACGCTGATTATCATTCTACACTGTTCTTTTTACTGCCAACAACGGAAATCAAAAACAGGCTTACTGCTGCCAAAGATTTGGCCGTAGTCATTGTCGAAAATGACGGCAGTATTTTCGTCTCCGAAAATCTGCAGCAAACCTGGCAGCCTGCCAAAGGAATATGATTATGCGCCGTAATGATTATCTGCTTTGTTTAGTCATCATCACAGCAGCACTGTGCGGGTTCTGGTATTCAGACAGCACTGCTGCGGACAACAATGCCGTTGTACGCATCACCCGGCACCACGAGCTTATCCTGCAGCAAACACTGCGTGATTTTCCCGATCAGTATCTTTTGCCAACTGAACATGGCAGCCTGACGATCACCAAAGCAAACAGCAGCCTTCGCGTCAGCGAGGCCCCCTGCCCTGATAAGCTCTGCGAAAAGCAGGGCCCAATTACCGGCAGCGGTTCTATCGTCTGCATTCCCGAAGGCGTTATTATTGAAATAATAACTTCCAAAGAAGGAGACTCTCCTGATGCGCTCCTCCACTGATACGACAACTAAAATCATGCTTGTCCTGGCACTGCTGGCAGCGCTGGCAGTTTTGCTGCGTCTGGGCGAAAACCTGCTGCCCCTGCCTGTCCAATTGGGCGCAATTCGTCCGGGGCTGGCCAATACTATTACTATTTTATGTTTATATTTGTTCGGTCTGCGCCTGACCGGGCTTTTTTTGACTGCCCGCGTTCTTCTGGTCGGACTTTTGAGCACAGGCCTTTTTACACCTGGTTTTCTTATCGGCCTTGGAGGAACGCTTTTAAGCCTGCTGCTGATGGAAGCAGGACGGCGCCGTCAGCTTTTTTCACCCTATGGTATCGGCATCCTGGGGGCTGCCGCACATAATACAGGTCAGATCCTGACTGCTTCCCTGATAATGCAAAGTTCCGCTTTATTCTCCCTGCTGCCGTTACTGCTCCTTTTATCATTGCCTTTCGGATTGCTGACCGGTGCTGTTGCCGCAAAAACATTACCGTTCCTGAAACAATATCTGCATTGAATTCACCGATCCTTCACTTTTACTAAGTTTCAGCTTATGATATAGTAAAAGATGATATCAGATAACGAAGGAAGTTTTTACATGAAAAAATTACTGCTTTTATTCTGCAGCCTGCTGCTTGTGGCCGGCTGCGGTAAACCGGCTGCTACCCTGCCCACTGTTATCGGCAGCGGCAGTGTCGATATCCCAGCTTATAAAATAACAGCGCCTGCTGCCGGAAAAATCTTAGGACTGATCCTTGAATCTGGCGAACGTATCGGTAAAGGGCAGCCTTTATTTGCAATTGAACAGCCGGAGCTTGACGCTGCTGTTGAAGACGCAGCTACCGAAGCGGCCCGCGCCGATGCTGAGCTTACTAACCTGGAAAGCGGAAGCGGTGAACAGGCCATAGCCGCTGCTGATTATTCACTGCAGAGTGCCGAGAGCTCTTATCAGGCGGCGGAGCAGAACTATCAAAAAATGGCCTCTCTTTACGCTCAAAACGCTATCGCCAGGATCAAAGTGGAACAGGCACAGGCAGCACTGGCGGCAGCAGAAGCCAACCTGGAAGCCGCCAAAGCGCATCAGACACGTTTGACTGCCAAAGCTTCACCCGAAGCTATCGAACAGCAAAAGCAAGCAGCACTCCAGGCACAACAGCATTATCAACAGCTGCTGCAAAAACAGCAGGCCAACGAAGCCCAGAGCCCCTGTACCGGCATAGTGACGGAAAAACTGCTAAGCAGCGGAGATACAGCTGCTCAGGGACAACATATCCTGACTATCCGCGCAACCGAACAATGCCAGGTAAATCTGAAAATGCAGCCGCAGCAGGCCGCAGCTTTAAAAACAGGTCAGGAAGTAATTGCCGAGGCCGCTGTACTCAAAAAAACTTTCCCCGGTACTATCACAGCCATTGATAACGGTACTGTCACCATCATGCTGGAAAACAAACTGGAAGAACTAAAGGCAGCAATGGAAGTCAGCATCAGCCTGAAAAAATAAAACTTCCAAATAAAACATAATAATAAAACCTTCAGCACAGAAACTTAACGCTCTGTACTGAAGGTTTTACTTTTTCATCGATTCTGATATCAATAACGCTCTACCGCCACATCATGCGCCAGTTTGTACTTAAACTGCATCCCCGGTTTACAGCTGACATTTTTGCCTTTAAAAGCCAGACCTGCAAAAGGAACAGCCACACCTGCCGCCAGCGAAGTATAATTCATATCTCCTGAAAATTTTATTTCCTCATTATTCAATCTGAGCAGATAACCATTGGGCAGATAATAATCTTTAAGCCGCATCCTGATCACGCCCTTTTGTGACAGCAGCTTGCCTTTCTGCACTTTTTTCAGGTACCCTTCCAAAACAGTTCCTTTAGGAATGATGACCTCATCAGCAACACTGACAGCTTCCAATAATTTTACAGAAACAGTATCGCCGACTTTATTTCTCTTACTTTCCAGAAAATTCATCAGCTCTAACTGCAGCACAGTATCCTCTGGAATAGTAATGCCGGTTCTCGATATCTGCTGCTCTGCGGCCGCCGAACTTCCGATCGGCAGGCAGACCGCGGCAACAGCCAGCAACCCGGACAGTAAACAACACAAAAATTTATGCACTTTTTTTGCCTTCTTTCACCAGCTGTAATTATTGTTTTTTCAGATCGTCGCTGCCCTTAACGCCTGACAGCCACAAGCCAATCGCTACAACATTAATAAACTGCCCTAAAAAACCCTCCAGCAAAACCAGCATTTTTAAAAACCGCGACTCCGGCACAATATCACCGTAACCGATAGTCAAGATACTGACGCCGCTGAAATACAGGCAATCAAGATATCCATTCAGACGATTAACAGTACGCGGCAGCAATTGTTCGTTGCCGCCACTGTCCTTATGCGGCACCAACTCCCAAAAATGCGGAACATTACGCAAAACTGTACTTTCCTGCAGTTCAGTAACATGCATATCGCCGTCCCACTCCTTCACCAATCCTTCGACACTGGTCGTATTAGTAGCCACAAAATTTTCGGTGTCGCTGAAAAAATAATATAAATTGCCAAAGGCCAGCCAAATCATCAGATAGGCGCTGATAATAAGCATCATACGCCGCTGACCCGTAGTATTACTGTTGATTGCCGCCCAGATCGCAATACTGATAAAACTCAATAACAAGAACAGCAGCAGCAGAACGATGCCCAACAGCAGACCTGCCTTGAAGCGGCCATTGCCGTAAATAACTATATAATCAAATAATACACTGGCGATCACGGGCGCGCTGGCCAAAAGACCCAGTGAGATCAAAAATTTATAAAAATTTTCGTCAAGCAGCTGCTTGTACCATTTTTTCAAACCAAAAACATCGATTTTTATTTTCATTCTGCTCATCTCTTTTCTTGCTGACTCTCTTTGCATTGTATCACGATTACAGGTATTTAAGAAAGTATCCTAAGAATTTTTTTATTTAAAAACCGGGCTTCAATATTATCGTAAATATATTATCTGCACGCTTTCTATGCTATAATAAATATGAACAACAAAAATTTATGTATCAGGAGGCAAATATCATGGCACTTTTAAACAAACTTGGCGAAATAGTTAAATCCGCCGCTGAAAAAACTGAAGAACTCACTAAAACTCTTGGTGAGAAAGCAGAAGCTGCCCTCGAAATCCAGCGCCTGAACTCTCAAGTCAATAAAGAACGCAGTAAAATCAGCGATACCCACAAAAAAATCGGTGAGATCCTGTGGGCTAAATTTGAAGCAGGCGAAGAAATACCTGAAGAATTCAAGGAACACTGCACTGCTATCAGTGAAGCTTTGACCAAAATCGATGAACACAAAGTCGCTATTGCCAAAATCAAAGCAACTGCCTTTGCCGGAGAAGAACCGAAAACATCCTGCCCGTCCTGTGGCGCTCAGGTGACGCTCAACTCAAAATTCTGCGGCGAATGCGGCGGTAAAATGCCGGTCCATGAACCGGAACCCGTTGAAGAAGAAGCTGCGCCTCTGACAGAGACAGTCGACGAAACCAAAGCAGAAACTGCTGAAGTTGTGGATACTCCTGCCGAAGCAGAAGCTGCTGAAACTGAAAAAACAGAAACCAAAGCATAACTGTTATAAGAAAAACCAGTCCATATGGACTGGTTTTTTTATCTGTTCAAGATTTTACCTATATTTTTTATAGAAATAGAAATCTTTCCATCAGGGTTGCTGACAAATTCGATATAATCGTTATTTTCCAGGCATTCAGCCGGCACGATGATCTCGATCCCAGTATCGGTTTTGATCTTCATTGACTTGCTCATGCGCAGAGCATAATTTTTATCAACCGGTACCTGCTCAGGAAGCTTCGCTTCTTCCAGGCCTTTTTGCAGCTCCTGCTGCAGAACCTCTGAATCAGAAAACACCTCTTTTACCAACGCTGCTGTTTCCAGTTTACTGTCAGTTTCAGCTGTTTCCGCCAGATAGCTTTTGACCTTAGCAACGGCTTCTGTGCTGCTGTACCCGTAGTTTTCAGCGATCTGTCCTGCCATTTCCGTTACCAGCTTCACTGTTTCCCTCGTTGAGGTATTAGTGCTGCACTGCAAAATACGCTGCGGCAAAATATAGACATCTTCTCCGCCTATACTGCGTTTTTTATCAGCAAAACGCAGCTCGCCGCTGGCAACATTAACTAAAGCAAAGGTATTGACCTTCTGCACCGGATTAGGCAGGATTGCATAGTGGCGAATGATCTCATTGCGTACGGCAGTGCCATCGTTGACTACCTGATGGGTATAAGCTGGCCGGCTGCCATAAAGCATCACTCCCAAATAACGCTCCGTTTCGATCGTAAAATCGCAAACTACGACATCGACTATATCTGTCTCACCAGCATCTGTAAGGCAGGTATCCAGATCCTTGCAGATGCCGGCGCTGAAATCAGAGAAAGTGATATGCTCATCCAAATAATTTGATGCCGTTTGACTGAAAATGCTCTCAGGCAGGAACTGACCCGTTTTAGCCGACGCGTCCTTGAATAATTTATCGATATGCCCCGCCAGAAAATCATAAGTACCAGGCGCGCCCATATCCAGCTCTGCACCGGAATAGATGGTAGCCCCTGAATTGAAATCCATAATATGCAAAATCGCTTTGCTGATAACTATCATTTTTTCACCAACTTTTTTAAACTCGTAGTGCTATTATACCACAAGGGTATGTATTCTCACCAGGCTCGAAACTTTGCCAAATGTTCACAATACTAAGACAAATGCCCTTTATAGCCTGCCGGTTATGTGATAAAATAAAAGCAGTTTATAAATATTATACGGGAGCAAAAACAATGGAACGTCAACGATTCCTGCCGCTGCTGGCAGTCATTATCTTTATCTGGGCCCTCTGGCGTTATGAAGCGGCGCTGGCCCTGCTCGGCTTCTTCTGCAATTTAATCATGCCTTTTATCATCGGCGGCTGCCTGGCATTTATCGTCAATGTTCCTTTGGTGCATATCGAACGCCTCTGGCAAAAACTGTTTGCACGCTTTTCTTCAGACTGGCCCCAAAAAATCAAACGTCCGGTCTGTCTGATCTTCACCCTGACTCTTATTATCGGCATCGTTCTGATCGGCGGGCTCAAAATTGGCCCAGATCTGCACCAAAGCTTTAATATGATCGTAAAAACACTGCCTAAAGCATCTGCCGAACTGACCGTCTCCCTTAAAGAAAGATGGTCCGAACTTGCCCTTTCGCCTGACACACTGGATTACCTGCAATCGCAATGGTCAGAACTGCTGCGTGCTGTAGACAGCTACTGGGAAAATAATAAAACAACTTTATTCTATAATACATTAAATATCACGACATCCCTGATCTCACTGGTCAGCAATATTGTTATCGGCGTCGTTTTTGCGGTTTACCTGTTGCTGAATAAAGAAACAATCTCCCGGCAAACCCGTAATATGATTTTAGCATTCTGCAGCGGTAAACGCGCGGCTTACCTGCTTGATCTAGGCAGTGCCGCTCATACTATTTTCTCCGGTTACATCAGCGGTCAGCTGCTCGAAGCTTTCTGCCTGGGATTATTATGCCTCGCCGGGATGCTGCTTTTAGGGCTGCCCTATGCTCTGTCAATTTCGGTCATCGTTGGCTTTCTGGCTATTATCCCGATCATCGGCACTATCATCAGCGCCCTTTTAGGTCTTATTCTTATTGGGCTCGCCGCCCCCGGCAAAATCTGGCTGTTTATTCTTTTCTTCTTCGTACTGCAGCGTATCGAAGGCGATATCCTTTATCCTAAAATCGTCGGCAAATCTGTTGGTTTATCCGAGATCTGGGTTTTGGCAGCAATTACTGTCGGCGGCAGTCTTTACGGTGTTTTAGGCATCATCGTCAGCGTGCCTGTTGCTTCGGTTATAGCCTACATATTATCTGACAGTGTGAAAAAGCGTCTGCAGCAGAAAAACATTGACTTTGAACAGCAAAATCCATAAATATCCAAAAACTACTTTGTTGTTTTTATAAAAAAGGCTCTTCGCAATAATCGCGAAGAGCCTTTTCCTATCATACTTTAAATCAAAAAATATAATATAACTGTGTCCACATCATTCTATCCTTAATATTATTATTATCAGCACCCTGGTAGCCAAAATAGTTAAAAGCCGCCATAACATTACGAGCAACAGTATAATTGACCCCTATTTCATATCCCTTTATACCTGCATAACCAGTTACCAACTCCCTATTTGTTCTCGTATCATACATTTTATTAACATCCATCTCGCTTGTATGATCATAAATAGTAGCTGCCGGCTGATCATAATAAGCCACATAAGTTCCCCATGAGCCTGGATTATTATATTTTGCGCCTTTATAATCCAATCTTGCCGCCCAACCAGCTTTACTGTAACCCTGTTCAGGTAATACAGGTTTATCTGCTTTTAAATATTCCGCATACAAAATAGTACTCTTATCAAATTTATACCCTAACCCTACTGTATAAACATCATTTTTTTGGTAAGCAACTGTATTCCCGTCATAAATTGCTTCTGGGTGATAGTAAGCCGCCTGTGCAAATATTTTTTTATTTACAGGATAAGCTAAATGAAGGCCGTATAATTTCTCATTGCTTTCCTTAGTCGTAACCATATTGGCAAACTGGCCTACAAAAGCACTGGCTTTCAAAACGTTTCCGACATCTACTTTCAATGCTTTGATATTAGTAGCGACTGCATAGAAGCCATAACCAGACTTAAAAAACTGTCGGCCTGCTGTTATCTTTACGCCATTTAAGTTTCCCTGCACATAAGCACGTTTAAATAAAGTATTTTCATCACCACTATCGTTCCTAAAATTCTGCGTGTTTTCCAACATTGCGCCATATTCCCACTGATCATTGATCTTTCCGTTTATGAATAATCGCGTCCGCAGTTCATCATGACTTCTACTTTTGCTATTTTTGAAAGCATAATCAGCAATCCTGATCTCACCTGTGATTTTTACATTATCAGACTGTTCCTCCAGATTACTCACACGAATGCCTAAATTATCAAGTTCTTCTGCAAATTCAGCAGCCAGTCGGTCTACATCTGCCCCTTTTGCCATCGCTTTAGCAACAATCTGTGCCATTTCATAGCGTGTAATCAGTCTATCACCGCCATAATGTCCATTATTATAACCTTCAATAATACCAGCATCAACAAGCTTATTAATGGAATTATAAGCCCAATGTCCTTCAGGAACATCCGTAAACGGATTATTCGCTGCTGCTAATCCAGTAATTCCCGTCAACAAGACTGCTAAAATACCTATTCTGATTTTTTTCATTTTTATCCCTCCCTAAATTATCTTTCTCAGCTTTTTTATAAGAATTTTTATGCATTGTTCAAAGTTTCTTACCAATAATTCAATTTCTTCCTTCTCTGCATTATCAATATGTATCCCAACACTTACTGTAGCAACACAAGAGAATAAAGAAGTCAATTTCTTAGCTGTATCCTCAGCTAACGCCCCTTCTTTATGCCTGTCTATAACGGTAAGGTTTGCTTCTATATTTTTTCCTAAAAGAAACGCTATTGCACATGCCCCTATATGACCTTTACTTCCACCAACTACAGAAACATTTAAATCCTCCCCACATAAAAAACAGTTACTGATAATTCTATATTTCCCGCTACCGTAGCCACATTTTATAACCACTTTATTCACACCCCTTCCAAGGAATGAATTTCTCATAGTTAAGTCCAAATTGCATTAAAATTTTACCTAATATGTGATTTATCTGCTGTTCAACAGTAATGTCTTGATTATAAAAGGTTAACAGCGGCGGTATAATAACACAATTAAGTTCTGCTGCCTTAACTAGATTTTGCAGATGAATCTTGCCCAGAGGCATTTCTCTTGGAACTAATACTACCTTACGATGTTCTTTTAAACACACATCCGCACTCCGCAGCAGCAAATTTTCAGCATAGCCATGGACGATACCGGCTAAAGTTTTCATGCTGCAAGGGACAATTACCATTCCATCTGTAGTAAATGATCCACTTGCAATAAGTGCTCCCAAGTTATTATTGGCATAAGAAAAATCCGCTAACTTTAAAACCTCAGCAATATCCAGCGTAGTTTCCAATGCAAAATTTTTTATAGCACCTTCTGTTATTACCAAATGCGTTTCTATATCAGTGTAACTTTTTAAAATTTGCAGCAGCTTATAACCAAGCCAAACACCGCTGGCACCCGAAATACCTATCACCAGCCTCATAATCTCACTCTCCTCATTTATCCAATAAACCTATGTACAGCCAGTAAGGATATGTAACAACTGTCATAAATATAATACCTGCTACAACTCTGAACACCATAACTTTGATTAGATGCGTAAGCTTCAGATAACCAAATCCATATACTAGCATTAACGGTGCTATCTCATAAGGAAACAATGCCTGGTTAAATCCCATGATCATAGAATATCCGCCTATAGTAGCGGAATATCCTAAATTACTGCATAAATTAGCTATAGGGATCATCAAAGTTGCAATTAATGCCAGTGGATTAAGTAAAAAATTAGCTAATATAGAAAAAATATAGATGCTCATTACCAGCTCGTAGCTGTTCATTTGTTCAAAATACGGTTGCACAAAATTTATTACACTTTCTGTAATGCCGATACTAGATGCAACAGCTCCAATAGTTACAGCTCCAGCTAAAAAAAATACTACTTTAAATTGTATTTTGCTGAAGTCATCTGATTTGAGCAGCCCTATCCCAGGAAAAAAGCCCAAGCACCCTATTCCCAACATAAGTACTCCTTCAGGCAATTTATGCCACGAAGAAAAAATCAATAATATCAGTAATGCCGTGATCAATGTCACAGTCTTTTTTTCATCGATAGTTATCTTTCCCAATTTTCTATATTCAAGTTCTAAATATTCTTTATTTAAATTCAAATGCTGTGGTCTCAGAATATAAATTAAAGGTATTGATACCAGCATCCATAATATCCCCGGAATAAACATATCCTTAGCCCAAGCTAACCATGTTATTTTCACCCCCAGGTATTGCTCTAAAATCCCCGCCGTCAGTATACTGTCAGTAGATGCTGTCATAAACGCCATTTTAGGAGACCATAAAGCGAAAAACACTACCAGCATCAAAGCTGATGCTGTCGCACTTTTTGCCTCAACCTTCAGCACCTTGCAAATACCTATGACAACTGGTACCAATAAAGCAACCTTAGCCATAATAGAAGGTATTAATGGCGTAAAAATCGTGCATGTAAGTACTATCCCCCAAACAATCCCTTTTAAACTTCCTTTGGTCAAAAGCAGTGACTTATAAGCTATGCGTAATACCAAGCCAGATTTTACAATCATCCCACCTATCATCAAACCTCCCAAAGTTATCCAGGGAGTACTGGTTGTCCATGCAGAAAATGCAGTTGCATAATTTGTTATATCAAACAGTATATACAGGCCCGGGAGCATTATTGCAACAATTTCCTCTGGAAGCAATTCAAACATCCACATCATAATCGCCCATAAAGTCACGGCTAAATATTTCTGAAAAATATTGCTGATAGAGCAGAAAAATGGCAACAAAACAACGATAAATGAACATATCCATTTTATTTTGTGCAGAGATAAATTATTCCACTTCATACAGCACCTTCTTTCTAAACAGAACAGGTCAGCAGTAGAAATTGCTGCCGACCTGTTTTTAGCGTCAATTATCTTTCACTACTTATTTCAGGAAAAGAATAATCTTCCCATCCGTCAACTTCGGCAACAGTAGCATATAATTTACCAAAAGGCATTGTCGCATCTATACCAATGGTAGAGTTCGTTTTTTCCTGTAAACTATCGCCGTGTGAAGAAGGATCTAATGGTGCAGAAGGAACGTTATTTACCAAAATAACATCTCTTCCAGGGTCTACGCGAAATGACAAAGCCCATTCTACTTCAGCAGAATCATGAACATTAATGTCAGGATCAACAACCACAATCCATTTAGGTCTTACATTACTGGACATTGCTGATAAAATTACGTGCCGAGCCTCATTGGCATATCTTTGCTTCATTGCGATTACAGCATACAACTGAACTCCACCAGATGGAGTTACCGCCACATCAGTAATAGTAGGGAATTGTTTTTTCATCGCATTATAGAATGATGCTTCTAAAGGAATGTTTTTTAAAATATGGTTTTCCGTAACAGGCTTTCCTGTAAGAAGCACCTGAAAATAGGGATCTTTACGATGAGTTATAGCTTTTACCCTTGCGATAGGTCTTTCGCTGGCAGGCGTCATATATCCAGTATATTCACCCAAAGGACCCTCACTGACCTCAGTTTCAAAATCAATCTCCAATTCAAAAACAAATTCTGCTGTAGCAGGAACCTCAACGTCAATAGTCCTGCATTTTACCAGTTCTACCGGTTGTCCCCGGAGGGCCCCAGCTAAACTCCAATCATCCGTAGTATCAGGGACATTCTGGACCTGACAGGTATATGCAAGGACAGGATCAGTCCCAACAACCAATGCCATCTCAAATTTTTTCATACCTAAAGCTTTTGCTTTATTACAGTTTTTCCCAAGTCTGTGAAACGGCTGCGCCATAAAGCCAAAATAATCTTTACCTATAGCTTGAAACCTGTAATGTCCAAGATCAGCAATTCCAGTTTCAGGATCTTTGGAAATACTGATACCAGCAGTTAAATATGGCCCTCCATCCAACTCAGAAAATTTCGGAATAGGAAATTTTCCAAGATCAACATCTTCACCTTCAATAATAATCTCCTGACACGGAGCACTTTTTACCATAACAGGTGCTATTGGTCTGTCAATTGTTTCTGCAAACCAGGGAAGTACCGTATTATTTTGTGCATTCAAAGCTCTCAATGCTTTTTTTCTATTACCAAAAACTCCTCCTACTGCTGGATAATCAGTACCGTTATTCCTGAAAATAATTACCGGTCCATTATTTGCATAGCTTTTTTTCAAGGCCTTGCCCATTTCTAAATTAACGTCAACATACCGATCTACCTCAATCAAATCATTTTCCTTGCGGCAGCTCTCCAAAAAATCTCTTAAATCATAAAATGCCATTATAAACTCAACTCCTTTCAATCATCAAATAATAAACAGGGACATTACACAAATAATAAACAACTGTATTAATTGCCATTTAAAAGCCAGATTAAACATATCGCTATCTCTATTGGTAATATTCGCTAAAGAAGACGTAAATTGCAGCAATGATGGCTTCAACGGATTTGCCGGCCCCATCGTAACCATCGCAGCCAGTCCGACTAAAACAGAAGCATTCACATGCAACATTTCAGAAGATGCCATCTGCATTTTCGAAAACATCGCACAAGCCGGTATGCCCTGTCCAAAAGCCATCCCTGCCAAAAAGCCCAATCCAGACAACAACAGACCATAAACCGAACTGCCCCATTGCGTCATATGGCGTGCAAGTAATGTAATCTGTCCTGTATCCAGCATAAGATTTACCATTGCCCCTCCTAAAAATAAGGTGATCAACGAGGGCAGTCCTCTTTTAGAAGCAATAATAAAATCTGCTGTAAAGGTACTGGTTTTCTTTATCGCAAAAACATAACACAGTAAAGCCGTAATCAAAATATATGTACCAGGAGTATTGATCAAATTAATACTGACAGGTGCATATCCCCATAACGACAATTTAAATGCAGTTTTAGCCATAATAGCTTTCAACGGATAAGAAAATATTATTACGATAATAGAACCAACGATCAATGGTAAGAAAGCTTTAAACGCTAACTTTTTAGAAATAATCTCCTTATCATTGGAAGTATTGCTGTAAGTCGCACCTTTTTTACTGTACAGCCATAAAAATAAAAAACTTAATGTTGCCGCAGCAATCAAAGTCAAAATATATAATCGAGGAAATATCTGAGTAAACAGAATAACAGCAGACATATTTGCTGCTATAGTTAAACAGGCTATATTGCGGTTATCACTGTTTTTTAAATCAAAATCAAGAATCTTAAAAAAACCTACTACAGAAACAATTATCATCGGCAGTGTCAATAAACCCATAGTCTGGACGATTCCTTCAATAGGTAATTTTGTAACGCTGCTGGCAATTGTAGCAGCAATAAACAAACTTACGAACGCTATACTCCAGGAAAAATAAACCAAATAGCCAACAGCCGCACGAAAACCGTCAATACCCTGTCTGGCCAGTCCTGGTATAGTAACAGGGTAAGTGGCAAACCCATTGAAGGCTCCTAAATAACCTCCTACTACTGAACATAATGTCACAGCTTTTCCCGTTTTACTTGGCAAAACCTGATCTAAGGTATTCAACAGCATATTCAAAGCACCTGTACTTCTAAAACATTGTCCAAAAATCTGTCCCGTCCACAAAACAAGAAATCCATTCCAAATGGTTATATTCCCCCATACAGACGCGGTCAACGTTTTTTGTACTGGCATATGAAAAAATACAACAACTGCAAAGATTTCCAAAAGCCATACATAAAGGCTCAAACGTAAAGCATTCATCTTAAAAACTAAAAAGCCCAGCAGTAAAATAACAAATGGTAGTAATGCTACTATAGTTTGCAAAAACTCATTATCCATATAAAGAACCTCCTTCCATTTTGCTTATATTAACTGTCCTCCTTTCTGATTTCAGTATAATCAATTGTTTATAAAAATTCTGTCATTAACATTACATACTGTTTGTAGCCTATGCTACAAATTTATTATCTGCTCCCAAACATATAGAATTATATTTTTCTCAATGTTATAGTTAATATAAGGACAGAAAGGAGGCGATTCTTATGAAAAAATTCCAATCTACCTGTCAAAATTGTACCAATAAGTTTTGTACAAAGCTTTCTACCGAAGTCAGAGAGGAAATATTCAAAAACAGAATATGGTTTAATTTAAATGCCAAAGA
>CEAZ01014429.1_pt1 | contig 43104 bp, 36 predicted proteins | sample 557361 | NCBI WGS metagenome assembly CEAZ01 (sample SAMEA3182074, study PRJEB8094) | gut metagenome | biome: human; feature: gut; material: Stool; isolation source: human stools | place: Canada | collected 2012-02-22 | reverse complement strand
GACCCTCTCCATGCCATGGAGATGCGCTACCAGCTGCGCTATAGCCCCGAGTGAAGCTATCCGATTCATGGGAGTCGCAAGACCCGCCATGAACCAGCGGAGAAACCACCATATCACCCGATTTGATGGCTTCGTCGTGGAGCTAGGGGGATTCGAACCCCCGACCCTCTCCATGCCATGGAGATGCGCTACCAGCTGCGCTATAGCCCCGAGTGAAGCTATCCGATTCATGGGAGTCGCAAGACCCGCCATGAACCAGCGGAGAAACCACCATATCACCCGATTTGATGGCTTCGTCGTGGAGCTAGGGGGATTCGAACCCCCGACCCTCTCCATGCCATGGAGATGCGCTACCAGCTGCGCTATAGCCCCGTTTTCAATTGTTGGCCCGTTGTTTGGACCTCGTATACATTACGACGAGATGTCGATTCTGGCAAAAGCCGGCGTGTCGCCAAATGACAAAAGTGTGATTTGGCGACACTTTTTGGCTTGTTTCCGCCATTATTCAGGCATTGAGTCATTCAGTTATTGCTTGAACGGTTCCGAATGCACCGGACCTATTGGATTAGCAGGGGAGTCGGGAACATGATCAGCGTTCGCGTTCCCATTCGTCGGTGTCGGCGATGGCCGGACCGTGATTGTAGTCCAGCAGACGCCAGCGCACAGTGCCATCGGGATTGTCCATCGGCACCAAGCGCACCCAGTGCGCATTACGCAATGAAACCACCGTGGAAAAGGTCGGATCGATTGCAGAAATGCCCAACAGGGTCTGCAATGTCTGCGCAATCCATGCGCCGTGCGAGAACACGAACAGGTCCGTGTCGTCTCCGGCACGCGTGGACCAGTCCTCAAGAGCCTCTACGCCGCGCTTGCCCACAGCTTCCTTGGGCTCGGCTCCATACTTCAGCTCGCCGCCCCGAGACTCCATCCAGGAACGGAAGTCCTCGGGGTAGCGTTCGGCCAGTTCGGCCACGGCATGGCCATCCCAATCACCGAAGCTGCGTTCACGGACGCGACGATCATCGACGGGCTCGATTCCACCCAATACGTCGGCGAAAGCTTGCGCGGTGGCGTGCGCACGCTTCAAATCGGAGCAGACAATGAACCGGTGGTTGATTTCCGGCCGACGATCGACGTACAGGCTTTTCAAGGCCGCGGCGGTCTGCTTGACCTGCCATTCACCCACGGCGTCCAGCGGAATGTCGACCTGGCCTTGGAGCTTGTGAGCGGCGTTGTAGGAGGTACGTCCATGACGGATAAGGAAAACGGAACGAACATGATTGGTCATAGTGACGATCCTTTCGGTTCCAGTGAGGAAACAGGAAAAAGGGGAGGGCTGCCTGATGCCGTCAATGATGTTTGGCAACAGGCAGCCCGACACGCGAATATCAGCGAATATCAGCGTTATGTGATTCGCACGTTACGCGGTGGTGACGGCAGCATCTTCCGCATGCTCCGCCGTTTCCGGGTGTGCGAGTTCAAGATCGATGGCCGGGCAGTCGCGCCAGAGTCGTTCGAGCCCGTAGAATTCGCGCGATTCCTCGTGCATGACATGAACCACGAAATCACCGTAGTCAAGCAGCACCCACTGGCCCTCGGTCAGGCCCTCGCGCGAGCGCGGCTGGCGGCCGGAGCACTTAAGGAACAGGTCCTTTTCGATTTCCTCGGCCACGGCCAGCACCTGGCGCTCGTTGGAGGCGCCGGCGATCATCATGATGTCGGTGATGCCGAGCAGGTCGGCTACGTCGAAGGCCACGATGTCGGTGGCTTTGATACGGTCCGCGGCCTCGGCGGCCACGCGGACGGCGTTGATGGAATCCTGAAGTGCGGGCATGGTTCAGCGCTCCCAGGCGGGCTTCCAGCCCTCGACGTTGTGTTGCGTATTCTCGGAGTAGACCATCGTGTCGCTCGGCACGGCGTGGCGCACCACGGAACCGGCGCCGGTGGTCACATTGTCGCCCACTTCAACCGGGGCCACGAACAGGTTGCCGGCACCCACGTGGCAGCCGGAGCCGATGGTGGTGCTGTTCTTGTGCACGCCGTCATAGTTGGCGGTAATGGTGCCGCCGCCGATGTTGGTGTGGTCGCCGAGCTGGGCGTCGCCCACGTAGCTCAGGTGCGGCACCTTGGTGCCGTTGCCGATGTGCGCCTTCTTCATTTCGACGAACGCGCCGGCCTTGGCATCCTCGCCGAACTCGTTGCCCGGGCGCAGGTAGGTCCACGGGCCGATGTTCGTGCGTGCGCCGATGTGCGATTCCTGTACGCGGGAACGCTCGACCACGGCACCTTCGTCCACGGTTGCGTCGATCAGGGTGGTGTACGGGCCGACGATGGCGTCCTCGCCGACCACCGTGTGGCCTTGCAGGAAGGAGCCGGGCAGGATGGTGGCGTCGCGGCCGATCTGGACATCGTCCTCGATCCAAGTGGTTTCCGGGTCAAGAATGGTCACGCCGTCGCGCATCCAGCGCTCGCAGACGCGGCGGTTGTAGGTCTTGGACAGCGCGGCCAGCTGCACGCGGTCGTTCACGCCTTCGACGGTGAGCGGATCCGGAGCAGCGAACGCGCCGACTTTGCCAGCGGCCTTGGCGGTTTCCAGCGCGTCGGTCAGATAGAACTCACCCTGCGCGTTGTTCGACTTCAGTCCGGCGATTGCCTCGGTAAGCACGGAAGCCTCGAACACGTAGACTGAGGTGTTCACTTCCTGCACGGCGAGTTCGCTGCGGTTGGCGTCTTTCTGTTCAACGATGCGCAGCACGTTGCCTTCGCGATCGCGGATGATGCGGCCGTAGCCGGTCGGGTCATCGAGGATGGTGGTGAGCACAGTGGCGCCGTTGCCGGAGGCGGTGTGGAATTCGACCAGACGGTGCAGCGTCTCGCTGTCGAGCAGCGGCATGTCGGAGGCGGCGATCAGCACCGGGCCATCGACCTTGCCAGCCTCGGTGAGCTGCGCCATTGCGCACTGCACGGCGCGGCCGGTACCGGGAATGTCGTCCTGGTTCACAATGGTGACCTGCTCGTCATAGGAGCGGGCGGCTTCGGCGACGCGCTCGGCCTGGAAGTGCACGACCACGGCCAACGTGTCGGGATTCAGGGCGGCCACCGAATCCATGACCCTGTTCAGGAAGGTCTTGCCTGCAAAAGCATGCAGCACCTTCGGCTTGTTGGAACGCATGCGGGTACCCTCGCCGGCGGCGAGGACGATGGCTGCGGATAATGCCATAACTGACGTATTCCCTTCGATCGGAATGTCTATTGAGGGTGGAAACACCTCAAAACAATAGACGGCCGCCCGGATGTCGAGCGGCCGTCAGCCGTTCCCCCACCTGGACTCGAACCAAGACAAAGGGTTCCAAAGACCCGTGTGCTGCCATTACACCATGGGGGAGTCGTGGGCTTTCGGCCCACAAGTGTTCATTTATACCATACTGTCGGTATTTACCGAAAGGCTACGCCATGTCGCGTCTCGCATCGTGTGCTTTCCACGAACAAACACGCACGTGATCAGGCGAACAGGAAGCCTTGACCGTGGTGCTCGGGGTAGGTGTCGAACAGTTCGGCGACCGAGCCGTCCTCGAATACGGCGCGGATGGCGCTGGCCAGCAGCGGGGCGATCGACAGGACGGTCAAGCCATCCCAGCGCTTTTCCTCGGGAATCGGCACGGTGTCGGTCAGCACGACCTCGCGCGCACCGCAGTTCTTGAGTCGCTCGACGGCCGGGCCGGAGAGCACGCCATGCGTGGCGACCACGGTCACCGACTTGGCTCCCGCGTCCTGCAGCACGTGGCATGCGCCCGCGATGGTACCGGCGGTGTCGATCAGGTCATCGACAAGCACGCAGTCCTTGCCGGCGACGTCGCCGACCACACGGTTGGCGACCGCCTGGTTCGGGCGGGTGATGTCGCGCGTCTTGTGCACGAAAGCGAGCGGACCGCCGCCGAGACGCTGCGCCCACTGCTCGGCCACGCGAATGCGGCCGGCGTCGGGGGAGACGACGGCGACGTTGTCGAGATGGCCCTGGAAACGATCACGGATGTAGTCGACCAGCACTGGCATGGCCACCAGATGATCGACCGGGCCGTCGAAGAAGCCTTGGGACTGCGCGGCATGCAGATCGACCGACATGATGCGGTCGGCACCGGCGGTCTTCAGCAGGTCGAACACCAGACGGCAGGAGATGGGCTCGCGGCCGCGGTGCTTCTTGTCCTGACGGGAGTAGCCGAGCAACGGGCAGACCGCAGTAATGGAACGGGCCGAGGCGCGCTTCAATGCGTCGATCATGATGAGCTGCTCCATGATCGCCTTGTTGATGGGCTTGTAGTGGCTTTGCAGCACGAACACATCGGCGCCACGCACCGATTCAGTGTAGCGCACGTACATCTCGCCGTTGGCGAAATCGTATGCGGTGGTTTCAAGGACGTCGATGCCGAGCTGCTCGGCGACATCCTCAGCCAACTTCGGATGAATCCTTCCCGTAACGAGAATAAGATTCTTATCGGGCTTCCCTTCAAGGATTGCGCTCACCATGTCTCCCAACGTGTGGTCTCGTTGATGCAGTCTTCAGCATAGCCGTTCTTCACGACCGGTTGGACAACTCAGCGTTGCCTGCCGTTCACCTGCCGCTTGCGATCCATTGTTCGATGGCCTGTTTGACCGCCTTTGCATAGATATCGCTATCCATGCTCGGGTGGATGCCGTCGGAGCCGAGCACCTGCGCGTTCGCGTTGGCTGTGGCATCCCAATCCACCAGCACCACATTGTCTGGATGTGCGGCCGCATAGTCGGCAAGCACCTGGTTGGTAGGTGGAATCCACGTACGGTCTCCGTGGGCATTGACCAGTACCAGCACGCGGTCGGGGCCGATCATATTACGAATCTGGTCCAACTGATCAGGGGTGATTGCCGAATTGGTGCCAAGGCCGATCAACACCCACTGCCGCAGACTGCCGGCGGACAGAGCGTTGCCGATGAGTTCGGGGGCGACCATGATGGAGCGGGAAACGCTCGCGTCGGTCTGAATGCCGGGGAAGACTTCCGAAAGGCCCTGTGATGAGGCCAGCATCACCGAATCGCCTATGGCGGTAATCTGATCGCCGGTGGGCATCTCATGCTTGGGCTTGGGCGGTGCCGGCACGGCATGGCGCAGCAGCACGTGTTCGGTTTTCTGCATACGTTCCAGTTGTGCGGCCTGTTGCTCCAGCTGGATCTGCATGGCGGTTTTCGCAGGTGCATGAGCAATGCCCTGCACGCAGCCGGCCAACGACAGCACCAGGATAACGTCAACGGCAATAACCCGGGCCACATGATTCTTCTTGTTCGTGCGAAGGGGCACCACGACGGATACCGCCGAGTGCGTTGCCGCCGGTTTCTCCACCATCAGCCAGGAAATCATCACCGCAATGGCGGTGAGCAACGCGGTCATGATGAGAGGCCAAGGCCCTACTGCCTTGAAGATCTTCGGGGCAAGGGCGCTGGAAAGAATCCACAACGGCCAGTGCCACAGGTAGATGCCGTACGAATACTTGCCGAGGGAGGCCAATGGCTTGAACACCATGAGGCTTTGCATCCAGGAATCGTCGGAGATGGTACCGGCAATCAGCAGCACGGACAACAAGCTGGACAATATGATGCCACCGCGGAAGGCGAATGCATCCTGTTTGCCGATAACCGCCATGGTGACCAAGGCAATCAGGCTGAGGAACGCCAATACCGGTGCCGCCGCATTCCAGATGCGATGCTCCACGGGAATCTGAGGTAACGGAGCCCGATGTGCGGCTGCCGAAGCGCTCGAGCTAATGGTGCGGGGCATCGGCACAGCCCTCTGGCGAGCGTGGCCCAACTGAGGAGCGGTGACCCACCAGGCGAGAGCCACACCCAGCATCAGGCCCATGCTGTGGGTATCGGTGCCGAAGTAGACGCGGGTGGGGTCGCCTTTGGGCACATACATCACCCACATGGCGATACTGCTGAACGCCGCGAGTCCCAGTGGGATGAGTGAAGACAGTTTCGTCTGGCGGAGCTTCCACATCAGCCAGACGATGAACGGCACGATGACGTAGAACTGCATGAGCACGCCAATGAACCACAGATGGCGAAACACCTGCGGGTTCATTTGGTCGAAATAGCTTTGGCCTCCGGCAATGGCGTACCAGTTGTAGCAGCCCAGCAGCACGGTGATGACTTGGTCGCGGATGGAAACTAGAATGTCGTGATCGAACAGCCAGCCGACGGAGACGATGACCGGAATCAGCAGAAACAGCGCCGGATAGAGACGTACTGCACGCTTGGGAATATATCGCACGAGATTCAGCGATCCGGTTTTCGCCAGAGAACGAATCAAACTGACGGCAATCAGGAATCCAGAGACGGTGAAGAACACGTCGACTCCGTAGAATCCGCCTGGCAGCCGTTGCTGCATGCAGTGGTACAGCACAATGGCTATCAGCGCTAGTCCTTTAATACCGTCTAAACCCACGAACCGCTTCACGGATAATCCTTCTCTTTCCGTAGTGCTGATGGCATTCCCCGTTCTCTCCAACAAACGGAAAACAAGCCCAGCATGGCCGAGGGGAGAGACAATGCGACAGCAGCGAATTGTCAGGCCGCATGCTGCATGATTACCGGCTTGACGATTCGCGGCATACCGCGCTTATCGGTGGCGCTTACCGGTGATACAGACTCACCCGTTCGTACTTCGGTTCGCAGCACACGTTGATGCCGAGTTTGCGATACAGCGCCTCGTCCGTGGATGAGATGATAACGGAGAAGAAGGCGTCGCAGCCCCGCAACTGTTTGAGCCCGTCGATGACGCGAGCGGCCACAGGACTGGTGGCGCTGGTGATTGACAATGCAATCAGCGTCTCATCCGAGTGCAAGCGTCGGTTCACGCTGTTGAGATGCTCGGTTTTCAGCCGACAGATGGGTTCGATGGCGGCATCGTCGATTACCGGAATGGTTTCGTCAACACCGGTGACGGCCTTGAGCGCGTGCATCAGCAGCGCGCTGGCCGCGCCCAACAGGTCGCCGGTTTTGCCGGTGACCACATGGCCATCGGGCAGCACCATGGCACCAGCCGGGGCACCGGTGGCGGCTTCCTTCTCAAGGGCCACGGCGCGGGCGGGAGAAAGATCGGGGGTCACGCCGGCCCGGTTCATGATGGAGCGCAGCCGCTCCACCTGTTCCTCGCCAGTGCCGGTGCGCTTCAAGTGCACGGCGGCGGCGAAGTAGCGGCGCACGATTTCCAGACGCGCGGCATCGCGGCAGGCATCGTCGTCCACAATGGCGTATCCGGCCATGTTGACGCCCATATCGGTGGGGCTCTGATAGGGGCTTTCGCCCATGATGCGCTCCATCATGGCTTTGAGCACGGGGAATGCTTCGACGTCGCGGTTGTAGTTGACGGTGGTCTCGCCGTACGCCTCCAGATGGAAGGGGTCGATGATATTGGCATCGTCGAGGTCGACGGTGGCAGCCTCGTACGCGATGTTGACCGGATGGTTGAGCGGAAGATTCCAGATGGGGAACGTCTCGTATTTGGCATAGCCGGCGTCGATGCCGCGCTGGTGCTCGTGGTAGAGCTGGCTCAGGCACGTGGCGAGTTTGCCGGAGCCAGGGCCGGGCGCGGTGACCACGACGAGCGGCCGGGTGGTCTCGATGTACTCGTTCTTGCCGTATCCGTCGTCTGAAACGATGCGTTCGATGTCGTGCGGGTATCCGGCGATCGGGTAGTGCAGGCGGCAGGTGACGCCGAGTTGCTCGAGGCGGTGGCGGTAGGCGTCGGCGGCGGGCTGATTGGCGTATTGGGTGAGCACTACGGAGCCGACGAGGAAGCCGCGGGAACGGAACACGTCGATGAGTCGCAGCACGTCCTCGTCGTAGGGGATACCGAGGTCGCCGCGGGTCTTGCCTTTTTCGATATGGTTGGCGTTGATGGCGATGACGATTTCCACATCGTCCACCAGACTTTCCAACATGCGGAACTTGGTGTCCGGCTCAAAGCCGGGCAGCACGCGCGAGGCGTGGTAGTCGTCGAAGAGCTTGCCTCCGAATTCCAGATAGAGTTTGCCGCCGAATTGCGCGATGCGCTTTCTGATGTTGGCGGCTTGCAGCTCGATGTATTTTTCGTTGTCGAATCCCTGGCGCATAGAGGTCGGCATCCCTTTCCGAACGACGTCGTAAACGGAAAAATTATACCGGACGTCGTCGGCAACAAAAAATGGGATTCCCCGATGGGGAATCCCATTCGTCATAGAGAGCAATCACTCCCGAGGAATGTTGAACAGGGGTTTGCATGGCTCCCAAAAACGCGCTGGTCGAAACGTTGCCGACGACGCGTGCGCTCGAAGAGTATGCACGGGTGGCTTTGCGGTGATTTCCCAGACCGTTCGTTGCTAGGCGAGATATTTCTTTTTCCAGGCCTTCTTTCGGGCGTAAGCGTTTTCTGTCATGTCGGAGTAGTCGTAATCAACTTTGAACTTGCCGTTGGAATGGAGAATAAGCGTCATCGATCCCCATCTCTTTTCGGGCTTAAGCGCGGCCCTTTCAGGTTCAATGAACTTGTTGATAGCCATAAAGTTTTTCATCAAGGATGCCCTCGAAACGCCTTTTTGGTCAAAGCATTTAACGAAGTCGTCTTTTCCGCTGCCAGCAACGTAATACTCAATAGAGAACGCACCCTCGGCGTACTCGGCGTAAAACACGACCTTGCTCCAGTCTTCGGGGAGGGTTTCCTCAAGAATTGAAGCTATCCCTTGTAGCATCTTCTTTTCACTCATTACATTTCCTTTGCAGTGTTAAGAAGAAACGTAACCGTCTCTTCGCCGTCAATAATGTCCGTGATAGCAAACGAGCTAGGCCTGAATGACCCGCCCTCATAAAGTGGCTCAACCTTGAAAAACACTTCAGCGCCATCAGCCAAAGCATCGGCGCATTTTTGCTCGATTGCTGCATAGGCTTTTGGTTAACCTCGCCGCCCATGGCGACAATATTCTCAAGGCCATTTGATCCATTGAATCGGTCGGCAATCAGATGGCCTCTTTGATCAAAAAGCTCTTCAAACCCTTTTCCGATTGACTGGATAGTGTCCTTGATGGTCAAACGACCTTCGTGGGTCTTTAGTTGTAAGAAGCCTTCGGCCGATTCGACCCTACCCATTGCATCGGTAACGTATTTATACCCATTGATCTCATAGCTCATGTTCGGAACGAGGTCGTCGCCAACGCGGTAAAGCTGCCCGAGATCGTCGGTTGCACACTTCACGCCGTCGATCGCAAACTCGTTATTGGGAAGCAGTCGGTCGCCTTCGTAAATTGCCTTTCCGGCATCATCCAGAATTCGTGAGCTTGCGCCCGATTCTGCTGCCTTTGAGGCAAGAAAGTTATTTAGACCTCGTCCGGCAAGAAGCGTTGCTGCCGTAACAGTTCCCGCAACGACTTCTCCGACGATATCCTCCTGAGATATCTCACCGTCTTCAGCGCCGGCTTCCAAGCTCTTTCCCATTTCGTCAAGAACGAGTACAGCCCCAGCAGCGAGTGCTGCAGGGGCAGAAGCGGTGACGGCTACGGCACCAAGCGCAACTTCAGTGGCGATTTCGCCTCCAGTTTCGACATAGTCTCCGATTTCCCGTATCTGCTCATCGGCTTCCATGAAGTCGCCCCAGGCGTTGGCTGCATCGTCAACAGCGTGTGTTTGCGCGGTTTTCACCGCTGCTTCTTCGTCTTCGGCCAGTAGTTCAATATTCGATTGAACACCGACATATGCGTTTTCTCCAACGTCGGCAACTCCAAGTACGAACCTGCCGCCAAGATAAGCTCCGTTCCTTGCGCCATCGCGGACAGTTTCGCCTGCAGCGTTGAGTGTTGGCTCGCATGCTTTCCAGGCGTCATCTGCGGCTTCTTGAACTGTTGAAATGCTCGCGGTTAGGACATCGCCGGAAGAAATATCCCGCCATGCGGCATCTGCACAATCAGCAACGGTGCGTTGCGCCTCCTCGAAGGCCAATCTCGTTTCGGTCGTATCCGGCATTAATTGCTCTATATTTTCAAACGCCATTTAGATCACCGGCCTTGTTTGAGATAAGACCGCTGATACTTCGGCGAGTGCTGAGGCCTTTTCCGTTGTCTCGATGCCGGTACCCCTCTTTCTCAGCTCGTTGAGATGAGCGTTAAACATCGACTGAATGAACAGGTATTGGATTGGTCCCCAGCTTTCGGGTGAGGAGTCATCTTCGAATTTCCAGCTTGAAAGCAGATGGGAGCAAAGCCTCTCTTTGAGGCTGTCGGCAGATAAATCCCTGGCGTCGTCGAGGATGCGTCCAATATTGAAATACCTATAAGCACACCATTCAAACAGTGGCTTCCTCGAGGACAGAGGAGTCCCTGCCATCTCAATCAAGCGTGCCTTCATGGAGTCAGGTATGTCCATCTTGTGCACACAGTCGCAGAAGTTGTATTCCCTTGGCTCATCGAGCTTGAACGGATTAAGCACACAAGAGTTGAGATAGCGAAGCTCTTCAGAAGAAACCTTGTCCTTCGCGCTGTGCTTGCTCTGTGTTGGCGAGTACTCTAGGCCGCGTTCATGCGGTTCGATGTGACAGAGGACAGGTTCGGTCCATTCGTTCTGATATATTGCTGCAACGCCTCGCTGAAGATTTGCAAGCTCTTGGATTTGGCTCTCGTTAAGATTTGCCGCCTTGCTGACAAGCATCCTGTCGCCTTCGTCAGGCAGTTTCTAGGATAAGTCGATGCGATGATTCTGCCTCAAGCCCAGCGGGTTGTTAAGACGCGGTCATTTTGGCGCTTACATCTCACTTTTTGCAGACGTAGAATACGGGTATTGGAATCATAGGAGGGTTCTCATGCCAAATATCGGTAAGGACGACCATCCGAAGCTGTGGTCGCTTATTTTCGTGCTTATCATCGCGCTGACCTTCTGTTGCTTCGTCATGGGCCAAGGACTCAACAGTGGAACCAGCGTCTTCCTGGCAGGCCAAGGTTACGGTGCGAGCCTTGCCGGCGTACTTGCACTCGTCTTCTCCATTGCCGCCGCGTTAGCACGACTGTTCGTCGGCCCTGTTATCGACAACGGCAAGTGCTCACTCGTTATCATCGCCGGCATCGCTATCCTCATAGCAGGAACAGCACTGTCCGCTGTCGTTCAGGGCATCCCCTCTTCACAATCAGCCGTTTGCTGCAAGGCGTGGGCTTTGGCGCAGCAACAACAGCAGCCTCGACCGCCGCAGCAAGCGTCTTACCGCAAGAACGGCTCGGCGAAGGCATTGGATACCACGGCCTCGGACAGGCTATCGCCATGAGCATCGGCCCAGCCTTCGCACTTTACCTAGTAGGAACCGATCCCTCAACGAACCTCTATGTCGGCCTTGCCCTGGTTGGGTTTGCAGGGCTTGTAATCGCCCTCAACGCACGCTATGAAAGTAAATGGCAAACTCTGCCAAGCTCCAGCGCATACCGAATCAAAATGGAAACCCGGCTCGAACTCGACTCAAAAGACGGGCAGGCACCCAGCTCCACCACAGTAACTACATCCGAAACAATTAACAGTGAAAAGTGTCCTGAAGGCGACCAGGTGTCCAAGAGAACCCTGCGTGACTCATTCAACATCTTCGAGCCGCGCGCATTGCCTGGCGCCATCCCACAGATGATCATGTGCCCCACTTTTGGCTTTGGCGTCTTCTTTGCCGGTCTGTACGGTACTACTCTCGGCTATACCCACGCCGGTCTCTTCTACACCATCAGCGCGGTAAGCATGATTATCATTCGCATGATTTCAAAGCATTTCATGGACACCGTACCTGCAATCAAAACAATGACCGGAGCCGTCGCGTGCGGCATCCTCTGCTGCCTTATGCTACTTGCCGCACCGTACGGGGAACCTGTCTTCCTGGCGTCCGGAATCTTCTATGGTCTCGCCACTGGCATAAGCCTGCCACTTAATCAAAGCGTAGCGGTAAAGAACACCCCGCCAGAGCGCTGGGGCGCCGCAAACGCCCTGTTCCTGCTCGCCAATGACATCGGCATTGGCTTCGCAAGCGTAATCTGGGGCGTTATCAATGACTCATTCGGGTTCCAGACAAGCATCGTCTGCGTCATTGTCTGCCTTATCGCAAGCTACGCATCCGCCTGGATCGTCTACCCCGCCCGCGACAAGCGGTGGAGGCATTAGAGCGTAAGCGTCAAAATGACCGCGTAGCAGGAAACGTCCAGGGCCATTCCGGCATACGGATGGAAAAGTCCTGGACGTTTCCATCTTTGCGTTGCGGTATGCCTTAGGCCGCTATGTCGCTACAGGCCCTCCTCGGCGTTGTTCGCCATCTCGTCGTCGAACGCATCGGGGTCGATGTTAATTATGAAGTCGTCAGGCATCTCTTTGGCCTTCTCGGCAGCGGCTGGGTCGAGCTTGCAGGACTCAGGCACCCTATCCGACCATGGCAGGAACGAGTCCACAACCTCATCGGTGAGCTCGCCGGCGTTGGGCATCTCGGTCAGCAGCCACTCGACGTAAAGCCTGGGATTGAGCCCGTTGGCCTTGGCCGTGGTGGTGACGCTGTATATCGCCGCAGACGCCCGCGCGCCGCGTGGCGCATCGCTGAAGAGCCAGTTCTTGCGCCCTACGACGAAGATTCGCTGGGCCTGCTCGGCGACGTTGTTCGAGAGCTCCAGGTGCCCGTCTTCGAGCACGTTCATGACGTAGGGCCAGAACTCCACGGCGTACTGCAGCGCACGGTGCAGCGCCAGCTTCGGCGAGGCTAGGGGAAGCTGGCCCGCGCCCATCCCCCCGAAGTCCTCCATGAGCGGGCGGAGCTCCGCGTCGCGGGCGGCCTTCCTGGCACCCGGCTCCATGTCGTCGAACTTGGAGTCGACCTTGAAACATGGCGTCGATCCTGCGCCTTGCCTCGAGCGCAACGCTGGCCGCAGACGCCGCCTTGGCGCCGCCGCCGGCGATCTTCACGATTTGGGCGAAGTAGCGGCGCACGTGGACGAGGCACGCCGTGTTGGCGATGTTGGGGTTGCCGAGATTGAAGTAGGGTTTGTAGCCGTCGGTGGTAAGCGTGCCGGACCAGCCCGCAAGAAACTCCTGGGCAACGCCCTTCCTGCGGGTCTCGTGGTATTCGAATACATACACGGGCACGTCGCAGCGCGCCGAGCAGAACAGCCACATCCTCGATTTCTTCTTCGCCTCGCGGTTCGGCTCTTTCAGGACCTGAACCGTGGTCTCATCGGCATGAATCCTGACATGCGACAGCAGCTCGACCTTCATTCTCTCATGGACCTTCGCCAGCCAGCGCGCGTGCACGTTCATCATGTATTTCGTCAAGTCGGTGTTTCGTGTTTAGTCATGTATTTTTTTCGGGTTTAGGCAGTTGCATGCATTTTCCTTATTTTTCCGGTTGCGCGGAGGTGTTCCTGCCGAACATGAGGGCCTCACTGACGCGGCGGCTCTGGCCGGTGAACTCGAGGAGCCGCCCGTGGTGCACGATGCGGTCGATGATCGCTGCGGCGAGTTTGTCGTCCGCGAAGACCGTGCCCCATTTACTGAACTCGATGTTCGTGGTGAATATGATGCTCCGTCTTTCGTAGCTGCCCGCGATGATCCGGTAGAGCAGGCGCGCCCCGTCGATGTCGAAGGGTACGTAGCCGAACTCGTCCAGTATGATCAGGTCGGCACGGCCGATGTCCCGGAGCATCGTCTCGAGCGTGCCGTCGCGTTTGGCCTTGCCCAGCTGGAGGACGAGCTCGGCGGTCTGATGGAACCGCACGCCCAGCCCCATGTCGATCGCCTTCATGCCCAGCCCGATCGCGAGATGTGTCTTTCCGCGCCCGGTCTTGCCGTAGAACACCAGGTCCTGCGCGCGCGGGATGAAACCGAGCCCTAGGAGCTCATCGAGCATGTAGCCGTCGGGGAGCCTGACGTTCGTGAAGTCGTAGCCGTCGAGACCCTTGACGACGGGGAACCGGGCGCGGCGCAGGAGCCTGTCGTGCTTCGCGCGTTCCCTGTTCGCCAGTTCCGTGTCGAGCAGGCGGTGGACGGCGTCGACCTGGCGGGGCGTGGCCCAGCCGGCGAATTCGTCGATGCCCGCCTTGGAGATGAACAGCTTGCGGGCCTTCTCGTAGAGCCCTTCGTCCGTCTTCGTGTTCATCGCCCGCCTTCCTGCACGCCGACGTCCGCGGTGAACGCGATGTCGTATTCACTCAGATCCGGCCTGTCATCGTCGTATTCGATACCCGCCACGCCCTCGGCGAGCCTGGCCGCGAGCAGTGTGACACCGGCGCGGTCCGCCCCGCCGGTCGATTCGAGGATGGAAAGCATCGCCTCGACCGCGTTCGCCCACCCGGATTCCCTGTCAACGCGTTTGAGGGTCTGCAGCGCCTCGTTGCGTGTCTGTCTGTCCTGCCGATCCAGCCATTCCCGCAACGGGTCCGGCAACGCGTCACGTACCCGGCTGTTGGGCCAGGACGCGGGCTTGTCGCACAGCAGCGCCAACTGCATGGACGGGTCCTCGCTGTTCGTGCTGGCCTGGCCGTACGCCCGAGGATGGGTCGCCAGATGCTTGCCCGACGAGTCGAGGACCTCGACCTCGAGCGCGCGGAGGCCCACGATCACCCCTCTGCCCGCGTTCGCCCGGTCCGCGGAACAGCGATGCCGTCCCCGGGCGCGGCCACGCCGTACCGGTCGGCCTTCATATGCCGCCACGTGACCACGTCGAAACGCTTCCCGGGCAACGGCAGCAGCGCCGCACGGTCCTCGGAGAACAGGCCACGTTCCTCCGTGTCCTTGCGGTAATGCGGTTTCGTGGCCAGCTCCAGGCACCGGTCCGGCAGCCCGGCGCTGAAGTTCTCCAGGCTCCATACGCTCGGCCGGGGCACGAACAGCTTGCGCCGCACCATGCCGACCTTGGACTCCACCGCGCCCTTCTCATGACCGGAATACGGGTTGCAGAACGAACAATCGAACCCGTAATGCGCCTGGAAGGCCTGGAACAGGTGCGTCAGGCGCGGCTCGCGCTCCCCGTACCCCTTATGGCCCACGCCGGCGGCGTTATCGAACACGATCCGCTCCGGCACACCGCCCAGCCACTCGAACAGGTTGCGCAACGCCAGGCACGTGCACTCAGCGTTCTCGCCCGGCATCAACTGCACCAGACCGACGTTCGAATACGGGAAATCAAGCACGAAATGATGCATCCGCTGCACCACGCCGCGCAACAGCACGTCGACCTCGCCGAAATCGGCCTGCGCCTCGCCTGGATGCCATACCAGATCCATGAACGCCTCATCACGCTCCGCCGCGAACTCACGCCTGAGCCGCGCCACCGCCCGCGTCACCGTGGACAGGGAGACCTCCGCGCCATGCTCGTCCCTCAACCGCTCCCAGATCCTGGTCGCGGTATGCCGCTGCTTGCGCCAGTTCGCGCGATCCTCCGCGAGCCACTGCTCGATCACGGGCAGATACGGGTCGATCACCGACGCGCGCGGCTTTCTCACCGACGGCACGGCCGACAGATCCTCCTTCGCGAGGTACTTACGCACCGTCGGCTCGCTGACATGTGTTTTCCGCGCGATCGACGCGACGGATTCCCCGTTCCGCCGCAAACGACGGATAGACTGTACTTGGGGCATGCTGATCATAATCCTTTCCGGTCCTTTCTGGCGGAGATACAAGCACCATCCAGTTAAGACCATTCCGTGGTCGGCATGCTCTGCCTAAACCCGAAAAATCATCGTGACTAAACGGGGGTGGTGCCGTTTTCTTGGACTGTGATCCGAGGAGGAGACGGCCATGGCGAAGTACACGAGGGAACAGCGGCAACGCGCGGTCGAGTTGTATGTGAAATACGAGGGCTGCGCGGCGGATGTGATCCGCGAGCTGGGGTATCCCAGCCGGGAGGCGTTGCGCATGTGGCACCGGGACTGGCTCGACGAACAGGAGACGGGCGTGTCCTCGCAGCGTGGTGAACGGTATGCGCGCTACACGGAGGAGCAGAAGCGTGCGGCCGTGGACCATTATCTGACGCATGGGCGGCGTGCGAGCCGCACGATGCGTCAGATGGGGTATCCGAGCAAAGAGGTGCTTGCCTCGTGGATCGACGAGCTCGCGCCGGGCGAACGCCGGATTCGCCGTGGCCCGGTTCCCGGGGAATTGAAACGGGATGCGGTCCTGAAGGTCGCGTCCGGCGAATTGAGTTCGCGCGAGGCCGCGGAGGCGGTGGGTGTGGATTCGTCGGTCGTGCGAAACTGGAAGCGTCAACTGCTCGGAGACGCGAAAGGACTCATGGTGACGAAGAGGGAACCGGAACGCGGGGATTCCTCGCAGCAGGACGATCCGGACGCGCTGCGCGGCGAGATCGCCACGTTGCGCGCCGACCTCGAGCGTCTGCGCGCCGAACAGCGGGCCATGGAGATCCGGTTGGCGATCATGAAAGGTGCGGCGGAACTGGTGGGAAAAGAGCCGGGCGCAGACCCGGACAACCTGACAAGCCGAGAGAAGACGACCCTGATCAAGGACATCAGTGAGACGTTGGGCGTGAACGCGGAGAGCCTGCTGAAGGAGGTCGGCATCGCGCGCAGCACGTACTACTACCAGTTGAAGGCCATGCGCCGGCCGGACAAGAACGCGAACCTCCTGTCCCTGGTGCGCGAGGCGTTTGAGAACAGCAGGAGGCGTTACGGGTACAAGCGCATCCACCTCGAGCTCAAAAGCGCGGGCATCATCGTGTCGGCCAAGCGCATCATGCGCCTGATGACCAGCCACGGCATGGTCCCCGTGCTCAAGAGCGCGAAGCGCTACAGTTCGTACAAGGGCGAGATCGGCGGCGCACCCGCGAATCTCGTGAACCGCGACTTCCACGCCACCGCGCCGAACCGGCTGTGGGTCACGGACATCACCGAGTTCTCGATCCCGGCGGGCAAGGTGTACCTGTCGCCGGTCATCGACTGCCATGACGGCATGCCCGTCGCCTGGACGATCGGCACGAGCCCCAACGCCGCCCTGGCCAACGGCATGCTTCGCGACGCGTGCGCCACGCTCAAGCCCGGCGAGACGCCGATCATCCACTCGGACAGGGGTTGCCATTACCGGTGGCCGGAATGGATCCGCATCTGCACCGAGCACGGGCTGACCCGGTCGATGAGCGCGAAGGGCTGTTCGCCGGACAATGCGGCCGCGGAGGGGTTCTTCGGCCGTCTCAAGCAGGAGTTCTTCCACAAGAGGAGCTTCCGGGGCGTGACGATCGACGAGTTCACCGTGATGCTCGACGAGTACATGGTCTGGTACCGCGACAAGCGCATCAAGACCGAATACGGCATGAGCATCATGGACAAACGCATCCAGCTCGGGCTCGTCGCCTGAAACCATCCGGTACACTGACCAACGACCATACAGACAACGAAGTCCAACAAAACGTCACCACCCCCAATACACCCGAACTCGTGGACCAGGCACATGCGCACCTGCCGGTGGCCGCACCCGTTCGGCGTGCGTCCCCAGATCTCGCCGACCAATGGCTCGAGATCGGCCCGCGTCACACGCTCCGGATGCGACAGGTGATAGAAGTACGTGGATCTGGCCAGTCCCGCTATCCTCAGGAGCTGGTCGAGCCGGTGTCCCCGCCCTGCGAGCAGTCGGACGACGGCGCTTTTCTCGCGCCGCGTGACTTGTCCGCCCGCAGGGCCCGGAGTTTTTGGGGCTGCGGACGTTTTCTTGGAGACCGAACGGAAGGATTTTCGTATGTCCGGTCTTGAGGAACGAGAGCGTGCGGTGGAGTTGTATTTCACCACGCCGATGACGACGGCCCAGGTGGTGGAGCATCTGGGTTATCCGACCAGGCAGTGTCTGGAGCGTTGGCTGGCGATGGATTCCCGGTATGCTGGCCATATGGCTGTGTTTTAGCAAGTTGGCGTCCGCTTTGTGAGCGGTGTTTTTCCGCAGTGTAGGCAGCGGGTTTTCCGCAGGGTGTGCGGTATCGGCCGCTGCCTGTCTGCGTTGTGTTGGTTATTTGGTCATGAGGGCGTGTTCGCTTCGGTAGGAGCGGCCCTCGAATCTGATGAGCCGTCCGTGGTGGACGGTGCGGTCGATGAGGGCGGCGGCCATGTTCTTGTCGCCGAGCACGCGTCCCCATCCGCTGAATTCGATGTTGGTGGTGTAGATGATGCTCCTTGTCTCGTAGGAATCGGAAATGATCTGGAAGAGGAGCCTGCTGCCCTCCTCGTCTATGGGCAGGTAGCCGAACTCGTCGATGATGAGAAGTCGGGCCTTGCCGATGCTCGCGAGTTCCCGGTCGAGCCGGTTCTCCTGCTGGGCGCGGCGCAGACGCATGAGCAGTCCGGTCGCGGTGAAGAAGCGCACCGGGACGCCCCGCTCGCAGGCGAGCCGTCCGATCGCGATGGCCAGGTGGCTCTTGCCGGTGCCGACGGGCCCGTAGAGCACGAGGTCCTCGCATCCGGCGACGAAGTCGAGGTTCTCGAGCTGCGCGCGCCCCCAGTCGGCGGGCATCTTCAGGTTGGTCCAGTCATAGCCGTCGAGGGTCTTGTCGGCGGGGAAGCCGGCCTGTTTGAGCAGGCGCAGGCGTTTGGATCGCTCGCGCGAGTCGAGTTCGGCCGTGAACCATCGTTCGATGAAGTCGAGCTGGTTGGGCGTGGCCTCGGCGAGCGTGCCCGCGAGCACGCTGCGTGTCAGGGTCAGGCTGCGGCTCATCTTCAGGATCCTCTCGCTCTTCTCGGTCGTGGACGCGCGCCTGCGTCGGGTCTCCGGGATCACCGGATCGGGTCTGACGCTCACCGTTCTTCCCCTCCGTCGTCCGTGCCGGTGATGAACCGGTCGTAGCCGCTCAGGTCGGGCTCCTCGATCCCGCCGGGGTATTCCCACTCGCCGTCGCGCATGCGCAACGCGATAGGGGTGAGCGAGTCCGCGTGCAGGCCCATGTCCCTGTTCGAGCGCAGGATCTCGCCGCACGCCTGCATCGCGGGATCGAACCCGGCCGCCCGGCACGCGTCCCCGATCGCTTTGAGGCTCTCCCTCAACGTCTTTTCGTCCATGGAATCAAGCCACGCGCGTATATCGTCGGGCACGTCCGGGCGGATCGAGCTTTCCCGCCACGCGCGGGGTTTGACCGCGAGCCGGGGAAGCACGAGCGCGGGATCCTCCACATTGCGCGACCGTCCGTACTGTCTGGGATACTCCGCGAAGAGCTCGCCGGTGGCGGGCGAGGTGAGCGTGACCGTGTCCCACCGGATCGCGGCCAATACCCTGGAACGCGCCGAATCGGGGCCGGCGAGGTACCGGTTCGAGTCGATGTCGACCAGCCCGTACTTGTCGGCCGTCCGGCTTTCCCAGCGAACCGGGTCGAACGCCGTGGACGGCAACGGCATCAACGCGGCCCTCTCCTCGTCGAACACCTCGGCCACGGGCACGTCCGGCAACCTCGGGCAACACGAGTCCCTGGCGAGCCCGTCGCACCGCTCCAGCAGGAGACGGCTCAACTGCCCATACGATTCCGCGCGCATGGGCGGCACCATGAGATTGCGCCGCAAAAACCCGACCGCGTTCTCCACGCTGCCCTTCTCGTTGCCCGAATACGGGTTGCAGAACCGGACCTCGAGCCGGTAATGCGCCACGAACGCGGAGAACACCCCGGTCAACGCGACCTCGCCCTTCGCGTTGCGCCGGCCGGCACCGGTCGCGTTGTCCATCACGATCACGGGAGGAACACCCCCGATATGCTCGAACACGAGCATCAGGCCATGGCACAGACACTCCGCGTTCTCGCCCGGCAACGCCACGCACAACCGCATGTTCGAATACGGCAACGAGACCACCAGGCAATGCACGTCCGCCATCTCGCCAGCGATCCGGGCCCGGGCCACGCCGAAATCGACCTGCATGCTGCCCGCCGCCCACTCGAGCCGCACGTACCCCTCGCGATCCGGCACGCCGCGGTTCGCCTCGCGCCACCGGTGCACGTAACGCATCGTGGTCGAATACTCGCCGTCGTAGTCCGTCTCCGCCAGCAGACGGTCGTGCACGCGCCTGATCGTGTGCCGCTGCTTCCTGGGCAGCAGACGATCGGCCTCCAGCCACCCGTCCACCAGATGCGCGTACGGGTCAATCTTCGACCCGTACCTGCGATCCGCCTTCGGCTTGGGCGAGCAATCCTCCATATCCGCGTACTTCGCGACCGTCCCGCGATCCACGTGAAGACGCCGCGCTATCTGCGCGCGCGACATTCCCTGCCGGTCGAGTCTCCTGATATCTTGCACAATGGGCATCGGTATCGCCATGTTCCTTTCCTTCCCGAGCGCCGGCCGGCGGCAACCGGCCGAATCAAAACCGATTGGCAACTCGGGAATATACAGGCGGCGGCACCGATGCCTCTCACATCACCGGGAAACGATGACGACACCGGGGAAAACCATCAGCCCACACTGCGGAAAAACACTGCCGAACCTGTCGAACAAACATTGAAGCAAAACACCATATGGCCAAACCCATCATCCCACTGGAGACCAGGCGAAGGGCAGTCGAGCTGGTGCTGGGCGGCATGCAGCAGAAGCAGGCCTCCAAACAGCTCGGCGCGGGCGTCGGCGCGGTGCATGGCTGGGTCAGGGCGTACCGCAAGGGCGGCATGGCCGCGTTGCAGCCCAAAAACAGGAACTCCGCGCAGGGCAATAAGCCCGCGGACTCCCGCCGCCGGCCGTCCGCAGCCGATGATGATGACGCGGAGGCTTTGCGCCGCAGGGTCGAGGAACCGGAGCCGGAGAACGCGTTGATGCGGGAGGTGGTGGAGGCTCGCAGAAAAAGACCCCGGCGCCGACCTGCGGCGCCTGTCGAACAGGGAGAAGACCCTGTTGATCGACCGGTTGAGGCCGGCGTATTCGCCCGGCTCGATGACATGCCTGCCCGGCATCGCGCCCGGCGGCCACCACTGCCGCCACGCCCGGCTCGGCGTTGACAAGTACGCCGGACTCAGGACGGAGGTGGCCGGGGCGTTCGCCGATTCCAAGGGCAGGTACGGGTACCGCAGGATCAAGGCGGTGCTCAAGACCGGCGTATCGGAGAAGTCGGTCCGCGGGATCATGGCGGAGGAAGGGCTCGTGGCGCACGTGCCCAAGCGACGCAGGTATGGTTCCTACGAGGGCGAGACGACGCCGGCTCCCGCCAATCTCGTCGACCGGGACTTCACGGCCGAGCGTCCGAACGAGAAGTGGCTGACGGACATCAGCGGGATCAAGGCCAGGGACGGGAAGGGCGTGCCTTTCGCCGCCGGTCGACTGCTTCGATGGCAAGATCGTCGCATACACCGCCGGCTTCAGCCCCAACGCGGAGCTGGCCAACCGGATGCCGGAGAAAGCGGCCTCGACGCTGCCGGGGAACGCGCGTCCTCTGGTGCATTCCGACCGTGGATGCCACTGCCGGTGGCCCGGATGGCTCGGGCTCATGGAACGCTTCGGGCTGACGCGCTCCATGAGCGCGAAGGGCTGTTCGCCGGACAACGCGGCCGCGGAGGGATTCTTCGGCAGGATGAAGACCGAGGCGGTCCACCCCGAGAAGTGGGAGGAACACACCCGCAACGAGGTGCTCGCCTTGGTCGATGAGTACATACGCTGGTACAACCACGAGCGCATCAAACAGTCGCTTGGTTGGATGAGCCCGGTACAATACCGTCAAAGCCAAGGAATGGCTGCGTGATTATCTCCAAGAAAATGTCCGCAGCCCCCTACCGCCTTATCCGTAAGTTCATATGCATACACGACAAAAGATCCAGTATTCTTGTGCGATTCCGCCAACGGTCTGACCAAAAGACCGCATTAAAATCATTCTCAAGAGTGCTCGTAGTCGACGGCGTGAACGCCGTGGACCAAGGCACCGCGAACGCCATCGCTGACAACCTCAGCCTCAGACACGCGCAATGACGACATAAAACGTGTTAAGAGGGGCTGACCATGTGAACCATGGTCAGCCCCTCTTAACGTTGCTACAGTTTCCGCCTTATGGCCGCAGCATATCCAAAGCGTCAGCAAGACCGTTCGCAGTATTGCGAGAGACGGCATTCTCACCGCCAACAATATAGGCATTGTCAACATTGCCATGCTGCTTCACATACTGCTTCACAAAATTGGCAGTGCTCCCGTTCGGATCCGCAAGTAGCAAAACCGCCTTATTGCGCCCGGCAAAAGGACCAGCCGCAAGCGCATCCGGGAAATTCATTCCCGTGGTGAATACCACATTATTCATGCGAAGGAAACCATCATAATCTCCGGCAAATCGATCTGCCACATTGATGCTGGTCTCATACCGTGTCGAGCCAGCTATGCGCTCATCCATGCCTCCAGCAATTTGCCGTTCGATAAAACGTTGTGGAACGGCCTGTTCGCCGCCAATGACCCACATCTTTTTTATCTTTTTGATTTCCTTAATCTCACCATCGGTGAATCCCTTCGTCGAGCTACATAGGAAAATAGGCATGTGCGACATATACGCATACGACGATATCGACAAAGCGTCAGCATAATTATCACCTGTCATCAGCAGAGCAATCGCACCCCACTTCGCTCCAAGCCGTTCGCCTGCTTTGTACAACGCCAGCGAAGTGTCATAACGGGTCTCACCGTAATATCGCCTCACATTGGAGCTATATTGCTTCAGCTGTTGCTCGACATTCTGCGAAACAGCGGCAGGGCCTCCAGCAATGATGATTCGACTCGGTTTAATGGCGGCGATCCGTTCCGAGGCCTGAGCTGACAACGACTGCGGATCAGTCAGCACAATTGTCGCATCCAAAGCACCAGCCAGACTAGATGAGGCCAAGGCATCAGGGTAGTTCGTGCCAGAAGCAACTATTACCGTCTGCCCCTGCTTAAGTCCTTCTTTTTGCACAACTTGAGACATAGTGTCGTACCGTGTGGCACCGAAAATCCTTTGCATTGCCGGAGCCACACGTACATTACCTTGCGCCAGCCGCCCGCCAGCATTTACTTTAATGACGGTATTGCCACGCTTGAGCGTTTTAATATTTCCTTCGGTCACCGTTGCTACGGCCGTGTTCGACGATGACCATGTACCACCAAGCAGGTTGTACCGATTAGCACCATAGGAAAGCCGCACCACTGCTTCATCGCTTTTGCCGGGCTCGAGAGCGGATGAGCTGTTCCAGTGCAATCCCTTCCACGTCATGCCCTCGTTGATATGCCTTTGGCTGACTGAAATCTCAAATCGTCCGTAGCCATTTAAATTGGTTGGCGTTTCATCCGAATATTCCGACGCATACCCTCTGGAAACTGCTTCGCCAGAATATGCACTGCTATCGCTGAATCCGCCAGCAAAGCCATATGAACCGTAATCGGGATCTGTCAACGTCGTATAGTGACCAGTCACACCGGAGCCATGACCATTCACCTCATTAATGTAATCGGATTTCTCGCTCGCCCATAAATCAACTGCATCCGATATGTTCCTTGTACCCCAAGCAAGTACTTCAGCATTGGATGTCAAACCTTTGTAACTAGCCCCAAAACACCAATCATCATCAGGACGCGTGTGCCCATCAGCCCATGTATATGCCTCAAGCGCACGCTGAATAGCGATACGCTCCAAAGCATTCGACCACTTTGGAGAAAGGTATTCCTGTTGGCTGATACCAACCGCTTTCAAATATTCCGGCACCGTTTTCCAAGAACCGTCGTATTTGAATTTAATACGCGCATCATTGAGTGCATCTTTGCGCCACTTGATAACGGCATTCAATGCATCCCGTTTGGTATTACGTTGGTCAATGCTTATGTAATCGGTACGCGCCTTGTATCCATCTCCCAAAGTGACGCCCGTCACCGATGAAACCGGCTCATTCGAACGTTCGGAAAACGTTGATGGAGTGTTTTCGTCAAGCGCTGCCGGCCGTTCATCCATAATTTTCTGCGATTGCACTGACTTTTTAATGTCCTCCGCAGCATTTGCCGGTGACGCTATAAATCCAGAGACTAGAAGGCAACCTGCGACGATTACCCCTAACACACGAGAAAATCCATGATTCCTTCTCATCTTTTCTCCTTAACGTGTTGCAGTAACAACAAAACCATATTATGCTCACGGCGACTGCAAAACGAACAGGAAGAATCAATCACAGTGGCTTAATAAAACCGGAAAATGCGCAGACCAAGCCGTGGCTGTTTGAGGCCACCTCGCAATTATTCATGTCAAACAAGCCACAGCAAATATCGCGGCAGTTTCTGCCTATGCACTTAGTGAATCAAAGCATCCAAGCTAGGATCGGCAACGCGCTTGTCGAAATCGTCAGCCAACACACCTTTGGCTTGCAGCTCTTCCAGAATCGACTTCAGCACAATATTGTTTACACCGCTTTCGGTGTTCTGGTGGCATAACGCTTCCTCCCCCTGCGTGCCAGGCACATAATTCAGCAACTGATCGTCTGTTGCCGCAACCACAGGGATACCGGCTTTCACTTGCATTACCTTCAGCCACAAATCATCAGCGGTCAGGCAAGTTTCCTTGATTTCCTCGGCATTAAACGTCTCTGGAGGCATCGTATGCGGCGGATACAGCGTGCCTGCCCCATTCGTGGAGAAGATCCGCATGGACGGCACACCTACAAGCGCGGGATGGTAATGAGGTGCCTCGTAAATCCAATCCTCATAGTTGGTACGGGATCCGTCCTCGTTGAACATAATCAAATGCGTACGTACAGCGGCAATCGCATGAGGATGGGCTTCGTGTGCTGCGAGCAAATCGCCAATCATCGTATTGCGGTACAGCAAATCATCATCGGTGGTGATGACGTAATCATCAGGAAATTCCTGCAAAGCCCAGAAATATTTTTTGTGGGGCTTCAGGTCCTCATCCACCCAACGGATTTCCACATCATGCCACAACACGTCGCGCAACGTTTGGGGCAAATCGGTTTCACGATTCGGAAAATCCGATTTGCAGAGCCACAACACGATTTTGTCCGGCAACACTTTTTGCGCAAGCAACGAACGAATCGCCAGGTGCACGGTATTGATGCGTGCAGGATATGAAGTCATGGAAACGATAATCTGAGGATGACGCCTCTTCATCGCACGCAGAACATGCGTGCCCGCACGACGCAACTTATTTTTCTTCACGCGCAACCAATCTGCAAACAGCACATGCCCTCCTTATTTCTCAATGAGCACTGGGTATATAGTAGTCCAAAGTGTGCTTTTCGAAGTCGAACAGTACACTGTTGCTCAGCAAGTAATACATCAATGCGGCCAAATAAGGAAGAGCAATGCCCAAAATCTCAATCGTCATTCCCGCATACAATGTCGGCGATTATTTGCAGGAATGTCTTGACTCAGTACGGAATCAGACCTTCTCCGATATAGAAGCGATTGTCGTAAACGATGCGAGCCCAGATAATGTCGGAGAGGTCGCAGCACAGGCGGCTGCACAGGACGCACGCATCCGAGTAGTCACCAACAACCCGAATATGGGCACACACCGCACTCGCATGGCGGGCGTAGAAAACGCTTCCGGCGAATACACGTTCTTCCTTGATGGCGATGATGCCCTCAAGCCTGATATGTGCGAACAGCTCGCCGCGGAGATCGACAAGCATCCCGTGGACGTACTGCATTTCGGTCTTACCGTTGTCGCAGCCAATGACCTTTTGGAAAACGAACGCCAAGCCTTCGAAACCTTCAACAACACTCCCACGCCCGATTCCACTGGAGAAGATATCGTCCGCGACATTTTCGATGAAACGCGAGGCTACAAGGTCGATTGGCGCGTAACCCAGCGTTTATACAAGACTTCCGTACTTAAGGAAGCATTCAACGCCATGACCCGCGATCGTCTTGGCCGATCTCAGGACGGCTACGAGTGCTTCGTAGTTTCGGCATTCGCCAACAGCTACCATTCCTTCAAGGAATGCCGCGGATATGTGTATTACTACGGTCGCGGCATAAGCGGCACAAATATGATCGATGCTGCGAAGTATGCCCGCTATTGCGGCCATTTCAAGGCGGATTTCGATGCAGCCTACGAATTCGCCGATGAGCAGCATTCCGATATGCTTCACGCTTGCGCACAAGGTTTCCAGCGCAAGGCGACCGAAATCCTTGCCAATGATTGGAAGGTCAGGGTTCCGGAAGCGGAAAAGGTTGAGGCCGCCAAGCAAATGGAAGCTGTGTTCGGCCCGGCCATCACGGGGCGCGAATTGTACCGTTTCGTACGCGATGATGCTTATGCGCTGCTTTCCGATAACCAGCTCCTTCCGCATGACGCTGATCTGAACAGCTGGTTCAGCATAGCCAACGCCATCAGTATGCCTACCGATCAAGTATCTGCAGACACCATAAGATTCCATGAGATGAAGCGAATCGCCACTTCCCATATGACCAATCTCATCGAGAAAACTCGCAATACCGAAGCGTTCCAAAACTACGATAAACAGAACATCCGTATCTTCGTCACTACTCACAAAAACGTTAACACCTTCGACAGCAAAATCATGCAACCGGTACAGGTCGGTCCGAAAAACTATCGCTTCCCTTGGGCGTTCCATGACGACGAAGGCGAAAACATCTCCAATCTCAATCCGCGCTACTGTGAACTGACCACGCAATACTGGGCTTGGAAGAACATCAAGGCCGACTACTACGGCTTCTGCCATTACCGTCGGTACTTCGACTTCTCGGACACTCCGCATAAGGAAAATCCCTACGGCGAAATCATGGACAACTACATCGATGCCGTTACGGCAAAGAAATACGGGCTGAATGACGAGAACATCGCCAAAGTGGTGAAGCAGTATGATGTCATCACCACACCGTTCGGCAATCTCGAAAAAATCATCGATAAGCACGGCACTCCGCGCGCATTGTGGGAGGCCGCTCCCCTGCTGCACGATGACGATTTGAAGCGCTGTTATCAGATTCTGTGCGCCATGTATCCTGATTATAAGGAGGATGCGCAGGATTTCTTCAATGGCAACAAGGCGTGCTTCTGCAACATGTTCATCATGAAGAAGGAAATCTTCTTTGACTACTGCGAGTGGATGTTCCCGATTCTTGAGGAATTCGACAAGAGCACCGATTACAGCACGTACAGCAAGGAGGCACTGCGTACGCCAGGCCATCTTTCCGAACGCCTGCTGAATATCTATCTCATGCATCACAAGCGCATCGGATCCGATTGGAAATTCAAGGAGCTGCAGTGCGTGCACTTCACCAATCCGGAACCAGCCGAGCAGCTCAAACCACTTGACGTCACTGATAAGCTGATCATTCCAGTGGTGTTCGCAGCGGATGACAATTACGTGCCGCAGCTGACCACTACCGTGTACTCAGCCATGAAGAACGCTGATCCGAGCTACTTCTACGATGTCACCGTACTGCAGCGCAACATCTCTTGGGACAAGCAGGAACGTATGCGCGGGTTCTTCAAACAGTTCCCGAACATGAATCTGCGATTCACCAACGTGGACCGCGAACTTGCCGGATATGAGCTTTCCACCAACAACGCCCATATCAGCGTGGAAACATACTATCGTTTCCTGATTCAAAAGCTCCTGCCGTTCTATGACAAGGTGCTGTACCTTGATTCCGATATCATCATCAATGGTGATATCGCAAAGCTCTACAACATCGATTTGCAGGGCAAGCTACTTGGCGCAGTGCGCGATATCGATTTCCTTGGCAATTTGAACGTAAAGCATGGTAAACGTATGAATTACGCGAAGACCGTGCTGAAGATGCAGAACCCCTACGATTACTTCCAAGCTGGCGTGCTGGTGCTCAACACCAAAGCGATGCGCGAGCATTACACCATCAGGCAATGGCTTACCTATGCCTCGAATCCCGATTTCATCTACAACGACCAGGATGTGCTCAACGCGCACTGCGAAGGGAACGTGCTGTATCTGCCATGGGAATGGAACGTGGTGCACGACTGTGGCGGACGTGTCGGCAACCTCTTCGTACAGGCGCCAAACGACATCTACGATGCATACATGAAGTCGCGTAACAATCCGAAGATCATCCATTACGCTGGTTTTCAAAAGCCATGGACCGATCCAGATTGCGATTTCGCCTCCATCTATTGGAAATACGCACGTGAAACCCCGTTCTATGAGCGTCTGCTCAAGCGCGTGGTGAAAGCAAACGAGTCGCAGATTTCGGAAGGTTCCTTCCTGCCGAAGCATGAGCGTGCGGTCGGAGAGGACAATCCGATCCGCAAGTTCATCGACCCATTGATGCCGATTGGTTCGAGGCGCCGCGATGCGTTGAAGGCCATCGCGCGCGTAGCACGCGGCAGGCGGTAAGACAATCGGGATAAGGTAAGGGCGAGATGATTCGCCCTTACCTTATCCCGATTGTCCTTGGTAGAGACTCCGTCTATTTATTTTTCTTTTTGGGGCTTTTTCTTTAGCGAAAGCAAAAGCCCCATCACGATAGGCGCAAGCAACAATGTATGGAACATATATCTCGTAGCATCTCCGCCATGTCCACCTCCCGTTACACGGGACACAGGATAGACGAAGAGCGAAGCTGCCGATACGAAGTAAGGCAGCAATTGGAACATCGTTTTAGCTGTTACATATTCTTTACGCTTACGCCATAGCAGGTAAGCGATAAACGTAGGAAATACCGATGCCCAAAAAGCCACATAGGTAAGAACATTCACCACAGGAATCGATTTCAGCATAGAAGTAATGCTGTCGACTATTTCCTGTGCCCAATTCTTGTCTTTATTGGGAATTAGCTTACCGAGAGTGTCTTCATTCGCGACAGTGTATACGCTGGCATCCATTTGCAACTGCACTGGATATTGTACCGATTTCTTTACATCCTTATAGGAAACAGAAGATTTATCATTTCCGGAAAAGGAGATCCACCCAGATTCAAGACAGACAAAACCATTGAGATATGTCATTGGATGCCTCAAACCAATCTTTAACCATACCTTGAGGAAATCCGGCGTAGAAGCCCCTTTGCGTAACTTGTATCCCGTAACAGGGTCGGCAATATACGGATTGTATTGCGTGCTAATCTGATCCCAAGAATATACCAGATACGATTCAATGACTTTCTTTTCCGAATCAGTAACATCCTGAGGATACGCGTGAGCCGAACGTCCTAAGAGTTCAATCGGCATCGCGAGTGCAGCCTGTCCACCTCCAGGAACAATATTCGCCTTCGGATAGTAGTAATTAGGTAGAACGATACTGACGATTGCAAAAAGAAATGCAGCAATCCCCGCAACCACTGCCTTGAATCGTATCCTGAATTTTCCAAAGACGAGGATAATTAAACAGAATAGAATGATATACATTCCCATTTTCTTGCTCAGGGAAGAGCATAGTCCGAGAATCAAGAAACCAAAGAAGAAAGAAGGCTGCTTGATTTTTTCAAGTTTCGTGTCAACCAAGCGCATGAACATCAGAAGCCATGCGATAAAGAACGCGGCATGCGTGATGTCTTTCGACAGACTCATAAACGCTATAGGGAAAATCGGGAAGAAGCAGAAGAACATGGCGCATATTTTCAACGGAACTCGTCCGACGCCACGTTCCTTCAAATAACTCAACCAACACGCAAGTGCGACGGCAACAAAAACACATTGTGCAATGGCGTATAGAAAAATCCCCACATTGTAGCTACCGGTAATTGCATGACCGAGCCAAATGAATCCTCCGTATAGATAGGTATCGAAGAAAGGATGGTGATCCCAGATCTTGCCCGGCTTCTGTCCGAAAGCAGAGATTCCGAAGAACTGCGCGACTTGATCTCCGGTATCCCAATACAGAACACCTGGATAGAGCAAAACAATATACGGCAGCCAAGCAGCCAAGATTCTCAAAGAATCTTTGAACTTGGACTTTTTTGATTGGCCATACTCAAACCGAAGCAACAAAAACTTATTCGAAAATGCATTCGTCTTCGAAGCCTGCTTCGTTAAACCGTCAGATGCTCCCATCTGAACGATTTTGAAACCAATCTGAAAAACCGCGAGGAAGAGAACTGCAAAGAGCAGCCACTGCGCATAAAAATACGGACGATCAAATGGAACTATCGCATCAGTCGAAGCATTTGTTCCACAAGCGAAGACGAAACCCAGTACCACTGGGAATCCCCATCCAGCAAATCGTTTCTTCTCATCTCCGTGCAATACTATTTCAGGCAACACAATCAGGCCTCCGCTTAGTAAATATTTTCTTAATCTGCATCAGAATATGTCTACATATGACAACGACAATCAACGTAACCAAATATACAATCATGGCTCGTACTCCCATATGTTCTCCCCAGAATTGAGATACATTGCCCCAATTGCGCTTTCCCATCCAGTTAATCACTAAAATATGGAAAAGATATACGCCAAGGGATGCGCCGGAAACCTCGCGGATACAATGCAAAACCGTAGGAGACATCTCCCGCAAACGCTGTTCCACTTGCATGGCACATAGGAACAATGCAACCGCCTCAATAACGCACAATGGAGAGGAAGCACTAATCACGTAGCTATGGTATTCAACATCGCGTACTGCGAAGTATCCGTTAGTGTACAAACCACCGAAGAACATCGCCCCAGCCGAAATTACACAAATGATTCCTGCGAGCCAAAGGGGAGGAAGCTTCCACAGGTAATTGGCGATATAGAATCCCAGCAAAAAATAAAGCAATGCGCTTGAAGAGAACAGCGGCCAATTGAAAAGGGTTCCGAAATATTTTTTAGGTACGCCAAATCGTTCAATTAACGGAATCAAAATGCTAATAGCAAACTGCAGCACAATCAAATATTGCAAAATTTTTTTATTATTTCGTATCTGAGTCAACAACGGCGTTAGCATATATAGATAAATTATTGTGTATAAGAACCAATAAATGTCGTTTATCGAATTCGTTAAAAAACGCGATACAAAATCCCTAACACCAATTCCGCTCACATACTGTTCGGCGCCATAAAAAGAGAACGGAAATATGCAGAATAAGATATAGCAGAAGACACTTGCCAGAATGAGCGCACGACCTACACGCCACAGTCTCTTTTTAAAAAATGTTTTCGTATCGTATTTATCAGCATAACCAATAAGGTTCATACCACTAATCATGAAAAAAATCGGAACAGCGAAAATGGCAATCGCCTGAAATAAAACCGCCTGCGTCCAGTAAGTGTCGGAGGGATTGAAAACATTCAAAGAAACATGCAGTATGACCACAGCGAAGCATGACATAATATTCAGTACGTCAACATAGACTAAATGCTTTCTTTTCACCTTATTTTCCGCCATGTAAAGCCTCTATTCGACAACAGGAATGGGATTCAAATCTTCTCGCGAACCTTAATCATAATGATATGGCCTGATTTTTATTCCGCTCTTATAGTTGGGCGGCTTGCGCCGCTTGGTTTGCATAATACTCGGTTCCGGTCCGTTCGGGTGTCCTGTAGCCCAAGGACCGGTGCAGACGCTTCGAGTCCCCGCCACGAGACCCATCGGAACGTCGCCAGTTCCAGCTCGGCCAGGTCGCGGAAGGGCTGGCGCCGCCAGACGAGCTCGGTCCTGTACGCGCCGTCGGCGCTCTCGGCCATGGCGTTGTCGTACGAGTCGCCGACCGTGCCGGTCGACGACAGCATCCCATACTTCATCACCTTGGTGGTGCAGACGGTGCTGATGTACCGCACGCCATGATCGGCATGGTGCACGAGACCGTCCGTGCTGCCATGCGAGGCGGCCCATGATATCGCCTGTTCCAGCGCCTGCAACGGCAGCTCCCTGGTGTCCATGGTGGTGGCGCACGCCCAGCCGCCGATCCCGGCCGGATCCCGACCCTGCGCCGACGACCGGGCGCGCGTCTTGCGGCACCCGTACACGGCCATGAAGAAACCGGCATGGACCCCGAGGATGCCGCGAGCCGGCGCCTCGCGCCTGGTGGCCATGCGGCTGACGGGCCCGGATCTGGACACGCGGCAGCCGCGCGGCGTGACGAATCCACAGCCCGGCGAAGCGGCCGGCGCCCCGCAGACCGGCCCGACCCTAGAACGGTCCCTGAACCCGTCGACGCAAGCGACCACCAACGCCGTGCCGGGCCGAGCCTGGCCGCGAAAAAAGCCGTCGCCGTCGTCAATATCCCGTTCACGCGCCTCAATCGCGCGGCCTCGGCCCGCGAACCTTTCAACTCCGCCATCGCGCCCCGGCCGACTGCCTAGTCTCCGCCGCGACCGCGCGTCCGCCTTGTCGCGCCAACGGCGCAGCGTCTCCGGCACGACCCCCGGATCCCTGGCGGCCTGTTCGACCGCCCTAGCCTCCGACGAACACGAGCCGCGCGCCTCGGCCGACAGCCCGACGGCCTTCGCCCTGAACTCCGGCGCGTATCCCGCGCCCTTCGACATGGTCCCATCATCTTCCATCGAGCTAGGGGAAACGCGGAACAAAAAAACAGTTCATATCATAATCAATGAAAAAGGCCAATACAGAATATATAGTAAGTAACATGTCTAAGAATCTGAACGCTTCTGTCGCCGTCCTCTTACCTTGTTACAACGAGGAAGTCACCATAGGCAAGGTAGTGCGTGATTTCAAGACAGCATTGCCGAGCGCCGACATTTACGTGTATGACAACAACTCCACTGACCGCACCGCCGAGATAGCGGCGGGCGAAGGCGCGATCGTCCGCAAGGAGCCGCGCCAGGGCAAGGGCAACGTAATCCGCGCCATGTTCGAGGACATCGATGCCGACGTGTACGTCATGGCCGACGGTGACGATACGTATCCCGCCGACGCCGCGCCGGCCATGGTGGACAAAGTCCTCGAAGGCTACGACATGGTGATCGGCGACCGACTGAGCTCCACGTACTTCCAGGAGAACAAGAGGCCCTTCCACAACTTCGGCAACCGTCTGGTTCGCGGTTCCATCAACGGCTTGTTCCACGCCAATGTCACCGACATTATGACCGGTTACCGGGCTTTCTCGTTCACCTTCGTCAAGACCTATCCTGTGTTGTCGCGCGGCTTCGAGGTCGAAACCGAGATGACCATCCACTCGTTGAACAACAACCTCCGCCTTTACGAGATGCCGATTCAGTATCGGGATCGCCCCGAGGGGTCGGTCAGCAAGCTCGATACTGTGGGCGACGGTATCAAGGTGATGGGCACCATTTTCCGCATGATCCGCGAATACAAGCCGCTCCCATTCTTCGGCGGCATCGGCTGCGTCCTTGGCATCATTGGCGTCGTGCTGTGCGGCACGGTGACGGTGGACTTCTGGAACACCGGCATGGTGGCCCGATTCCCCACGCTGATCGGAGCGGTCATGCTTGTCATCGCCGGGCTGCTGCTGTTTGTGACGGGTGTCGTCCTTGATGTCATGGCCAAGAACGATCGCAAGGCGTTCATCGTCGAGTCCAACAGTTTCGCCATGTTGAGACGCAGATAGCCGTTTCCCCCATTGGCTCCTTCCTTGCACAAGGAAGGAGCTTTTTTGTTGTTCCGACACCGATGCCGCGCCGATGAGGGATGCTTCTTGGGTGAGGGAGGGCGACACGTGTGTGTGATCGAATAAAGGTGTTCACTGTCGGCACTTGTTCCTGAACACCCTGAGCGTTCAATTTGGACGGTGTCGGCGGTGATGGCGCCGGTGGAATGAGAACACCGGCATCGTCCGGTTCCTTGATGGATTCCCGAGTGCCTGTCAACCAAACTGATGGTTCTCGGGAGGAAAGGAAATGACGACACCGGTGTGTGTCCGACGGCGTATCAGGCAGCTCGACCGCCAAGGCCTGAGCCACAGGGAGATATCGCGGAAACTCGGCGTATCGCGCACGACCGTGGTCAAGTACGCCAACCACGGGGATTACTCTCCCAAGCCCCTTGGCTCGGGGCATGCGGGCAGGTCGCTGGTCGACGCGGGGTATTCGGCCGTCGTGGACGGGTGGCTGACCGCGGATCTGCGCATGCCCGTCAAGCAGCGCCACACCGCGACGCGCGTGTACGAGCGGCTCGTGGCGGAGTGCGGGGTCACGGGCTCGTATTCGTCGGTGCAGCGCTGGGTCGAGCGCTGGCGGCGGGAGCATCGCATGGAGTCGGACGGCTTCGCCGAGTTGGAGTGGGCGCCGGGAAGCGCGCAGGTCGATTTCGGCCAGGCCAGGGCCGTGGTCGCCGGAGTCGAACGCGTGGTGCATTTCCTGGTGGTGTCGTTCCCGTATTCGAACATGCGCTGGGTGGTCGCCCTTCCCGGCGAGACCTCGGAGTGCGTGTGCCAGGGTTTGCTGTGGATCTTCGAGCGCATGGGCATGGCGCCTAGGGTGGTGGTGTTCGACAACGCCACCGGCGTGGGCCATCGCAGGCCGGACGGCACGGCCGCCCGGACCCGCTTGTTCTCCCTGTTCTGCGCGCATTACGGGTTCGAGCCGCGGTTCTGCAACCCGTATTCCGGCCATGAGAAGGGCAGTGTGGAGAACGCCGTCGGCTTCGTCAGGCGCAACCTGATGGTGCCGATGCCGTCGGCCGAGAGCTTCCAAACGCTGACGCGCGTGTGGCTTGACGAGTGCGAACGCGTCGCCGGATCGGATCACTACCGGCATGATGTTCCGGTGAACGAACTGTTCGAGGCGGAGAAGGACCACATGCTTCCATTGCCCGGCGTGCGGTTCGACCCGTGCGACTGGAGGAGCGTGAAAACCGACAAGACCGGCGCCGCCGCGATCGACGCGAACCGGTATCCGGCCGGACCGAAATGGCGTTCCATGCGCCTGCAGGCCGGGGTGCGCGTCTTCGAGATCGAGCTTCGCGATCCTGATGGCGGGCACATCGTCACGTTGGAACGCGTGTGGGGCCATTCGGCGAAAACCCAGGTGGATCCGGCGAGCCTGCTCGCGATCATCGCGCGAAAGCCCCGCATATGGGGCGAAAGCCCGATCAGGAACGATTTCCCCGAAACCGTGCGAGCCCTGCTCGACCGCATGGACGCACGCACGCGCTCCAATCTGCTCGACGACATCCGAGCCGTTGCCGCCGACTGCGAGTTCGCCGCCACGGTCAAAGCGGTGGAAACCGTCATCAACGCGGGACGGACCGTCGACCGCGCGGCGATCGGCACATGCGCCAAACGCATCCTCGAGGGTGCGGGAACCGAAGGCGGGCAGGATTCGAAGCGTTACGACAAATACATGAAGGAGGCCGAATGAGCCAGCAAAAACCGCGGCAGCGCGGCGGCCGCGTTCTTGACAAGGCCACGCCGGAACAGGTCATGGGCCTCGCCCGCAACCTGCCGTTGACACACAGCGTGCTCGAGAAGGCCCTGGCGGACGCCACGCCCGGCCAGCTCGGCTTCCTGGCCAACCTGTTCGAGAAGGAGAACGCGAGCCGGGCCGAATCCAAACGGCGGCGGCTGCTCAAACAGGCCGGGTTCCCCCAGAGCAAGACCCTGGAGGGATACGACCGGGGCATGGCCTCGTTCCCCGCCGACCGGGGCCGCGAACAGCTGGAAAGCCTGGAATTCGTCGACCGGGCCGAGGACCTCGTGCTCTACGGCGACGTCGGCTGCGGCAAGACCCACCTGGCCATCGCGATCGGCATGCTCGCATGCCAACGCATGATACCCGTGAGGTTCTTCACCGCCTCCAGCCTGGTCATGCGCTTGAGGAAGGCCAAGGACGACAACAGATTGGACGCCGAGCTCAAGTCGATAGGCAGGGCCGGGCTGGTCATCATCGACGAGCTCGGCTACCTGCCCATCGACATCGACGGGGCCAGGCTTCTGTTCCAGGTCATCGCGGACAGCTACGAGACCCGCAGCGTCATCTTCACCTCGAACCTCGAGTCCGGCAGATGGGGCGACGTGTTCGGCGACGGGGACATGGCCGCCGCGGTCATCGACCGCATCGTCCACCACGGCAGGATCCTCCGCTTCCACGGCGAATCCTACCGGAACAGACACTCCCTCATGAAATAAACCAGACAAACAACAAAACAAGGAACCAACCGCCGTCGGTGTTCAAGTTGAACGCCGACGGTGTTCAGATTAAGTGCCGAACACGTCCACCTCAATTTGACGAAATACAGCCTTCAGCCGTTTCGGCCTGTAGGGCCGGTAGGACTCGTTCTCGTCGGACGCGAACCACGGGCCGCGTCCCGGCTCGCGGCTGACGGTGGACTTGTCGCGGCCGATCCTCAACGCGATCTGGCACACGCCGAGCCCCTCGCGGTTCCTCAGCTCGTCGATCCGGATGCGTTCCTGTGCCGACAGGTGGGAATAGGCTTTCATATCGAGTGCAACGCTTTCTCTTCGGTTGTGGACTTGAACACTTCCAACCATAGACAGGCGTTGCACTTCTACCTAGAACCCGGGGACGTTGAGAAGTTGGTTGAATATACTGTTCATCAGGCGCTTTGCGGTTGTTTGTTTATCTTGGTCGAAAACATCCTACCCGGAAAGCGCTCTTCTCTTACTCCCTCAACAACTCAACGGAGAAACCCCACCCACGAAAACAGCAATAGCGCCATAATTTACGTTTTCCAACCAAATTTGAGCCCTGTTCTTACGTTTTATAACCAAAATAAGGTGCACTGGACTACGTTTTCCAACTTTGGTGTCTAGCTGGGCTCGAACCAGCTATGGTTCTGAAACTATTCTGATGGATTTACCGCAGTTCGCCTGCCAAGTATGGCTCCACGAATGCGAGGTTGCTACCGCGTTCGAGTGAGTGGAGGTCTTGCATGGCATATTGCCAAGATTCCTCCCACGTTGTCGGATTGCCGTGTATGCGCCGAAGAGATTGAAGGGTTGTAGAGAACAGGTTCGGGTTGCGGGTAAAGCGGTCTGCTAGTTTGATGGCGCTGCTCTGCTTGTGCTGTGCGTCTAGATTGTCAATCCTACCGCGAAATGCGTGTTCGAGGTTGCGGCTGACGTAGAACAGGCGGTACGGGACCATGAGCGTGGCGCGGCCGTTCTTCTTCCTGAACCCATCGAGTTTCAGCAAGGCATCCACGCCGTTTCGCTTGGTCGTGCGATCCGCAATCAGGATAGTGCGGTTTGGCGTGATGATGTCGGTCGTTGAATATTGCGTTCCATCCACCAATGGGTCTTCCCGCACTCGGTCGTCAGATGTGAACGCCCCGTCTAGGTCGCAGATCTGGATGACATGGCCGAGCTGGCCCCAGGTGCGGTCGTGGTCTCTGAGGTAGTACTCCACGAGTTCGCGCACCGTCTGGGCAGGATTGTCCGCTGGATAGAACCCGTTACGACGCCGGAACTCCTCACGGTGGTTTGGCGCAGTCAACACGTCGCAGTGGAATTCCTGCCCTTGGAATAGGCGGTTCTTGATTAACGACGAGAATGCCGGCACGAGCAGGCTGGCGTCGCTTGCTCCTTCTACGACCAGCAGGACGATCTTGCGTTTAGCCACGGTTCACCTTCGTTCCGGAGGCGTTGAGTGCTGCCAGATCGTCGTCGATGTCATCGTCCTCATCGGGATGGCCGGCGGCATAGAGACTGTTGCCGAACATGCGTGGTATGGGCGAATCATAGATGTCGGGGCCGCTCCATCCGAGCTCGCTGGCCGTCAGGTACCGTCGGCGCTGGTTGTTCGTGGAGGACTTGCGGGGGATGATCGCGAACCGGTTATTGGGATCGGTCACTGTAGTGCGAATGCAGCCGTTCGGCAGCACTTCCAACGCACGCAGGTTATGGGCGGTGAACACCAGCTGCCCTGCGCACCCGTCCGCCAACTGGTACAGCATGTCACCGAGCAGCAACTCGAACACGCCGGAGTCGAACTCATCCACGGCAACCAGCGCGTTCTCGTCGTTATACGCGTGCTTGAGATAGCCAAGCAGCGCGGTGATGCGTATGATGCCTTCGCTCTCACAGCGGAATGGGACCGTGATATCGCCACGACGCGAGAACAGCTCCGCGGTGACCCGATCCTCGCCATCTTTGCCGGAAGGCGCGGTTCCGATCTTCAGCAGGACATGCAGACCAGGCACGAGGGTGGGCAGGATGCGGTCGAAGGACTCCACGGTCTGTCCAAGTCGTTTCGCCTGGCCCGGGGTCAGCGGGTTCGGTTGCAACAGGTCGAACAGAAACTCTGTGTTGCGACCTGCGGAATCTTCCTCCATGATGGGGATGAACGCATATGCGGCATAGGAGCCACGACGGGTAGTGGATACGAAGACATCATTGGTCGCGTAATCGCATAAGGCCTTGCGTAGGCGTACGAACTCATCGAAACGTTCGTTGATGTATGTCAGTGATCTGGCGGACACACCATTCGCTTCCCGTACGCGGGAGACCGCCCAGTCGATGAGGAACTCGGCATCGGGTCGGTCTTCAAGCGTGGCACACCGCGAGAACAGGAATGAGCGCCCCTCCATGTACGCACGATCAGCGGTGCGTGAGACCACGGTTTTCACCGAGGTGACCGCCTCGATGGAGCGCCACACATATACCGGAGTTGACACGAAACCATCGGTCTCAGAATCCTCCATCCGATGCCCCAACGCCTCCCTGCCTAGGCGTGAGAGATCGTCGCCGATGCGAACCGACTCGGAAACGACGCGCGCTCGCGTCGAATCCGGGTTCGCTTTACGCAGGGACACCTTGTATTCAAGGTAGCTGGGCTTCTGTTTTCCTCCGATGAGGAGCGTCGCCGTCAAGGTTGCAAGACCGGTGCTGACGCTAATGGCATCGCCGGCGGTGTCCGGCAGCATATTCCCGGATAGCAGCGCGCGCAGTATCCCGATGGCATCGATAACGGTGGTCTTGCCTGATCCATTCTGTCCATAGATACCCGTTACACTGCCGCCAGCGGGCAGATCGTCAAAATCCAAGACGCCGTGCGATATGTTCCTCATGTTGTCTAGAACAAGTCTTTGTAAACGAATCATCGCATTGCCGTTCTTTAAAAGTCATAATAATCAATTTATAATTGAAATACATGATTATTGTACAACATAAGATATATTTTCGCCACCAAATCTCGCAATCAGTATTCATTGATTGCGCTGTCAGTGACCTATCGGCGGCCTGTCAATGGCCTATCAGTGCCCTTGCTTCCGGTACTTTTCCTCAGTCCCGGCTTTATCCGGCATCCACCAGCTTTCGTGCGCGCGGTACCAGTCGATGGTCGCGGCCAGACCTTCCTTGAAATCGGTGTACTTTGGCACCCAGCCGAGCTCGGTCTGAAGTTTGGTGGCGTCGATGGCATAGCGCTTATCGCCACCGGGGCGGTCGTTCACATGGTCGAAGTCATTGGCGTCACGACCCATGAGCTTCAGAATCATGCGCAACACATCAATGTTGTTGTATTCGCCATTGGCTCCCACGAGGTAGGTTTCCCCGATGCGGCCTCGGGTGAGAATAGTCCAGATGGCACTGCAGTGATCTTCCACGCTGATCCAGTCGCGCACAGCCAGACCTTGCCCGTAGAGTTTCGGGCGAATGCCGGCAAGAATGTTCGTGATCTGGCGGGGGATGAACTTCTCCACGTGCTGATAGGGGCCGTAGTTATTGCTGCAATTGCTGATGGTGGTTTTGAGTCCGTGCGTGCGGTGCCAGGCTCGCACCAAGTGGTCGCTGGCGGCCTTGGACGCCGAATACGGGCTGGACGGTTTGTAAGGGCTGAGCTCGGTGAATTTGCGCTGTTCGTCCAGAGCCAGATCGCCATACACTTCATCGGTGCTGATGTGGTGGAATCGAATATCGTGGCGGCGGGCGGCCTCGAGCAACACGTACGTGCCGGTCACGTTCGTATTGAGGAATGGGGAGGCGTCGAGAATCGAATTATCGTTATGCGATTCGGCGGCGAAGTGCACAATGGCGTCAATCGGGGGTACTGCGGCTGCAGAGCGTTGGTTCAGCCCAGAAAACAGGGATTCCACAAGCTCGGCATCGCAAATATTGCCATGCACAAAGGTCAGGTTCGCGGCCGGCACGCCATCGAGATTCTCGCGTTTACCGGCATACGTGAGCGCATCCAGAACAGTCATGTGGGCCTGCGGATGGTTGCGCGCCACCCAGTGCACGAAGTTTGCGCCGATGAACCCTGCGCCACCGGTGACCAGAATGTGTTGCGGCGCGAATGATGGGTTGGTTGCTTCGTTGGATGCTTTGTTGACCGCTTCGTTGGTTGAGTCGAGGGCCTGTTCGGAATTGCTCATATCTACCAATCGTAACCTGAGGTTTGCCTGAGTGCGGGGGCTTATATTGGTGGTTGCGTTGTTCTGCGCTCTGTCTTTGTGGCGGCGAACGGGTCCGGGCAAAGACACAGAAATGTAAGAACATGCCATGCATTGCCTTGAGTCTGTCGTCTGGTCTTGGATTGTGTCCAGTTTTCTGGTCAGTCTAGGAAGATTGCCGATTTGCAATTGGGTGAGTAAGATATTTTCTCGGAAATCGAACATAATAATTGATATATTGACTTTATGAAAGGGAATGCGCGCATGCCGGAAACTACTCAATACCCAGACCTAGTCATTGTCGGCGCGGGCCTGTTCGGTCTGACGGTGGCGCAGCAGGCGGTGGAGCACACCGGCGCGCGCGTGCGCATCATCGATATCCGTGACCACATCGGCGGCAACGCCTACTCGTATATGGATGAGGAGACCGGCGCGGAGATCCACAAGTATGGCGCGCACCTGTTCCACACGTCCAATAAGCGTGTGTGGGACTACGTCAATCGTTTCACGAGCTTCACGAACTATGTGCACCGCGTGTATGCCACGCATGACGGCGAGGTCTATCCGCTGCCGATCAACCTGGGCACCATCAATCAGTTCTTCCACGCGCGTTACACGCCGGCCGAGGCACAGAAGCTTATCGCCGAGCAGGCGGGCGAGCTGGCCGGCACCGATCCGCAGAACCTCAACGACAAGGGCATCCAGCTCATCGGCCGCCCCCTGTATGAGGCGTTCATCAAGAACTACACCGGCAAGCAGTGGCAGACCGACCCGTCCGAGCTGCCGGCCGCCATCATCAAGCGCCTGCCCGTGCGCTTTAACTACGACAACCGTTACTTCAAGGACACGTGGGAGGGCCTGCCCACGGACGGCTACACCAAGTGGATGGAGCGCATGATCGACGACCCGCGCATCACTGTGGAGCTTGGCGTCGACTTCTTCGACGAGTCCCAGCCGTACAACAAGACCGCGCTCAAGGCCGCCGGCGTGCCGGTGGTGTACACGGGCCCGGTGGACCGTTACTTCGACTATGAGCTCGGCGACCTCAAGTGGCGCACGGTCGACTTCAAGGAGGTCCGTTACGACGAGGGCGACCACTTCGGTTGCCCGGTGATGAACTTCTCCGACGCGGACGTGCCGTACACGCGCGCGATCGAGTTCAAGAACTTCAACCCGGAACGCCGCGATGCCCAGAACCCGGACAAGACCGTGGTGTGGGAGGAGTACAGCCGTTTCGCCGAGCGCGGCGACGAACCGTACTACCCGGTCAACACCGACGCGGACAAGGCCCTGTACGCCCAGTACGAGGCCAAGGCCAAGGTCGAGCCGAACACCGTGTTCGGCGGTCGTCTGGGCACGTACAAGTACTACGACATGCACAACGTGATCGACACCGCCCTGACCGCCTACGAGGAGCAGGTCGCACCGCTGCTGAAGAAGTAGATCGTCGTTTCGCCAGAGGATTAACGATTGAGCCTGAAACCGACTGAATATTGCTGAGGCAATAGCCGGTTTCAGGCTTTTGTGTTTTTGGAAGCCAAATTTCCTGGGGTACTTAAGGCTCGCCACGAGGAGTACAGTTGTCTGTAACGCACAATGTGGCGCGTAAGACGAGGGGCGCATCTCGCAAGTGGGGTGCGATGCAGTTGAAGGAGTGCATGTCATGACTGATCCGAATGTCAATCCGAACGGCCAGGTGCCGTGGCAGCAAGCTGACGCCAATCCGACTGAGCCGTTAAATGCGATGACGGCGGAAACGGGAACCGCCGCCAACAATGCTCCAGCCCAAGCAATCGCAGCGGGCGAGCAGCCCACTCAAGCGTTCACTCCTGTTGAACAGCCTACGCAGGCGTTTACACCTGCCGAGCAGCCCACCCAGCCTTTTGCGCCGGCCAATCAGCCGGTACCGCCTACGCAGGCTTTGCCACCAGTGACTCCTGCCGCTGCGCCCGCGCCCGCACCGGCAGCACCCAATTCGCCCTATCCGGGGGCGGCTCCGGCAGGCGGATCGGTTCCTCCGGTCTACGGCAGCGTCAGTGCTCCGGTATATCCGGGCGGCGGGGCCGTGCCTCCGCAAACGCCCTATAACCCGTATATGCAAGGCGGCCAACCGAACGGCCAGCCGGGATGGTCTGGTTCTTACGGCAGTGTGCCGCCTGAAGCGAACCAGAAGTACAACGGCCTGGCTATTGCCGGTTTTATCTGCTCGTTCCTTGTCTCACTCCTCGGTCTGATCCTGAGCATCGTGGGCCTCAACCAGATTAAGAAACAGGGCGGCAAGGGCAAGGGCTTGGCCATCGCCGGCATCATCATCAGTGCGGCGGGCATGGTGATACAGGTAATACTGGTCATCGCGCTGATCGTCGGCGGTGCCTCGTATGCCAGCAAGGCTATAGATGAGGCGAAAACCGATTCCTTCTATAGTCAGTCCTCTTCGGGCAACGGTGATAGCAGCGATAAGAGCAAAGCTCAAGATAATCTTGACGATGCGCTGGACGACACGTTGGGCGAAACCCATGACGATCTAACCGACGGCGATTATGGGCTGTACGATTCGATTCAGGATTTCGTCGACTCTTTGGAATTCAAGGACTCCATTGAATCCGAAGCGGATACGTTTGCAGACACCGGCATCACCTTCAACTACCGTGTCGACGGTGACACCTTGGTGTACGAGTACGTGCTCGACGACAGCTATGCCTCGCTAGGCGATACCGCCGCTTCCTCACTGGATGCTATGGACAGCACCTATCAATCCACCGCGAATCTGCTGGGCTCGATGTGCAAGACCTCCAGCGGCAAGGCATCATTGCGCGTCATCATGCACACGCAAAGCGGCCAGTCGCTGTATGACAAAACCTGGACCGAAAAGTAGCAATCCCAGCGAACGTGCGTTTTGGTCGATTGAAGGCCGGTCTGCTTGCTCCTTGGACGGATGCTTC
>CEAZ01041012.1_pt1 | contig 44120 bp, 33 predicted proteins | sample 557361 | NCBI WGS metagenome assembly CEAZ01 (sample SAMEA3182074, study PRJEB8094) | gut metagenome | biome: human; feature: gut; material: Stool; isolation source: human stools | place: Canada | collected 2012-02-22 | reverse complement strand
ACCGTCAGTACGTTCCGAGTCGTTTTATTCGCCATCGCGGTCTTGCTGACGCTGAACCGGGTGTCGGAACGCTGCACATGAATGGTAAGCCGCTGATACGATTCCTGCACATCTGCCGAAGGTATATCGACTTCAGGATTCTCATACAATTCAGGCGAGAGAAACGCTGAACCGCTCAAAATGAACGTGCGCAAGTCATCTCGTATGTCGAACGGGCGGCAGTGCGGAACCGTTAATTCGTGTTCCTGACCGATTTGATAGGCAGCGGGCTGCTTTGACAGTACGCTGACCGTCTCAATAATTTCGTCGGAACGCGGACCGGCATAGTGCTCCAGCTGATCGCAGAACGGATCCAGCTTGCTCCAATCGAATGCTGCCGCATTGAAATCGTCCGATGTTGCCATTGCAATGCGACTTCCGTTCGCTTTATACTGCCGAAGCAGTTTTTGAAACGGAATACGGAGCGAATAGTTCAGCGTGCTCAGCAGCGTCTGTTTTGGCTTGTCCCAGCTCAGCTCATAGCTGGGTTTGTACGTCGAAATCATTCCTTCACAGGCAGCAATCACACTCGTTGAAAGCTTAGAAACTTTCATCAGATTCGGTGCTTCATCAACAATCAGCAGCTTCCGCGTGTAAATCGTTTCCTCGCCGGAACTCCACTCACGCAGAGCAGACAGATTCTCGATATAATATTGATCGTATCGAGCGTGCATAAAGACGAGGAACGGTGTCTGATTGGCCTTATCAGCGGCATGCAGCAATCTGCATTCTGCCGCCTGAGGGCAATCTTTTCCTGGACATTCTGCACGCGTCTGCACATCGCTGCGCTGACAGCCGCCATGGGCAATATTAAAATCGTTCGGGCTCTCGAGCACGCGAACGAGATCGCGGTTAGGAGCGTTCTCCTGTATCAAGTCGCGCAGCTCGTACGCCTCGGCGGTTTTCTCAACGACAAGGATAACGCCGCCGAGCGACTTGGCGTAATCACTCATGCGAACGAACTCGCGCGTCAGCACCTTGACAAGCGCACGCACTAGCGTAGACTTGCCCATCCCCGGCAGGAGCGGAATGGTTGTGACTGGCACCTCCGCCTCGCCAAGCATCAGGCGGACAGTATCTCTGAGCAGCTCGCGCTGCCCAGATATATATGTTATCGCACGTGTAGAAAAGTACTCGTCAAGCTCGTCCATCACTTGTCCCGTCAAGTCGGCACGACAGTGCGGAGAATGCGCGCTCCACTCCAATGCCCGAAACTCTTCGTTTCCACCGAAACTCGAATCAGTAAATTTTTTAACGTCCTTCATGCCTCATTCTCCTCCGATTCATCAATTTCTGCAACAGAATCAGCTTCGGCTTTGCAGTCGTCCGATTCGAGTGAAAACAGGCTCCCAAGGTCATTCCCGATGCTGATTTCATGCTGTTTGAACAGCGAAAGCAGGTCATTGAGAGCGACACCCATACAGGGCAGCGGCTTGTCAGCAGGCGACAGCTTGTACTTCCACGTCGTGTCGCGTCCGCCGGTGCGGAACGGAATGCCGCCCTCTGTCAAAGCTGCCTGCAACGCTGCTTCGGCAGAGATATCGAGTTCCACGTCCCTCTCTTGCAGCCAGTCCTGATATGCGGTGAGCAAGCTCCTGCGACCACAGATCAGCAAGGGCGTTGTCTGGTTCTTGAGCGTACGCAGCCATGCCACCGACTGCGAATCCCATGTTTCCCCTTCCTTACGGATACCTGCAATGTGGTCATGCAGATACTTCTTGAAGAACAGGAGGAAGGTGTACACGCTTTCCGGATTGAGCTTTGCAGTGGTGTCTTCCGGCGGTTTGGGAGACGTTTCGGGGAGAATCGCGCCCCAAACTGTGCGAAAGAACGCCGATGCCTCATCATAAATGCAGTAGTTTTGCTGAGTACCCCAAATCAAAAGCGTTTCTAGTACGGCAAGCAATTTTGCCTTTACATGTACCATTGTATCAGCAGAGGTACATGTAAACCTGCCATCATGTTTAGATGGGATAAACCGCGCTGCACGCCGCTTAATCTCTGCGGCAAAGTCTTTCGGATTTTTACGACAGAGCACAACAAACTTCCGCAGGGTATTCTGGATATTGCTGTGCTGTGCGAAAAGTCTTTGCAGCATTTCCTCGTCGTAGTTTAACAACTCGTTGCCGTCCAACGTAAAAATTGTACGTTCGCTGCCGGCCAGCTTGCGACCCAATACCACAGGAACAGAGAACGGGTAGCTCTTACTTACTGTGTTGACCACAGCCTGCGGGATACTGTTCTCCAGCGCGACCAGACGGTTGACAACCGGTGCCGGGAGCGTCATACTTTTCTTGTGGATAGTAATTTCCAGCACTGCATAATCTACAAGGTCATCGCTCGGCTGAAGCGCACCAAGTTCACAGTGTGGCTGCCAGATGTGCGGTACACTAGCCACCCAATGCTTGTCCTCGTATTCGTCCGGACCGCCGCAAGCCCACAGGAGTTCCTGCAGAACCTGGGGCGCAGTCTGAAGTCCGGTAAGTACAGCGGCAATGCTGCCGCCGAACAGCGGGTACAGAATAGAGAGCAACGGTGCAGCAATGCACAGGACGAACAGCATTAGCAGCGTGGCGTTCTTCTGGCACAGCTCCGGCAGCTGGAACAGCGCCCGGAATGCGTCCGAATCTCTGGCGCGCCAGCAGTACGGCGGCAGCAGCGCCGCGTCCGAGTCAAGCGAAACATTGATATACTCAATGTCTGCGTGCTTTTGACGCTTGTTGAACTCCTTCTTGGGAATCTCGACAAGGCACTTGCCGCCGCGTGCAGCATACGCGAGCGTTAAATCGCCTTGGGTGATGACATAGAGGTGGTCGTAATCGCTGGGCGCACCGAAGTTTGCGATGTCACCACCATTCTTTTTATGAATAGCTATTATCTCACTAGCTGAGTTGTACATGAGTAAATACCTCCTAAAAGTGATTCAGGCGCCTGTGTTTTTAAGCTCACAAGTATCTTACCATACGCATCGTTAACAACGCCTTACGAATACTTACGAAAAAATAAAATATGAAAGAGGCAAAAATGGTATGTATGAAAATTCAAAGTCATTAATTACTATTACCGAAGAACTATTTTCTGAGTTTCAACAAATCAAGACAAATAATTATAATTATTCTCGTATTCTGTCGAAAACGAAGGAATTAGAAACATATATTGTTCACAAAAAATGGATATATCGACAATTGAGAGAACCAGGTTCTTTATCCATTAGCATTTTACTCCTGTTGATATTGGCTGAAACAAGCAAAATGCAACCGAATAATCATTATTTTTTATCTGTATTTTGGCAACTAGAATCTTGGGTAGAAACGGTTTGTTTTGCGCAAAGCAAAAATATATTAAATGCTACACACATTGAATTCCTTCAAGATCAATATAAAATGTTCCGAGTTTACTATGACCATACCAAAAGGAAAATCAAAAGATTTCGAACAGCAAACGGTGAAAATGAAGAACGCAAAGCCTCCATACAGCGCAAGCTCCTCGCCGAAGGCCAAGACATGCTTTATGAGCTTGCTAAACTGTTTTGCGCATATCACAAGCAGATATATCATAATGACATTACCCGCATGACAACTACTATTTTTAAACATTTGAAGTTACTGGTTGCAGCAATTGCAAATTGCTCATGGTATTTACCTGTACTCAATTATTATTTCTTCTTCATGTTTGTGAAAAGGCATGAGTTTATATTAACCTTTAATCCCGCAGAACAATCGATTGATGAGCAGCCGAGCAATGTCTTGTATCCTAATTTGTCGTTCACTGCAATCGAAAAAGATCGATATTCTTCAACTATATACTATGAATTGTTCAATGATATTGCTAAAACACTGGCTCTTGTCAACCATGCGGATAGCCCAAACACTGAGACACTACATAAATCCAATATCTGGCAAGAAATATCCGGGTACGCTACTGATAATATGTATATGCGCATACAGCTATTCATGAAGAGTCAAGCGATCCGTAATTGCGAAAACACGATAGAGCCCGAAATATATAAAGATGACTATCATGATCCACAATATGAAGATCAAGACATCATGTCTGATTTTTGGATTGATAACACAGCAGACGAAACATATGATATAGATGAAATATCGTCTCTCCATATTTTAAACTTTTGTTATGAAACGTTATCCGGCGATGAGAGATCTGCGGTGAAAAACTGGCTCCAGCACGATGAATTCGGAGAACTCCTTTTGTCATTAAACCGAATTTTAGAGCCCAGAACCCAATTGGCAATCAGCTGCGATGTGACGCCGTCAGCATCCATTGAGAATTCTATTGATAATTGCCACTCTATGCTATTCGCCTTGCAAAAACAACGTACTCCCGCAAGCAATGTATGGACACTGGGCAAAAGGACAGACAACATTGAAGAGAGTTCACAAGAAAAACTCAAATTAGCAGAAAAATATAAAGAAATATGTGATTTTTTTGATATTCGTCGAATTAATTTATCGGCAGTTGCGATGCGAAAGGAACTAAATATTCCTACGGGCATATTTCTCGAAGGTGACACCGCCAGAAACAAATTAGAGCAGACTTTTACAAAATTTATTGAAATGCTTGAAGCACACAGAGATTTACTCTATCCTCAATGGTTCAGAAATTATCTGTCCAATCATTCCGTTATATCACCGAATGAGCAAATTGACATTTTGCATATGCGGAACGAGCTTGTAAGACGTGACTGGACAGCAAATGAGTATATTGAATTCATAAAGATTTCTGTCAATAAACCTGCCTTTTTAGCATGGATCAGCAAATATATTAATTTACTAGACTCTGAGACTTCATCAAAAGAATTGCGCAACCACATCGCTGCCGCTGCCTTCTACCAAATGATCAGCAACCTAATCTACTTCATGCGTGAGGAGATGCTGTCGTTGCTCTAAAGCCTTGCAGTGCACGAATATCTATCAAGGGGGGATATATATTTCTTATACTATATCGGAAGTCCCCCTTCAGTGGCATGAATCATCAAGCCGATCTACGGCTATACTAATTGCACAAAACATATTTAATTATATAATTTGTGCATTACATAGCATAAACTTGAAATTCGAAATCATTTATGCTATGCTTTTATCAGGAGGGTTGCCGTATGATCGCTTCGCACAAGCTCAGAAAACGAGATATCTATCTAAACAAGCTCATCGCCTTTCAGGACACAGAGCCGATCAAGGTCGTGACCGGCATCCGCCGCTGCGGCAAATCCAGTCTGCTCAAGCTGATGGCTGCTCATTTGCGCGAGAACGGTGTCAATGATGAACAAATCATCGAGATGAACTTCGAATCCTACGAGTTCATCAAAATGACGGCGGATGACCTGTATCAGTATGTGAAAGAGCATTCCTTACCGGATAAGCGGATGTATCTGTTTTTCGATGAATTACAACGTCTGGCTGGCTGGGAAAACGCGGTTAATGCGTTTCGTGTGGATTTGGATTGCGACATCTACATCACCGGCTCCAACGCCTACCTGCTTTCGTCGGAATATTCCACCTATCTGTCCGGCCGCTGTGTGGAAATCAAAATGCTGCCGCTGTCGTTTGCAGAGTTTATCGATTTCCATGGTTTCACTATTCAAGAGGTCAAAAGCGCGCTCGGCGGTACGAAAAAGCAGGCAGTTGATGCCGACGGTACCCATTACGAGCTGCGTGAGATTTTTGACGCCTATATGCGGTACGGCGGCATGCCGGGTATTGCAGATGTCGGGTTGGAACAGGACAAGGCCCTTACCCTGCTGGACGGCATTTATTCGACCGTTATTGTGCGCGATATTCTAGAGCGCGAAAAGCGCAGAGGTCAGCGACAGATCACAGACGCCATTCTGCTCAAAAAAATTATTCTGTTTTTAGCAGATAATATCGGCAGTTCGGTTTCCGTATCCTCCATCGGCAATACGCTGGTCAACGAAGGCCTGCTCGACGAGGGCCACCGCAAGACAAAGCCCAGTGCGCATACGGTTCAGGCCTATGTGAATGCGCTGCTTGAAGCATACTTTTTCTACGATATCAAGCGTTTTGATATCAAGGGAAAGGAATTTCTGCGCACACTGGGCAAGTATTACATCGTAGATATCGGTCTGCGCAATTATCTGCTTGGTTTCCGCAACCGCGACAGCGGCCACGCGATTGAGAACGTCGTTTATTTCGAGCTGCTGTGCCGCGGCTATGATGTTGCTATCGGCAAGGTCGGCACTGCCGAGGTGGATTTCATTGCAACCAAGGCCGATGAAAAGCTGTATGTGCAGGTAACCGAATCTATGGAGAGCGAAACCGTGCGTGCGCGCGAGCTTGCTCCGCTGCAAAAAATCGCAGACAACTACGAAAAAATCGTACTTTCACTCAATCCTGGTCTGGATTCGTCCTACGAAGGAATTAAGTCGCTGAATCTGATTGATTGGCTGCTGGAAAGTAAATAACAAAAGATAACCGCCAGGTTCCTCAAGTCGGAGAAACCTGGCGGTTACTTTTGAATATCAAATTTATCCGATGTGGCGCTGTGATGATGTGTCGCCGGAAACGGTCTTTACCGCCTTGCTCATCTCCTGCATCAGAGAAGCATGGCTGAGGTCAGATGGATCATCTGCGTAGCGGATCCAGTAGTGGTCATGAGCGACAATGCCGTGTGTCTTGCGGCAGATTAGCTTGGGCTGGTAGAGCGTCAGTCCGGCGATGGCGAGCAGCTCTTTGGCATTCTGCCGTGTTGACGGGAAACACCGATCAGCGAAGAATTTATCCAGCCGCGCGGCTGTCGGCACGGCCTTGCCATCCATGCCAAACAGCAGCACCGGCAAATGGGAAGGATTGAGCACCGTAAACTGCGGCTTGTTATTCTCATCATAGCAGACCTGTACTACGGGCGTCTCTTCCCAATAGATTGTGAAATCAACAGGTTTCATGCGAAATACTCCTTTAGCTGCTGCAATCTTATCTGCAGAATCGTACGGCAATAGTCGAGCATCTGTGCAGACAGCGGCAGACCATCGAATACGGTATCCGGAATGCTGTCCGGCAGGACAATCCCGCTCGGGAGCTGATTTACCAAGTGCAGCTGTTTGGAAAAGCTCGTAGAGAATGGTTTTGCTTTGCAGGAATACAGGTACTGCTCTACCGGACGATGCTCCGCTTGCATGAAACCAAGTGCATAACCGCTGTCAAACAACGGTGGAAAACAGTATGAACCATCTGTTTCGTCCTTGAGAACGCCAAAATTATTCAAATGACGATCCTCATTGCAGATCAGGAAATCAAACAGCAGCATGGTGTTCAGATAGTCTCGCGCATCCAGCCCGGTCAGCGTACGAAACAGGTCAATGACGAGCGCATAGTTTTCTTTTGCGGAAACAGCCCATTGAATTGGCTCATCCGAACTTTCCACCATGGTTTCAAACGAAATAAAACTCTCGTTCTTGTGACAGAAGTTGTGTGAGATCGTACCAAGCAGAAGTTTTTCATCGTCTATCCAAATATGGCATAGCTGATATTGCACGACAGGAATATGCAGCAGTTCACCAACACGCGAAGCAATGACTTCTGCAATGGCATCCTGATATTCACGCCCATGATCGACGCGATTCGCTTTCAGATAGCAATCCGTTTCCGGCTGATACCATTTCATTGCGTCGCCCTTGCTCATAGCTGAAAGCAGTGACGGAATACTCGTCGCAGTTTCAATAAAACCATACAACGCACTCACCTACCTTTACTACATTATATAGATTTTACATGTTTGGACGCAAGAGATTTGTTTGTCGAGCACCGGCGATAGAAGGTGTTGGGCTTGAGCCCGGTCTGCCGCATGGCTTCTGCGGCAGTGATTTCCCCGGCACGCCAGCGAGCAACCACTCGCTCGAAGTTGTCCGGCAAGGGCCGCGGCTTGCGGCCGGTGTACTTGCCCTGCTCTTTAGCGATAGCAATTCCCTCGCGCTGGCGCTGCAAGATATACTCGCGTTCAAGTTCCGCGACTGCCGCGAATACGGTCAGCATAAATTTGCCGGTCGGTGTGGTCGTGTCGATTGCCTCCTTGCGGCTGACAAATTCTACTTGTTTCTCGGTCAACCGTTCCACGAGATCAAGCAGGTCTCGCGTGTTGCGGGCAAAACGGCTGATGGATTCTACGATAACCGTATCGCCGCGCCGGACGTAGTTCATCATGCGTGTCAGTTCCGGCCGGTCGGCATTCTTGCCGCTCGCCTTGTCGATAAAAATCTCGTCAACATCGAGTTCGCACAGCAGGACTTCCTGCCGAGCTGTGTTCTGCTCCTCGGTGCTGACGCGAATGTAGCCAATTTTCATTGTGTATCTCTCCTTTAATATATGGTATAATGAAAATAATAAGGACGGTGACGCTGATGGATAAGACAATCGAACAGGTAAAACAATTAGCGCACCGTTGTGGAGTGCCGAAACTGATATTATTCGGTTCGCGTGCCCGCGGCGATTATCGCGTCCGTAGCGACTACGATTTTGCGGTCTGGGGCTGCACAGCGCAACAGCGTGCGCAATTCAGCGATGCTGTCGAAAATGATCTGGACTCGCTGTATTCGGTTGATCTGGTGTTTGTCAGCGAACATACCGATGCCGCATTGCTTGAAAATATAGAAAAGGACGGGATTTGCTTGCTGGACCGTTACAATACGAAATTCGAAAATCTCACCAATGCTGTAGAACGCTTGCGTGAAGGCGTGCAGGCGTATCAAGAGAATCCGGCCAAAATCATTCGCGATGGTGTAATCCAGCGTTTTGAGTTCACCTGCGAACTGGCGTGGAAAACCACTCGTGAGTTCTTACTTGACCAAGGTTTTACAGAGTTGAACAGTCCGAAAGCAACGATGCGCAAGGCGTTCTCGTATGGCCTGATTGATGATGAACAGGCGTGGATTGTATTGCTGAATGCTCGCAACCAAACCTCGCACCTTTATGATGATGCAACCGCACAGGAAATTTACTCGCAGATTGAGAGCGAGTTTGTATCGCTGTTTGACAAGCTTATCGAGCAGTTGAAATGCGGTTAATTTGAGAATTGCTTACTATGCCGAATATACAACAGACTAAGATTACCGAAATTCTTAATAACATTGCCATGTCCTGCCGTATGGAAGGACTGGAGCTAACCGACGAAATGCGGGCAATGTGCCTTGCTATCTATAACGGCAGCACAACTTTACAGGATTGCCTGCATAAGATCAATGCGAAATACCTTTGAAACTCATTTATGTCAATAGGGTCACCGCACATTTTGACATATTGCAAAAGTCCGAAAGCGACCCTATTGACATAGTTTTTCGTTGTTTCAGATAGGTATACCCTAACGACACGCTCAAAAAATACCGGCTCTTGATGAGTCGGTATTTTTGTGTTTAGTCATCGTCAATGATATCGGCCAGCAGACCGATAATAGTCAGCGCACCGAGAATGACTTTTCCTGCGTTCACTTTTTCACCTCCTCAACTGTCCGAGAAATTTTCGACGGCCTCGATAATCAAATCGACTACCGCGCCGACGGCCTGGAAAATTGGGCCTAATGGAATCATGGGCGTTGTCTCCTTTCCTTAATACGCGTAGAGCAGTTCTCCGGTCATCTCGTGGAGCAAGGTAGGGTCATACAGCATTTCCTCGATTTTCTCCTCAGAGCAGCCGTAATCCAAGAGTGCTTGCACCTCGTCGGCGGTTACGCCGAATGCCTTCGCCACACTGAATAGGTCGTCATAGCCTGTCGACGTGTCCTCGTAATAGCTGCGGTAGAACGAATATTTTCGCCACCAGTGTTCGAATGTTGTGTGCGGTGTGAAGGTGCCGGTGGTGATACGGCCGTTGCGGTCAATTTTCATAATCTCGCCCTCCTGCGGTTCGAGAATGTCAGTGGGCGCTTTCAGACGCAGCTTTTTGATTGCCTTGCAGAGGATTTCTTGCGTCGAGGCATAAATCAGAAAGCCGTCATAGAACATGACGCACAGCGGGTTATCTCCAACTATGAACCAGATGGAGTTGTCCTTATCAAGCACCGTAAAGACGAAAGAGCCCTCGACCTTTTCAGCCATAAATTTCAGGCTGTCAAAGTCGAGGGTTTTCTGCTGTTCAAGAAGCTGTACCGCAACGTAACTATCCGTTTCAACACTCGTCATTGGCAGACTTTCTTCCATTCGTAACTCTTTGTCGTTCCACAGCACTCCGTTGTGTGCGAGAGCAAAGCTGCTTCCGTCAACGTGACCAAGGAACGGGTGGTTATTCTGGTTAAACTGTGCATTACCCTGAGTCGTCATGCGAGTGTGACCCATCACGACGTTTACGCCGTGCGGAATGTGAATCTTCATTTTCCGAGCGGGAAGGGGGCGCTTATAAATACGCAGACGGCCGTTGAAGCTGTAGGCAATACCTGTCGCGTCCGTACCGCGCACCTGGCATTCTCTTGCCAGAGTATTCAAAATTTTGTTCTTCGTATGGGTGCTCAGGCACTCCTTAAAATCGATTAAGCCAAACAAACTGCACATATTACTCCTCCTCGCTTGCAGATACCGGTTCATTAACGTAAAGTCGGCGCTCTTTCAAATACTGGATAAGTTCTGGCTCAGTGACATCATCCAGAAAATCAAACCAGCTAAGCTCCTGTACAACGGTATCGGACATAGAAATGGCCACCTCGACCAGATGATTTACCATCTGCAAGGTGGCTTTGAGGGTATTCAGCTTGAGAGTGCCGCGGAACATTCGGATTTCAACGGTATCCGGGTTCGTAAGGTTGACCGCCGTATAACGTCCGGCGCAGGAATTCTTTGCATGGCTCATCTGCTCGGACGGCGTGAGGCGAATGCCATACCGTGCTGCCCAACGGTTCATCTGTGACTGGGTGCGGCGGCTGAACCGTAGCAGCTCCGCCCAAAACTTTTCCACGAAGTAAAGCAAGCGCGCAATCGCGGCCTCCTGCTGTTCGTAAGTACAGCCGAACGCCAAGCGGGAGATGTGAACATGAAGTCCGCAAGTGCCTGCCGCATGACTGAGATAACCCATGCTTTGCGCTTTGCGGAGGACTTCCGCCCACGGCATTTCGTTCAGGTGGTATTCGAGCGTCATCGGGTGTGTAACGAGCTCCAAGCCTTCATCCAGACTGCCGTCCGTCTTGATGTAGAGATTTTCAGCGTTAGCATTGGCGATGTTTAACAGCTTCTCCGCGTTGCTGTTCACTGTACCGCCGTCGTCGATTTCAAGTTCGACACCGAAATGCCGAAGGCCTTTGCCATGAAAAACAAGGTCTGGCGTGTAGCTGTATTCGTGAATGACATCGTTATGCTCGTCCCAGCAGGATGCGCAGTAGGCGTTGTCGTCATTATCCCAATACGCGCGGTCACGATGAATAATACGGTTGCAGTCCTCACAGCGGACGTAATACTCATCAAAGCAGTGATCGCAGAGTGTGTGGGTATCGTCCTCGACGGCGTTTTCCTCGTAGACCCGCTCGGCGCAGTGGTCGCAGATTACGGTCAGGCGGTCGGCGCAATCTTCGCAGAGCCAATCGCCTTCCACTTCAAACATCTGGTCAATTGAATGCTCTTCACCGCAATTTGCACAAATTCTCGTATCCTTCATTGGTTGTTCCTCCATTTCGTCTGGTAAATATCAATATTCTTCAGCAAGCAGCATAGTAGAATGCGTCAAATCGTCGATGACGAACACCTTCGCGTTTACGGCATCGTCACACGGCACATCAAGCTCGTAACGGTATGGCGGCTGTTCCTGCTCGTGGACAATGTGCTGACCGGTTGCGGTTTTGGTTAAGGTGAACACTTGCAGATAGTCTTTTTCCTCGACCTCCATCGTGAGCACCATGTGCCACATGAGGTTTGTCAGCCACGATGGAATCTCAGCCATCACGCCGCGCGTCAGGAATTTTGATTGTTGAACATTTTCGCTTCCTCCTTTTTGACAAAAAGTAAGCTCCCGAGAATATCCCAGGAGCTTCTACTGATATAATATATAGATCAAAATGGGGGGAAAACAGAAAAGGCCTGCCAGCGCAGGCCCTTTCCCAAAGAGGGGTGAAATCGGGCGGTTTGGGTATCAGGAACGCCCGAAGGATCAGTTCTGATTTTCTTCGTCGTGCCGCTTGACCACGCGGATGCCGATCGTCAGCAGCACGGCGGAAATGATGGCTGTGGTGAGGACAAAGCCATCCTGCAAGGTAAACAGAAACCGATCGGCCAGCATCACCGTGCAGATCAGCACGCTGCCGAGCGCTTCAAGCTGAAGGCCGCGCCGACGCGATAACTTGGAAAGCATATGCTCTGCCTCCTTTTACTGAACGCCCATTGCCGCCAGAATGATGCGCATGATGACAAGGCTGATAGCCGCATCAAGCAGGCAGACGGCGATGAGCAGCGGATGCCACTTCTTGTTGGTATCGGTTACGAGCACGATGCGCGCATAGTGGCCGATGAGCGTGCCCATCAGGATACACGCCGGGAGCATCATGGAGGCCTGACCGAGCGTCAGCGCGCCAGCCTCATACATGGAAGCAGCGGTCGCGCAGCCGGAGGCCTTGGCGAAGAACGCCGAGATCAGAACGGCGAATGCCTCGCCCGGCAGACCAAACAGTCCCATGACCGGCGACATGACCGTGCCGAGGATGTCCATCAGACCGGTCTCCTTCAGAATGTACACCAGTACATAGCCGAGGATCATTGCAGGGGTGATATTTTCAATGCCGACCTTGAAGCCCTTTGCGCAGCCCTTGAGGAAGGTATCTACGATCGAGGGTTTCTTTGCCTTTGCCGGTGCGGCCGCAGCCGCCGTATTGGTTGCCTGATTGCTCATTTCTGTTACCTCCTTATGCCTTGCCGCGCTTTGCGCGCAGGATCAGACGGACGATGTTCGCGCCGATCAGCTTGCAGACGAACATGATGACGATACACGGACCGAGTGCCACCGGGCAGATCGCCACGAGCGGCGCGCCGCCGGTGATGGTGTTGTTGATGCACGCAGAGCCTGCGTACTGATACGCTACGAAGATCGTGCGCTCGTCATCCGTGATCTCGCCGTCCTCGTACAGCTCACGGGTCATGACGGCCGCAACGTCCGAACCGGTAAAGCTCGAGATGAATGCGATGCCGCACTTGCCTGGGATGCCGAGCAGCGGACGAAGCAGAGGACGGAACAGGATGTCTGATGCCTTGAATGCGCCGAGCTGCTCGAATACACCGAGCAGGCCGCAGAAGAACATGACCGCCGGGATCAGGTTGAAGCCTGCCATGAAGCCGTCCTTCGCGCCGGTGCCGCCCTTGCCGATGAGGTTCGCACCTGTGTCACCGATCTGTCCAAACGAGCCTGCCAGATTGGTAAAGTCAAGCACCTTGATTGGACCCTCCGCCGTGCGGAATGCACCGGACAGCACAAGAATGAGCACAATCAGTGCCAGCCACGCGCCAATACCGATCTTTTCCTTGTTTTCTGCCTGTTTCTCTTTGTTTGCCATGAGTTTATACCTCCTTATCCCTTTTGCGCCGCCGCTTATTCGGCAGCCTTTGCAAAATCGTCGTTCAGCGTATACGCTGCGCACGCCGCAAGCACGCTGCGCTGAAACAGCGATTCTACTTCCGCATATTCGTCCGGGGTGTGATTGCCCTCGCCGCGCACGCCCATGCCGCACACCGTCGGCACGCCGCACGCTACCGTAATGCCGGAGTCCGACAGACCGCCGACCTGGAAGCAGCCGATCTCACCGAAGCCGCAGTCCTGTGCGGTGCGCTGCAGATGACGGAACAGCGCCATAACGCCGTCAGTCGTATCCATGCACTGCATGACGCGGCTCAGATCGAGCTCCGCCGTCGTATCCGGCACCGAGTTGTGATTGGTTGCACGATGCAGAATTTCGAAAATCTCGTCTCGCACCTCCGCGTTCGGGAAACGGATGCCGATGCGCACCTCGCAAGAGTCGGGGATGGTGTTCTCACCGATGCCGCCGTCCACCATGCCGCAGTTCATCAATCTGCCGCGCATGATGTCGTTCTGCGACTCGATCTCAACGATCTTGTGCGCTGCCTCGAGCACTGCCGAGCGGCCCTTCTCCGGCGCAATGCCCGAGTGGGATGCTCTGCCGTGAATCCTGATGCTGACCGGGCCGCCGCCCTTGCGGCCGACCACGAAACGGTTGTCCATGTAGCCGGTCTCGAAGTTGAACGCCGCGAGCGCGCCTGCTGCCTCCTCTGCGAAGATCTCCTTCGCGTCCGAACGCATATGCAGGTTTTCCTCGTCGCTTGCGAAGATGAACTTGATCGGACGCTCCTTCCAGTCCACGCTGTCGAGTGCCTTGACCGTGTACAGTGCCATGACCAGACCGGCCTTCATGTCCAGCACGCCGGGGCCGTGCGCCATACCGTTCTCGTCTACGCGGAACGGATTTTCCTTCACCGCGCCCTCCTTGAACACGGTGTCCATGTGGCCGATGAGCAGCAGAGGCGCTTTGGCGCTGCCGGGGTTCCACTCGCCGATGAGCATGTCACCGGAGTTTTGAATGGCGCGGACACGGGTGTGGATACCGGCGTTCTCCATCTCGCGGCGCAGGATGCTGCATACCGCGTTCACGCCGTCGATCTGCGTCGTGCCGCTCTCCGTGTTCACCAGATCGCGCCAAAGGTTCAGCATCGGCTGTCGGTTCTCGTCGATGTACTGACGAATCTGCGTGTAAATTTGCTCCATTTTTGTGTACCTCCTTGATTGGAAAACCTGTTTTTACAGGTCTCAGTTCACAGCATTTTCACCGCCGCGCCTGCAATGAGCACGGACACAATGGTAACGGTGACGAAGCCTGCCGTCAGCATCTTCGGCAGTAGGAAATTCAAGATCGCTTTCTTTTCCTTCTCGTTTCGTCCGAACGCCTCGGAGACCTCCTGCGGAATGAGCATGGTGGTCGGGAAACCGAACGTGCAGCTGATGCCGTAGGCCGCCGCAAGGCTGATCGGGATGCGCAGCAGCTTGGCGCACAGCAGCGCGGCCGCCATGGTTCCGAAAACGCCGCAGGCCGCTGCGGTCAGCAGCGCAGGCAGAACGGACAGCACCTGCTCCGGCGTGGTCTGCGCCAGATTGGAAAAGATCAGAATGGTGACGAAAAACGTGATCAGGCTGGAGGCTTGCGTTTTTCCGAGGATGCTTTTATCGAGAAAGCCCAGTGCGAAGAATACCGCGCCCATGATCAGACACATGACGAAGTAGTGAACCGCGCCGCCGGTCAGCTTGGACGCATAGTAGGAGATGACCGCAACGACTGCCAGCTTGGCGAGGTACATCGAAGGACGCTCGCAGCATTTCGGCAGGTGAAGCGGACCGTGATGCGCCGCAGCGTTTTCTTCCTGTAAAGTGCTGTACTGCTCTACGAGCACCGCGTCATCGCGGATGAGCCTTGCTGTGCGCCGCAGCAGGAGAGAGGCAATCGGTACGCCGATGAACTTCTGCGTCACATAAAGCACGATGCAGAACGTCGCCGCCGTCGTGAGGTTCATCTCCTTGAGCGTGCTCGTCATGATGAGCGTTGCTGCGCTGCCGCCGGCGAAGATCGGTGCGCCGGCGATCGCCATTTCGCTGCCGATGAACGGCCGTCCAATCAGTACGATTGCTGCAACTGCGCCGCACACGCCGCACAGCGCGGTGACGACTACCTTCCACTGCCGACGCAGCTCCGCGAAGTCGATCGTCGTGCCGAGTGACACGATGAGCAGGCCGGCAATGATGTTGCCGAACCCGGTGATCTGCGCGTCGTCGATCAGTGTGCGCGGCAGGATGCCGCTCCAGAAGCCTGCAAGCAGCAGGATCGCAATGCTGAGCACCGTGGAGAATATTGCTTTGGTTTTCTGCGCAATCAGCTCGCTGACTGCGTAGATGCAGAATAGAATCGCAAGTGCGCTGATCGGTGTCATAAGCCTCATTCCTTTCTGTGTCTATACCGTATCATAAATTCGTTATGCCTGTCCAAATCATAAAAGTTATAGCGACGTTATAACCGGGACGGAATAGTATTCCTGTACAGTTTAACGCCCGCTTTTCATGAAAAACAGACAAAAGAATAGGCGCTGTGACTAAATCACAGCGCCTTTGCTTTGACACTATTCAGTATACCATTCTGCACTTTTTTGTCCATTTCACTTTTGTTATAACCCAGTCATAACAAAACGGAATAGTCTGTTATAACCACCAAAACGTCTTATTTCTCATTCTTCGGGTAAAGCTCCTCCAGCATCTTCACAAATGCCTGTGCTTCCGTGCTCAGCATTTCGCGGCTGCGCTGGATCCAGCCCACATTGATCTGCACCTGACAGTTTCGGATCGGGATGGTGCGGATGCCGTACTCCGCGAAGTCAGGTGCGCTCAGTCCCGGACCGAGGCGAACCACATCGGTCGAGCGCAGCAGCGACAGAATCGCCGCGCTGTCGTTGACATAAACGACGCGCTTGAACTGCTCCAGACGCACGCCGTCGATCTCCAGATAAAAGCTCAGATTGGAGAAATAATCGTCCGGAAGGCGGACGAACGGATGCGGCAGGAGCTGCTCCATCGTCACCTCAGACGCATGGTACAGCGGATGGTTCGGTCCGAGGTTAGCATACCAGGTGTCCGTGCCCAGCGCGTGAAATTGCAGGTTTTTGAACTTCAGCATGTGCTTGAGCTCCTTTACCTGCACGTTGTTGCTCATCACAAAGCCAATCTCCGCTTCGCCGTGCTCCACGCTCTCGATCACCTGCTGCAAACGGTTTTCCACCAGCTTGAGCGCTACGCGGTTATCGTGGTAATTGTTGTAGAACTTTGCCATCAGACGTCCCATCGTGATGATCGGATAGGACGCGATGGACAGCACCGGCGCGTGCTCCTTCTCCGACAGGCCCTGAATGAGCTCCATCTGGTTGATGATCGTGCGCGCGTACTGATAGAGCTTTTTGCCCTCGTCGGTCAGCGCAACGCCCTTGTTCGTGCGGTTGAAGATGCGCACCTTGAGTTCGTTTTCCAGATTGCTGATGGCCTTGCTCAGATTGGGCTGCGTGACAAACAGCTTCTCCGCGGCTTTGTTGATGCTGCCCTGCTCTGCAATGGCGACAAAGTAGGTAAGCTGCTGAATCTGCATAACTCTTTTCCTCTTTTGCATGTAGTATCTTCAGTATAGCATATCCGGGCGGAAAATGTCAGCCATATTTCTATGGGGAATACAGCTGATGCGGATGAAAAGCATGTGGGTATTTTTCTCCAAAACTCCATAATCTCGTTTTCAGTACTCCCTACTTCAGGTCAATCTTTACGGATGGGAGCAATTCGTTTGTTGTCAAAAGAGAGCTGAAGGAGAGGGAGGACACCGTACAGCAGCGTGAACCGCGCCGGTATGGAGCTGGGTGAGCGCATCGGGATGCTGGACGACCCCAGCGCCGCGCGCACACATTTCCTGCGAGACTACATTATGGGCCGCATTTGACACCTTTTCTTCCCCCATACAGCCGGAGAACTGCCAGTAATGGTGGTTCTCCGGCCTTTGTGTCTGTGCTTCGGCATGATGAAAAGTAAGCGAAATCACTTGCAAAGGGTTTCGATTTTGCACGCATATAGGCGTGATATTAGCTGTAATGTACCTCGTGTATTCCATACCATAAAGAAATATATTTTTGCATTTACGCAAATAGCATAAAAGTATAATTAAAGCGTGTTTTGCCTATTCTCACTTACAGATATAATGAGAATAAGTTAAAACAATAGCGTAATTAGGAGGCTATTTGCGTGAACAAACTGGAACTGGGGCAGAAGATCCGCGCATTGCGAAAGGAACGAAAACAAACACTGGAAACGCTGGCGGAGGCCGCAGACATTGGACTGGTCTATCTGGGAGAAATCGAGCGCGGTATCAAAATGCCGAGCCTTAAAACCTTTATCAAGCTCGTAAATGCGCTGGATGTTTCGGCGGACGAGCTGATTGGTTTGGAAACCAAATCCGGTCGGGATTATTATACGCAAAAGCTCTCTGAACAGCTCCAATCGCTGACACAGGAAGAAGCCGCTGCAGTGCTTTCGATTTTGGAAACAACGATACAGCAAGTCAAAAATTTGAGAAACGAAACGGTCTGATTGAATAAATCAGACCGTTTTTTCGTGACAAATTTTGTCGTATGTGCTATACTCAAATTATGCTAATAGCTTAATTATAAGCTAATATAAATTTAGTGACAGCATATAGATCTCACGAGGGGGAACGTAAAATGAACAGTACGAAATGGAGAAAAATAATAACGTGCATATTGGCCCTAACTTTGCTAGCCGGATGTTCAGTTAGTGACTCACTGGGTATTACCACCCATTCGGCACAGGATGTCGAAATCCCTGCAGCGGATCAGGAACGCTTTTCGATGCTTTTCCACGATGAATATGTCGATCAATTCCAGTTGGATGTCGAAAAATTCAGCCAGCGTGAACAAGCTCTGCAGCGAGGTTACGCCCTTGTGAATAGCGAGGAGTCCGAATCCCTTGAGCGAGGGAAAAATTTATTCACTGGTTTCTGCTACTCAATCACTTCCAGAGGATCTACACTGCAGTACTTTGGCGAACTCAAGAACAATAAGCCGGATGGATTCGGTGTGATCTATGATAATTCGATGAGCTATTACACCTATATCGGCAACTTCTCCAAAGGTAAATTCAGCGGTTACGGAATTCAGTTCTCAGATAAGCTGAATGATAACGGCAATGTAGACTATGCCGTTCAGCAGGGCGAGATTTCACCTGAACTGGCTACTAAGCTGAGTGATTACTTTGACCATTATGTGACCTATGAAGGCGAATGGAAAAACGGTGCAAAAAGCGGACGCGGTAACGAATTCACTTTAACTTCTGAATCCGGTTATCCGGAACTCAAAAATTATTGGGCTGGCTCCTACTATCCCGTTATCTATTCCGGCCAGTTTTCCAAGGACCAATATAACGGTAAAGGCCGACTGTTTGAATATGGCCGATTGACCTACGAAGGCAGCTGTAAGAAGTCTCACCCTAATGGCGAAGGTACAAAGTATTATTCCAACGGGCAGGTGCAGTATGAAGGCCATTGGAAGAATGGTAAATACGATGGTTCCGGAACGGCATATAACGAGGACGGCTCTGTTGCATACTCCGGCAAATGGAGAAATGGCGACTACGCGTAAAAAGAGGATAAAATCATGATTGATTTATCACATATTCCATCTAAGCGCCAAGCGGAACAAAAGAATCGCTTCACTCTCTGGGGACATACATTTTCGGTCGATCCGGATATGATTCCATACAACTCGATTCGAAAACAATTTCGTGGATTAGCCCATGAGGCAGAAGCGAATTTTGAGAGTCGTGTCGTTAATCGGTGTAAATCGCTGGACGATTTGATCAAGTACGGTTCAGATATTTTCGGAGAATGCATGCAGCCTCTATGGAATGCATGTGTACAAGCCTTGATTTCGGTCGGTATCGTACACATTGATGTAAGCGAATTTATCGCTAGATACCAAGACTATTACGACTATTGGAATGAAGCATTTGACGTAGTAGCCGACCAATACGCAGCAATCGTATGTAATCAAGCACAGTTAAATGCTTATCGAAAACAACGCCGCGAAAATCGCAGTCGCTTGGAAGGCGGCGGTTTCGGATTGGCCGGAGCTGCAAAAGGCATTGCAGTGGCCGAAACCGTCAATCTTGCATTTGGCGCTGCACATATGGTATTCAACGGATTAGGCAAACTCGGTTCGTCTATTGCTGCAAGCAACAAGAAAAACCAGATCTTTCACAATCCCCAAACGCACAGCAATCTCGCCTATGCAGTTTATCGTTCCGCATTTTTCACCCATACCGCATTGATTGCATGTATGAACGAGGAATTAGGAACAAGTTACTTTACGGGAGCCTCTTCAGCATTGCAAGCAACTAGTGATGGTATTTTGCACAATATACAGCAGTATATGGCCAACAAAGATGCTGCATGGCAGCTGCTGTTAAAAGGGTTATCTATGAACCCCTATCATATTGGTTTTTACCAGTATATCATTGATTATTATGCTGATCCCAAGGGGGAGTTGGAGCAATTCGCTGATTATTGGGGCATTAATATATCTCATTTGAAAGAACTTGCCATAGACGAATGCTGCAAGAAGTTCGATGTTTCCACGGTTGAGACTGCCCGAGCATCTCTGAAACAAATGCAAATCTATATGGACAAATACCATTTCTATGGTGATTTTCCAACGAAAACGCGTGCAAAGAAAGTCTTAAAGGCGTATCACGATTCGCTTTGTTCCGTAAGGTTTGATCTTGCTAAAGCAAAGCCGTATATATGCGAAACGCAGGAGCAAGCCAAGCATATGCAAGCGCAAGTGGATTGCATCGAATCGATGATCAAGAGTCATACACTACGAGATGAACCAGATTGTATAGCCGCTCGGCAGCAGCTCGAAAATTTGGAGCAAATCAACGGTGAACCGGTTATGGAAGAAGCAAAACGACCGTATACCATGGCATTGAATCAAATATGCGAAGATTATGACTTAAAGGCGAGAACTCTGTTCGGGAAGGTATATCCGAATCGAGAAACTGTACAAGATGTTTTGGAAATCTATAACGATATGAAAAGAAGGCTGGATAACAATCCAAGTCCTCAGCAATGCGCCAATATTCGTTATCGTCTGGAGGCATTGGATCTTGCTGAAGAAGAGAAGGTCAAAGTCCGAAAACTTATATTTGAATGTGAAAACAAAAAGGAACTAAAAAAGATACGTTCCATCAACTTTGTAGCCATTCTTCTGCTGATTGCTATGATTGCAATCGGTGCCTGCCTGCCGATTACTGCAACGCCGGAACTGCACGATATGCATGTCCTATATCATGGACAGGAGCTGTTATTGCACGATCATAATGTTGTATCCGGTGCACTTGGCATTGTCGAAGGTCTGAAAAACGGTGCGGCTGTGTTCGGCAAATCGGTACTGACGCTGTTTCTCAATGCTTTTGCAGATTATCTGGACGGATTTCACGGGACACTTGACGGTCACATCTTCTGGATGCTGTTCGGATGGATCAAGGCCCTGTGGGATAATATTTGGCTGACTTTCTGTCGTTATGGTGCCAGCTTGTGGTATACCTTCCGACAAAGCAACGGAATCGGTTATTGTGCCGGTTACATTACGTCTACTGTAATATCGTGGGTCATTTGCAGCCACTTGTCCAAGACGGAGGAAGAACATGTTGCTGCAATGAAGAAAAAGTAATATTTATACGAGGTGAGTAAAGTGAAAAAATTCTTATCAGCTATCCTATCGCTATGTTTAATGCTGCAGCTGTTCTGTATCGGTGCCGGAGCGGTATCAGCGGATCAATTCAAGGATTTGAAAAACCATTGGGCCAAAGGATATATTGATATTCTTTGCCAGCGCAATATTATCAACGGATACAGCAACGGTACGTTTGCGCCTAACAAATCTCTGACGAAGGCAGAAGCAGCCAAGCTGATCTGCTTATCCGCCGAAATTCAGCCAAGCTCCACCGTTGATACCAATTTAACTGATATCAACATGCATTGGGCTAAGAAGTATATTGCTGTTTTGCCGGAGACGCCGAATAAGAATGGTCAATTTCAGCCTAATACACAGATTACTCGTGCAGAGTTTGCTCAGATGGTCGTCGGTGCGATGTACGTTGATACGGCCTCGACGGATACCTCTGCTCTGCGCAAGCGCTTTAAGGATTGGGCTTCCATTCCGTCTGAGTCTGCAGAATTTGTGGCGGTTGCTATTGAAAAGGGCATCATCAACGGTTATGAAGACTCTACTTTCCGCCCCAATGCTACGCTGACGCGTGCAGAAGCCTGCACCATGCTGAAACGCGCTTTCTATCCTGATGTAAAGCTGACTCCCAGCCATTACTATACGGATACCGTCGCCTACGCGAATAATGTTACGCAAATGGTCTGTGCAGCAGATGAAAGCCTGTATTATGTTGCCGATAATCAGGTCTTCCGTGCCGGACAGAGCGCTGCTGTTTTCCGCGCAGAAGATATCAGCTATACGGCAAGCGCAGATGAGATCCTAAGCCAACCGGAATCTAAGCATTATGATGGCCAAAGAACCATATCGGCAGGCGATTGTGCACAGAAAGTCGAAGAATCCGGAAGCGTAGATTTTGATAACTTTACGCTTGCAGGTATCGCAGCAGATACTGAATCTGGCGATGTCTATGCCATTGTATGGAGCAAGGTGAAAGAATATCACTTTGTCTATAATCTATATATGGTCGCTGCATATGATATATCAGCACCAGATAAACCGGTTTCTGTATTTTTTGATTCAGGTGATGGGGATTATGCAGCAGCATTGCCTAATGGTGAAATGATTCAAAAATCCGGAGATTATATTTATTACGCAACTGGATATGATTCGGTGCATAGATCATCTTGGGCACCCGAAACACTGCGGTGGGATTTAACAAACAGACGTCTAACTGTACTGAATGAACTATATCTTCAGCGCGGCATATACAGCGTCGGAGTATTTAACAACTCCATTTGGTGTATGGCCGGCTATTCGGACGCAACACTCTGGAATATGAATACTAATCAGAGTTACGACTTCGGCGAAATCGGATTCGATACTGCCGGTGCATGGAAAAATAATTTCTATTTCTGGAATGGCAAGGAATCTGCACTCTACTGTGCAACCATTCCGGCATCTGGTTCGGGCAATCTTTCTATCCGTCGATTGGTTAGTTCCGAAGATATTCTCAGCACCGATGGATATACGTTTGGAAGATATGGCTATCAGGGTTATCCATTGTGGACAGCTAATTCGGATACCATATACTTCTACAGAGACAGCGCTAATGAAATCCGCCGCATTTACGGAAAATAATACATATCTATTAACTTCTAGTCCGTCAAATGAACTCCCTGCTTTCTGGCAGGGAGTTTCCTTTTGACATACTATAACATCTAATTTACAATCTACAGATTCGTCTCGAAAAACTCCATAATCCCAGCTTTCAACACTCGCCACTCCCTGCCAACTTTCACGGCAGGGAGTTCTTTGTTTGCGATCATCTTGCGTACCTGCTGGCGCGTTGTCTTGAGCAGGGCAGCCGTTTCCTTGACGGTTAGAATTTCGTCATTTTTCATGCCCACGGGTCCTTCCTCGAATCGGGCTGCGACGAAGTACGAGGCTGATTATACTGCTCCTTGTAGATGAAATTGTGCAGCTTGCGAACCAGAACCTTGCGGAATCCCCAGTTGCCGTACTGGTCCTCCTGCGGCTGAATGCTGTACTTGTCCGCGTAGTGTTTGAGCTCCTGCTTGCTGATTTCGAACAGTCGGCAGACCTCGTCGATGGTGTAATACTCCTTCATCCCGCGATAATCCAGATACTTCATAAAAATCATCCTTTTACATATAAGATTTGACAGCACAGATCACAGTTCACCGCAATTCATGCCATCTTATAGCTATGTTAGTGATTTCATTTCAAAAATAACAATCAAAACCCATGCCAATTCTATTGAAAAGGCATGGGTTTCGTGATTTATAGAACGAATTTCAATTCTTCGATCTCTGATTTATCCTTCAATGTAATCGGCTGAATGCCAAGCTCTTTGAACTGCTTGCGCACAGTGCGCAGCTGATTTTCGGTGAGTTTACTGTTATACACAGCCTGTGCATAACATTTGCAGTCGGACAGCTTTTTGACAAGCAGACGCATATTTTTGCGAGTTGAAGCATGTTTCACGGTCTCAACCTTTGCCATGCAGTCCGAATACCGCACAAACGGCAGGTCTGCGTGCAGCATTTCCATATAAGAACGGACGGTGTCCTCGGACTCGTCCATGACAGTTTTCAGGATTTTCTTGTTGCTGCCCTTAACCTGCTCAGACAGTCCGCGCTTGAACTTCGCGCCCGAGCGGGAGACCTCGAATCGCAGCATTGGTGCATCGTAGTCCTCGAGCAAATCCTCCTCCATCAGCTGAAACGTCTTATCATAGACCGTCAATGTGGTCGTTTTGCAGCAAATCCGCCACGAATGTGCATTCTTTTTCTTATGATTGGAGAAAGTTTTATCGAATGTACACATCTCGTATTTCTTCATATATGGACTGCGGCGAACGACACGCAGCGCCTCGTCAACCCAGTCCTGCGAGTTGGGGAAGTAGTCCAGACAGCAGTCAATACGCGAAAGCGTCAGTTGCTCAAAGTCACAGTTCAGACCGATTTTATGCAGCAGCTTGGTCATTTCCTTATCAAGCGATTTCAACTGTTTATCTTCCGCGTGGAATACCTTCTTGGGCGAATATTCTCCGTACAGCAAAGTGTGCGGATTGAGACGGAAATGTATAAAGGGGGCGTGATTTTTCTTCGTTTTATTCTTGCTGCGCACCTGCTGGTACAGATAAAGCACCACGCCCTGACCGCAGTAAGAGGTGCCGATATACTTCGTCAGACCTTTCTCAGAATGATATGTCGTGTCCGGATAAAAACTGCCGGAATTCACACTTTTTAGATGCTGAAACACCTTGTTGAAGTCCTTCTTAGACATTCTGTGAAATAATTCAATCGTGTGGATACCATAGCGAAAGTCCATTTCACTCACCATCCTTCGCAAAGCACTCGATGACCGCATCGTGCAAATCGTCCGACGACTCGCAGATTGCATACAGTTCATTTACGGCATCGATCGCGCGTTCATCCGTATTTGAGATGATGTCAAGGTTCATCTGAAAGTCAGCGTCATTCCAGAGCAGCAGCGCCTTTGCACGTTTGCCGTCGCGCCCGGCTCTGCCTGCCATCTGATAGAACGACGCTACGCTGAATGGAAGCTGAGAGACGATAATTAGACGAATATCCGGGATATTTACACCCATACCGAACGCAGAAGTTGCAATCATGATGTGCGCCTTGCCGGAACGAAAGCGCTGCTCCTGCTCATGGACGATGTGCTGACCGGTTGCGGTTTTGGTTAAGGTGAACACTTGCAGATAGTCTTTTTCCTCGACCTCCATCGTGAGCACCATGTGCCACATAAGATGAACAAGCCATGCGGGAATCTCGCTTTCTATCCCGCGCGTCAGGAATTTTTGATTGTTGAACATTTTCGCTTCCTCCTTTTTGACAAAAAGTAAGCTCCTGAGAATATCCCAGGAGCTTCTACTGCTATAATATATAGCTGAAAATGGAGAAAAAACAGAAAAAGCACAGCCGAAGCTGTGCTTTTTGTCTGTATGAGGTTTACTTGCTCATCTCGCAGAAACGCATGAGGATCGTTGCGGCTTCGGCACGGGTTGCAGTATCCTGCGGAGCAATGGTGCTTGCCGTGCGGCCATTGATTAGACCGGCAGCATTTGCCCATTTCATCGACTCAAGCGCCCAGCTGCTGATCGAGCCTGCGTCATTGAACGCGCTCAGATCCGCCGACTTGCCGGTGCTGTACTGCTTGAACTGCGCATAGCGCATCATCATGGAAGCCATCTGTTCACGGGTGATCTGGGTATCCGGAGCGAAGCGGTCCTTGCCGACGCCGTTTACTACGCCGTTCACAGAAGCCCACTGTACGGCATCCGAATACCACTTGCCGGACGGCACATCCGAGAAGACCGAGTTGCCGCTGACAGCAGGAGAGCCGGTCATACGGTACAGCATCGTGACCATCATTGCACGGTTTAGGGTGCTGTCCGGTGCGAAACGACTGGCGTTGACACCGTTCATCAGGCTGTTTTTGTAGGCGTAGCTGACGGCATCATAGGCCCAGTGGCCGTTCATATCGGTAAACGGCAGCTTGTCTCCGACAGAGGGAAGCGACGAAAACACCTGTTCCGCCTGTGTCAGCTTGTTGTAGTTCGTAACCAGCTTTTTCTGCGTATCCGTCAGAGCGTCATAGCCGCTGCGGGCAGCCGAGATTGCGCTGCCGCTGTTTTCCGATACCGTGCCGATGGCGTTGATCAGCTTGATAACAGCGTCGGCTGCGGTCTGATCCGCAGAAACCGTGGTTCCGCCGGAAACACCGCCTCCACCGCCAGCACCGCCGCCGGACGTATTGCCGCCCTCAGACGGAGTGGTGCCTGCGCGGCTGATCGTGATAGTGAACGGCTCGGACGAGGTATCGCCTTCGGTCGTTTTGCTATCCTCATCGACAGTTACAATTTTGGAGCTGGTAAGCGTTACCGTACGCGAAGCCGAACCGGTATAACGGTAGGTCAGTCGTGCGACCTTGTAGGTGCCCGGCTGATAGGCGTTGCTGCCAGTGAAAAAGCCAAAATAGTGAATACCGTTCTTGTCAGCCTGTACCGGACTATTTCCGCCGATTTCGCCGAGCATTTCGAGCGAGGTAAGCGTGATGTCGTCGGCGGACGGCTTGAGACCGAATTCCGCACCGGCAAAGGCTTTATCTGCGGTCAGGATGAGGTCAAAGCTGGCCGTGCTCTCGCCCTTGGGGAGCGTGATGGATGTGACCGATGCAGTGATATTGGCGGCCAGTGCAGCAGGCAGGCTGAGCGATGCGCAGAGCAGCCCACACAGCAGGCGTTTGATAGGTGTTTTCATGGGTTCCTCCTGTGGAGTGAGCCTGCAGTCGCAGGCTCACCGTGGTAAGTTTATTGCGCCGGAACGCAGATTAAGCAGTAAAGTTGAGGTAAATAGCGATCAGATCCTGGATATCGACAACGCTGTCGCCGGTTACATCGCACGCCGAGGGCGCTGCGCCGTTTGCACCCGGAGTATTCCAGTCGATGTCGGTCGAACGAGCCTGGTAGAATGCCTGTGCGATCGTGATGTCAAGCTGATCGACCTTGCCGTCGCCGTTCAGGTCGTAATTGACAGCGGTAAAACGAATCTCATCCGGATCAATGTCTCCGGTCGTACCGAAAACGGCAGCACCGGTGCTGTCCCAGCCAGAAATGGTTACGCTGGTGATCTTGAGGGTCGGCGTGCTGCCGGTCGTTACGATCGAAGCGATTGCGGTCTCAGCGGTCTGCGTGAAGGCGGTGCGGCCGGTGTTCAGGTAAGCCAGCATGACCTCGCCGGTGTATTTACCGTTCGCGTAACTGCCCTGCGGCTGATCGAGTACAGTGAATCCGTTCAGTCCGGAAACCGAAACGGTATTTGCGTCTACGGTAAAGCGCACACTGACAGTGGTGACGCCCTTCGCGTTTTTGAGCGCGAGGCGGAAGCTCGGCTTGCCGTCTGCAAGACCGGAATTGCGCAGGTTTACGTCAGCGGAGACTGCGGCTTCCGGTTCACTCGGGTCCGGATTTACCGTACCGCCGGTGACAGTCACGGTGCAGGATGCGCTTTTGCCATTTACAGCCGTGGCGGTGATGACCGTCGTACCGGCCTTGTTCGCGGTAATTGTGCCGTTCGCGCTGACGGATGCAACATCCGGCTGGCTCGAGGTCCATGTGACGCTCTTGTTCGCAGCCGATGCAGGCAGTACCGTTGCGGACAGCTTGCCGGTCTTGCCGACCTCCAGAGACAGAGTCGAGCGGTTCAGCGTGACCGAAGTAACCTCGGTGTCACCGGATGCTTCATGCACATCAATGAGGGCGATCGGATCGAGTGCAGACAGGGAAGCGGTGAAGCTGTTGTCAGAATAATCGGTATCAAGTGCGCCGTTCGTGTCATACAGCTTGGCAGAGGACGAATAGCCATCCGGCTGACCAACTGTCAGAGAGAACGGGCCGTTTGCCGACGCATCAGCAGGCAGAAGAGACAGAGAGTATGCACGGAAAGCCTTGCCGTTTGCCTGTGCGGAGAACGCATCGTATGCGCTGCCCGAGGTCAGCGGCTGTACTTCCAAATACGAGCCGATACGGAAATTACCCGAAACGAGCACCTGCCTTCCGGCATCGACTAGCTCCCAGGAGCCGGTGTCGATAGAGGAAGGATCAGAAACGCTGCTGAGTGTGACGACATTCAGAGAGCCGCCGCTCGCAGTAGCAGACTGCCGCAGCTCCTCGAGATTGTTGTTGAAGAACTTATCGCCGGTAGAGCCCTTCTGAACATAAACCGTTACCGGGGAATACTTGAACGGATTGTACACACCTACGTCGTCATCCTTGGGGAAACTGATGACAGACGGCGGAACAACAACGCGCTGGAGATTGATGCACTTTTCAAAGCAGCCGACCGACAGCGAGGTCAGTCCCTTCGGCAGCGCAAGCGAAGTCAGGCTAGTACAGTTATGGAATGCGTAGATGTTGATCTTGGTGATCGAATCCGGCATATCCACATGCTGAAGGCGGATGCAGTTTGCAAACATGTACTGGTCGATTTCACTGAGGCCTTCCGGCAGCTTGACCGATACCAGAGAGGTACAGTTCTGGAAGACCGCTGGATCGACCTGCTCGACGGTGTCCGGAATGACGACATTCGTCAGACCGGTGCCTTCAAAGGCCGATGTGCCGAGACGGCCGATGGAGTGAGAAATGGTGATATCGGTCAGACCGGAGGCGCCTTCAAAGCCGCTGGTCCAGATCTGGTCGATCTCTTTGCCGTTGACCGAGGAAGGAATGGTATAGGCACCCTGACGGCCTGCCGGGTAGCTCAGCAGAGCGTAGTTGTCATCATACTGCGGAGTATATTCCACAAGCGCAGGGCCGAACAGCACGCCGTCCTCCGTGTAGTAATACGGGTTATTGGCGTTAACCTTGACGTTCATCAGACTGGTGCATCCCTTGAAGATATTGCCGACAATCTGATAGGCTCGCGCAGGGATTTCTACATCGTTCAGACTGGTGCAGTCCTTAAACGCGCCGAGACGGATGAGAAGGTTTTCGGTTGCTTTGTCCGGATTGGTGAAGGTGACCCGTTCGAGATTGGCACAGTTCTCGAAGGCATTATTGCCGATATCGGTTACACTGCCCGGAATGGTGATGCCGGTGATCTTTTTGTTGCCCTTGAGTGCCTCGTCGCCGATTTTGGTTACGGTATTCGGGAGAACGATATCGCCGCCCGGGCCGTAGTAGCCGAGCAGAACGCCGTCCTGAATGTTAGCGCCGATCAGCTCGTCTTCCTCATCGACTGCACCTGCAGTCGGATGCATCAGCAGCAGTGCGAACAACGCAAATACTGCCGTCAGTACCGCAAGCAGCCGTCGTTTATGGATAGCATGTGTCATAAAGTACCTCGCTTAAAATTCGATCTGAAGGAAAATGTCAATCAGGTCCTGAATATCGACCTTGTCATCGCTGTTTACGTCGGCCTTCTGTGCAGCGGTCCAGTTTTCATCGGTGTTTGCCATCTGGTAGAAGCGCTGTGCTTCCGTGATGTCCAGAATGTTGATTTTGCCGTCTGCGTAAACATCGTAGCTGGTAACATGGTTGGAGGCCGGAGAACCGTTTACAGTAACTGTGCCGGTCAGCAGAGAGTCATCCGCGGTGCTGATGCCTGCACACTGTGCAGCTTCAACGATCATGTCGATCTTGCCGACAACACCGGCCTTTACCGGCAGCGCCAGCAGGAGCAGTTTGGCAGCATCCGTGCCGGTGACAGCTTCGCTGTTGTCCTTGGGCATCAGTGCCAGACGGACATGCACCTTACCGTTCTCTTCGGTCCAGTTTTCGGAAATGACAGAGAAACGGGCATCGTTGAGCTTGGCATAAGCGGCTTTTTTGCCATCAGCCTGTGCATCCTTGGAAACCTTGGAGGCATCGAAGGACATATGCAGGAGCATAGTCTTTACATTTTCAGCGTTGTCGAGCGTCAGCTTGTAGTACGCGTAGCCATCCTTCACGCCGGTGCCCTTGGCAGTCAGTTCAGCGGAAGAGGTCTGCGGAGCAGCAGCGCCTTTGACAGTGACAGTGGTGTTGTTAGCCGTGTAGTAGGTGTAGTAGGACGAAGGTTCGAGTGCAGAGGCAACATTGTCGTTTTCCACCTCGATCACACTGCCTTCAGCGAGGCCAACGAAAGCCGAACCTCCGAAAGTGGGATTTTCCGCTGCAATAGAGATTTTTTTCAGCGCGGAGCAGCCTTCAAAGCAGGAGGCCTTGAAATCTGTTACGCTGTCAGGAACCGTTACAGATTGCAGCGTGGAATTGTTCTGAAAAGCTAAACGGAAAATAGCGGTCACAGGTTTTCCGTTTACCTCAGAGGGGACAGTGAAACTGGTTGCAGAGGAAGTCGGCGAATAGGAATGCAGTTCATAACTTTCACCATCATCGCTTTTGGCATATACGTTGCCATCCTGCATGAGATATGTCGTATTGTCAGCAGAGATCGTAAGATTAGTCAGTGCAGTACAACCCTGAAATATGCCTGCGCCTAAATCATTCAGGCGGGTGGGCAGAGTGAGGTTATTCAGCGAGGTGCAATTTAAAAACACGTTGTTGCCGAAAGAAAGATTAGAATTGCTGTCCGCAAAAGTCACATCTGCAAGATTTTTGCAGTTTTCAAAGGCGTTGTAGTTGATTTTCGTTATCGAACTGGGAATAGTAATGGATTTCAAACCATAGCAGTTCGTGAAAGCATTGCCTGAAATATTGGTATAGCCTTCTGGAATAGTAACGATAATATCGGTTCCCTCTACACCGGCGAACTTTTTAAGAACATTACTGCCAATGGCGGTAATATCGTATTCCGTACCGTTGTAAGTTACCTTGGTAGGGAACGTGATATCGGTATCATTGCCATTATAGGCAGAAACGGTTACGTCACCATAGCTGTAACTGCTGCGTTCGCGTGAAACCGTAAAATCACCAACGGTTTCATCCCACGCACCTGCCTTCGGTGCGGCGAAAAGCAGTATGGCGGCCGTCGATACCAAAAGCATAGCCGCTCGATTGAGACGTGGACGGAAGGTGTTGATTGCTGTCATAGGTTGTCCTCCTTTGTTCTGTGGGCGGTCCTGCGCAGGCGGGACCGTGATGCTTCTCTTTGACGGCATGGGATTAGCAAAAGCTAACCGTTCCGTCTGAAAATAGACCGGATATGGCAATCCGATCCTTGTGCGAGTGATAGAAAAGTGATTAGCAAAAGCTAACTTCGGCCGCGAAAGAAAGGACGCCGGGAGAGCGCCCGTTTTTTCAGCACTTGCTTTTTGAGACAGATCTATATTAACATGAGCAAAAACAAAAAATAAATAGTGAAAATATTACAATATTTACAGATTTACATGCCTTGGATTTGTGCAAATAGAAGAAAAGAGCCGGAGCAATGAGGAAATTCACAGAATTGACACAATTTTACTTGCTAAAGCGGTTTTTATCCGTTATATTAGAAGTTAGCCTGTGCTTACTTTTTGAGACAAATCGGAAACACAGGAGAAATCAGATGAAATACAACTGCCTATTCAGGCGATGGAGCGCGGGATTTCTTTCCGCAGCGATGCTGCTGACCGGTGTATCTGCCGGAGCAGTAAAGTTGGGCAATACGGCATCTGCATTGTTCCGGCCGGACGACAGCCAGAGGATCAGTGCATCCATGCCTGCACCGGACGACCGCGTCCGCATCATCGTGGAGCTGGAAGATGCGCCGCTGCTGGATAACCGGCAGGTCGCACAGTATTCCAGTGTATCGGATTTTCTGGACAGCGGCACAGCGCAGTCTGCCGAGCGTAGGCTGGAACGCGCCCGCAAGGCCGTCAAGAGTGAGATCGACACCGCGCTGGACGACGCAGAGATTCGCTATGAGTATTCGACCGTATTCAACGGTCTGTCGGTCGAGGCTGATTATGAGGATCTGGAAGCGATTCAGGATATACCCGGTGTGAAGGACGCTTATGTGTCGCAGGTTTATCGGCTGATCGAGCCGGTAAACGAGACAAAGCTGGCAGACAGCGTGCCTGCCATCGGTGGCGATATTGTGCAGGATACCGACTACACCGGCAAGGGCATGGTCGTTGCAATTCTCGATACCGGTCTGGATACCGATCATGAGGCGTTCCAGAATGCCGTAAACGCGCCGAAGTACAGCAAAAGCGACATCAGTGAGAAGATTGCAGACAATGCGCTTCATGCGGGTGAAGTCAGTGTGAACTCGGTATACAAAAGCAGTAAGATTCCCTTTGAGTATGACTATTACGCGAACGACACGGATGTTTCCGGCGGCAACTCACACGGCACGCACGTTGCGGGCATTGTCGGTGCAAACGGCGGCAAGGTAACGGGTGTTGCTCCGGATGCCCAGCTGATGATCATGAAGATCTTCGGCGATGACGGCAGCGGTGCGTACGACTCGGATATTTTTGCGGCACTTGAGGATGCCGTCATGCTGGGTGCGGATGCCGTCAACATGAGTCTCGGCCTGACCGCAGGCTTCTCGGAAGCTGCCGAAACCAAGATGCAGCAGGTCTACCAGCGGGTAAAGAATGCGGGTATCAGCCTGATGTGTGCGGCCGGCAATGAGTACAGCTCGTCCTACAAGAGCCAGAGCGGCACTGACTTGCCGCTGGCGTCCAATCCGGATAACGGTGCGGTCGCATCGCCTTCGACGTATGACGCGGCGCTTTCCGTCGCAAGCATGAACAACGTAAAATCCACCTCGCCGTATCTTTTGGTCGGTGACAGAAAGATTCGGTACAGCGACCCGGCAGAAACAGCTTCCAAGCAGATCGCAAGCCTGAACGGCACCTATGCGTATGTGGTCTGCGGTGTCGGTGCAACGACCGATTTCACCGGCAAGTCCCTCTCGGGCAAAGTCGCGCTGATTCAGCGCGCAGGCGAGGAGAACGGCGAAATTCTCACCTTCGCGCAGAAGGAGAACAATGCGAAGAACGCCGGTGCGAAGGCCGTCATCATTTACGACAACGTAGAGGGCGATCTGGTCAATATGTCGACGGACGGCAACATTCCTGCCGTATTCATCAGCAAGGCAGATGGCGAAGCCATGCTCACTGCAGCGGACAAGCGTGTTTCGTTCAGCAAAAGCTATCTTTCGCAGTTTCAGGACGCATACAGCGGAAAAATGTCGGATTTCTCCTCCTGGGGTGTAACACCGGACCTCAAGCTCAAGCCGGAGATTACCGCACCGGGCGGTGACATTTATTCTACTCTGCCGGGCGGTCTGTACGGCAGCATGAGCGGCACTTCGATGGCATCGCCGCACATGGCAGGCGCTGCGGCTGTTATGGCGCAGTATATCAACGAGGAACTGAACGGCACAAATATGACGCAGCAGGAGATTTCGGCGCTGTCGAACAAGCTGCTGATGAGCACGGCCGTGCCGGTAAAGAATGAGCAGAATCTGCCATATTCACCGCGCAAGCAGGGTGCCGGACTGGTGCAGCTTGGCCGTGCGACTACGGCGAAAGCATATCTGTCCTCGGCGGATGACGGTCTGCCTAAAGCAGAACTGGGTGACAGCACGAGCGGCAGCTTTTCGTTCTCGTTCAAGGCGCATAACCTGAGGGCACAGTCGATCAAATATGAAGTCGGCGTGACCGTACTGACCGAGGATACGGTACAGCAGAACGGCAAAACCTATATTGCCCAGCGTCCGCGTCAGCTGTCTGCAGACGAAGTGACCGTGACGGCACCGGCAGCGGTAACGCTGGATGCAAACGGCGTGGCTGCGGTAAATGTTTCGCTCGCGCTGACAGCCAAGGGCAAAGCTGCACTGGATACGGATTTCCCGAACGGCATTTACATCGACGGTTTTGTAACTCTGACGCCGGTCAATGGCGGCGACACGATTTCGCTCGGCCTGCCGTTTATGGGCTTCTACGGTGACTGGTCTGCCGCGCCGATCTTCGATGCGTCGATTTATGACGCGGATGAAACACCTGCGGTCTATCAGACCATGCTCGGCCTGTTCGGCACAGACGGCAGCGGTTATTATCTCGGCCATAACCTGTACACCTCGGAAAACGACCGTTTTAACAAGAACTACATCGCCATGTCCAATAAAACATCGAACTATCATGTGACGGCAGCGATGGCAATGCTGCGCAATGCGGATGAGCTGACGTTCTCTGTCACAAATGAGAGCAACACTAAGGTCTACGAGGAAAAGCTGACCAATCAGAGCAAAACCTATTACAGCAGCACGCAGCAGTCTTACCATACGCCAATGGCGAACACCGGCTTTAACGGTTATACTAAGTCGAAATTCTCGGCGGCAAAGGCTCTGCCGGAAGGAAAGTACACTTATACCGTGACGGCTAAGCTGAACGGCAAGACCGAAACCGAATCCTTCCCGCTGACGATTGACAACCAGGCACCGGAGGTGCTCAAGAGCGAGGTCGTTATCGAAAACGGCAAGCGCCTGTGGAAGGTAACGGTAACGGATAACCACTATGTGGAGGCCGTCTGTGCAACGCTCGGCTCGACGCCGCTTACCGGCTGGTATGCGCCGAACGAAACACAGGAAGGTGCACAGTCGGTTGTTACGTTTGACCTGTCGGATGCTGCGTTCAGCGGTCTGACGCAAGCGAAGATCGGTCTGATCGATTATGCGGACAACCAGACCGTGTCCGACTACTATTCGCTGACCGGCGGCACGGAATCCGAGGTGCAGCCGACCTCGGTTGAACTGAACAAGACGCAGGCTGCACTCGTAGAGGGCAGCGAGACCACACTGACTGCAACCGTACTTCCGGTCAATGCGGCCAACCGCACGGTTGCGTGGAGCAGCTCGGCACCGGCGGTTGCCTCGGTAGATGAAAACGGCAAGGTAACGGCGAAGTCTGCGGGTACGGCAGTGATTACCGCCACCACGGTGAACGGAAAGACGGCCTCCTGCACCTTTACCGTAACGGCCAAGCAGCAGATCGAAGAGGAACGTGTGATCGCGTCGATCAAGCTGCCGGCCTCCATTCAGCCGGGCGCATCCCTGCCGATCGATTTCCAGCTCGAGAAGATGAAGCGCGTCGCAACAGTTTCATTTGTGTTTGAGCGGGATGGTGCACTGACCGGCGGTACAGCCGCAGGTAAAAACGGCTTTACCTCGCTGACGAACAGCATTCGATGGAGTGGCAGCAAGGGCATTCTGATGCTCAGCTATCTGCAGGATGGCGTGCGCGCAGGCAGCATCACGCGTGAAGCACTGACCGATGTCGCCCGTATCACGATGGAGACTGCAGCCGCGGATGGCGACAAACTGAGCATTCAGCTGACCGGTGTGACGGTTACCGGCTTTGATGAAAACGGACAGGTGGTAACGCTGCTGAGCACGATCAAAACGCCTTCTGCGACCGTAGCTGTGCGCAACGGTGCATCCTGTGATGTCAACCACGACGGTAAGGTCGATCAGCTTGACATTACAACCTGTCAGCGCTGGTATCAGGCGCAGTCTGGCGATGCCGATTGGAAAAACGCCGCAGACTGCGATGTCAACGACGATAACAAGGTCGATATTGAGGATATGATTGTAATTCTGCAGTATATGTTCCAGCGTTAAATTGCATATCCCTCTGCTTTTAGCTCCCGGAAATATCCGGGAGCTTCTATATCGGTCATATATATTATTAGTGGTGGAATGTCTTCCGAACATATTTGAGAACTATGCAGGTTGCATAGTGAAAATGAGTGCATATACATATCCTATTTTCCTTGTTTATCATAAGATTATCAGTTTGATGGCAAGTCAATTTGATCTTACCACTTTTACATATCGTTATACGGTGGTATTGTTTGTAGCATATATAGTGGTTTCGATGTTTTGTGCATATATATTGAAGCAGCTCACAGATCGTATTATGAGTGCTTTTGCGCGTTAAAATCGATGATTGATAATAATTGGATTACACAGTATGAGAAGATAAAGAAGCACTAGCGATGCCTACCCCCATCTCCTCAAACTTCCCCAACAATTTAATAAACTCAGATTTCCTAATCCTACAATTCTTCTGAACGGCTGCGAGCGAAACGCAGCCGTTCGCCTTTTTCGCGATACGACGCAGCTTTTTCTTGGTCTTCTCGCGATACTTGGAGGCATCGATGCACGCCAGCAGTTCGGGGAGCGAAACCGGGTCAAAGTGCATCATATGCAGCCGGTGGAGAAACTTATGCTGCTGATTTTCAACCTGAGAGCCAAGTTCGATCAGCTGACTTTCCCAATCTTTCGCCGCAGTCAACTTGGTAATTTTCGAACGACCAAACCGCAATTCTAGTCGAAGAATATGCTCGTCAACAGCGATATTATGTCGCTTCTCGAGTTCATAGGACTTATCATAAACCGAAAAAGCACAGCTTTTAGACTTATTCTCGATTGTCCACGAATGCTTATTGGCACCTTTGAATCTTTCATCGGAATTTGTATATTTTCCGAACTTAACTGCGCTGTAGTGAGGGATAGAAAAGGATTTCTTGAAAATATCCAAACGATCTTGAATATCGGCCTTGCGTTCATAATACAGATTGCAGGTCAAATCACACCGCGACAGCTTGAACTCCTTGAGCCGCCGGTCAACGCCGATTTTATCAAGGATATTCCGTAGACGGTACTTTACCTGCTGCACAGACTCTTCGTCAGCCTGAAACAGTGCGGTTGGCTCATATGTACCGGCAAGCAAGGAGGACGGATTTACAATCAATATCAACCAGCACGGATGCGAAACGGACTGACCAAGCTGTATCTCAACACCAATGTCCTTGAACTGTGGCATCTGGTAATACGGCGAAAGACCTAATTTCCCTTTGCTGGTACGAATGCACTCATTTTGTTCGATAATATTCTGGATTTCTGAATATTTGCATTGTAATTTCAACGAAAAGGTGTGGATACCGTACTCGTTCGTAATCATCTGCTGTTCCTCCGTTTCTGAGCGCATACCGTGCATCGCTTGCAGGTTTTCACCTCATGCTGGCCTTGGTATTCGAGAATATCGCATACCATGCAGCTATCGCTATGAATGAAGTCATGTACTTGGTTTAGTTTAGATTTTATCGTTTTCGCGGCTTTAGGCGATTGCTTTTTCGCTTTCTTGATAAAGCTGTTTGAGATTGCATCATCGTCATTGTTCTGATCGTAGAAAAGAATACAGTGCGCCTTGCGTCCGTCGCGTCCTGCTCGGCCAATCTGCTGGATGTAATCCGTCATGCTGATCGGTGCGTTGAAGTGTACAACAAGCTCAATATCGGAAACATCAATACCCATACTGAATGCAGAGGTTGCAATCATAATCTTTCTTTTGCCTTGCAGAAAGTCGAATAGCAGCTGTTTCTTGCGGCGTTCCGGCTTAACTCGTGAGTGGTATCGAGTCACCTCATCCGGGTATATTTCTTCCAGAATGTTGTACAGCGCATCTACATAAGTCGTAGTCTGAGCAAAGATAAGAACAGAGCCGACCTTGTGGTACTTATCAATCACCTTACAGAGCTTTTTAATTCGAAACTCCAACCGCTCCTCCAACGTATTCTTCTGGCAGGTAACATCTTTTTTGAGCAGAATAAGATTATCACGTCGCAAATCACTGCGGAGAACAGCAGGCTTGTCCATATGCAGACTGTCGCGAATGATATTCAAAGAGTCAGCAGATATTGTCGCAGAGCAGGCACAGATAACCGGTTTATGCTTTAGCTTGTTGATAAAATCGCCGATGTGAAGATAAGCGTCACGAAACGTATAACCCCATTCCGTAATGGAGTGGCATTCATCTACAACAACCATGAAGATATCCGAATGCTGCATAGCTTCGATAAACGAATGACTTTGTAAGCGTTCCGGTGTGACATAGAGAAAGTTCAACTTACCCTTGCGAGCTTTGTTCAGTATCTTATCGATATCCTCCTTCGAGCGGGTCATATCGATATAATCGGCAGGAATACCATGAGCCTGTAATGTCTGCACCTGATTGTAGATCAGAGCAAGCAAAGGCTCGATAACGATAGTCAACTTATCGGAATGAGCCAGTCCAACCGTTTCATAGATGACCTGTTTGCCGGAACCCGTGGCAGCAATTACAATTGCATCCTGTTCAGCATCGAGCGTATTCATCGGAATAATCTGAGCCTTGCGAGGCTTGTCGAAACCAAGCTGTTTGAGTGCAGATTTTAAATGTCGTTTGATATCCATAGAGATAACCTCCCATGTGTTAAGATTATCTTTATGTTATCGGAATGTAAAAAGATAATGCCGAATAGTGAACATTTATCGAAAATAAATTGCATTTTTCGGTACGAATGATTTTCTTCTTAAATGCCTTAATAGAGAAGTTTAGACCTAAATATCGTATTATAAATGATCGAAAGTGTCAAAAGGTTCGAATAGATAAGCGCAGTTCATGCGAAAAACGACAGACCCTGCCGCTCGAAAGTATCCGATTGACAGAGCCTGCGTTGTTGTGAGATATTATCGAAAATCATCGAATATATTTTCAAAATTCAGATTTACATTTTGATAATTTGGCGTATAATATAAATAAAGGTGGCGATTTTCAAAATGCAGATGGAAGATTTGATTGAACTTGCAAAACGCGTACAGGCACAGCAGGCCGAGGCGCAAACCGTTGAAGTGAAGGCCGCACATCGCGGGTGTCCAAGCAAACTGCGTGATACGCTTTCCAGCTTTTCCAACCAGAACAGCGGCGGCATTCTCCTGTTTGGATTGGACGAAAACGAATATTTCACAGCAGTCGGCGTGTATGATCTGCAGGATTTGCAGAAAAAAGTAACTGAGCAGTGCAATCAAATGCAGCCGCCGGTTCGTGCTCTGTTTACCACCGCTGAATACGAAGGCGTGTGGATTTGTTCGGCAGAGATTCCGTCCATTGCCTACGCCGAGCGTCCGTGTTACTACATCGGTGCTGGCATTCAAAACGGCTCTTATGTGCGTGTGGGCGATGCCGACCGTCATATGACCGACTACGAAATCTACTGTTTTGAGGCATACCGCAACCATATGCACGATGATGAGCGCGTTATTGAGCGTGCAACGATAGATTTTCTCGACAAAGACCTGCTGAACGCTTTTCTGACCGAACGCCGTATATCGCGTCCGCAGTTCGCGCAGATGAACGATACGCAGGCTATGGAAATGCTGTCGATCACCCGAAACGGTGTACCGACGATCGCCGGGCTGCTGAATTTCTGCGTTTATCCGCAAGGTTTTCTGCCCGAGCTTGGTATTACCGGCATTGTCGTTCCCGGCACGGAAATTGGTGATACTGCCGACAGCGGAGCACGTTTCCTCGATAACAAGCGTATGGAAGGCACTATCGCCAATATGTTTTCCGAGGCGATGGCATTCTGCATGCGCAACATGAAAACCGCCACGATCATTGACCCAGAAACCGGCAAGCGATGTGACAAAACCGAATATCCGGTCAGCGCGATACGCGAAGCTGTGCTGAATGCGCTCATTCACCGCGATTACAGTATTTACACCGAGGGCACGCCCATTCAGATTGACTTTTTCAGCGATCGGCTGGAAATTCACAGCCCAGGTTCTCTATACGGCCGTATGTCGGTCGAAGATCTCGGTTTTGCACACCACGATGCCCGCAATCCGGTCCTCGCCGTTATGACCGAAAGCCTGACAGATGCAGAGCACCGTTATTCCGGCATCCCGACTATGCGCCGCGCTATGCAGGAAGCAGGACTTCCTGCTCCGGTATTTATCAACCGGCAGAATGAGTTTGTTGTTGTGCTGTACAATCATCCTGCTGAACCGGAGAACCCGGTTATCACAAGCCATACAGCAGACAAAACAGCTGCACTTCTGCAATTCTGCCGCACACCGCGCACCCGCAAGGAAATTGCAGATTTCCTTGGCATTGGAACCGTGTACCACGCCAACAAGCGCTACATTCAGCCGCTGGTTGAGCAGGGTAGGCTGAAACTCAGCATTCCGGATAAACCGTCCAGCCGCAAGCAGACGTACACGACGGACGTTTAAAGGACTCCTGACTCTTTATGGGTCAGGAGCTTTTCTATCTCAAATTACGAAAAAAGACGGCCGCAGTTTTCCAAATCCGACATATCGTGAAATATATACTATAAACATGAAGGATCAAAGGAGAAAGTCGAAGGACAAGTGTCGATGTAGTTCTGTTGATGTCATGCCATCCCTCCCGAAACAGTGCCGGGACGTTTCGGCTCGTTCCGAAACTTCCTGCTGCTTCTATTATCTCATGTGGGGGAAGCTGCGGGAGGTTTGACGGTTACCTTCGCTGCACGCAAAATCCACATAACACAGCAGCCGGGGCTCCCGTAATTGAGAGTCCCGGCTGTCTTATGCCGAAAGATTTAATTTTTTACTTGCTCATCTCGCAGAAACGCATGAGGATTGCGGCAACCTGTGCGCGGGTTGCGTTATTCTGCGGATTCAGCTTTCCGTTCGAGCCGTTGACGATACCGCTCGCGACCGCCCACTGCATTGCGTTTACAGCGTAGCTGCTTACGCTTGCAGCGTCGGAGAAATCGCTCAGCGAACCGTTTACAGCCGGAGTGCCTGCGTAGCGGTACAGCATGGTGACAAGCTGTTCGCGGGTGATGTCGGCGTTCGGGTTGGTGCCGTCGGACACGCCCTTAGCCTTCGCCCAGTCCATGCCCTTCTCGTACCAGGTAGCGCCGCCGGTGGTGTCCTCGCCTGCGTAGCGTGCCAGAACCGTCATCAGCATACCGCGGGTGGTGGACGCGGACGGCGAGAACTGGTTATCGTCGGTACCGTTCATTAGACCCTTGTCGGTGACGTACTGAACCGCGTCAGCGTACCATGCGGAAGAAGCAACGTCATTAAAGCCAGTCTTCGAGGGCTTGGTATCCTCAATTTTGCTGAAGGTCGGCGTAATTGTTACTTTGCTGTCCGGCATGGTGAAGGTGTACTGATTATCGCCCTTCTTCGCAACCGCAATCGTGTTGCCCTTCGCGTCGGTGACAGTCAGCTTGTCGAGCTGATAGCCTGCATCCGGGGTGACGGTTACGGTAACCGTATCGCCCTTTTTCGCCGTGCTCTTGTCCAGAGCAACCTTGCCGTTCGATGCAGTGGATGCAGAAACGATATTGGTCGGGGTGGTGGAAGAACCGGAGGACGACGAATGACTGCTCTTACGAGTGACCTTAACTACGCAAGTCTTTTCTACATCGTTGTAATTGCCCGTGCCGGTATATTTTGCAGTGAAAGTGTAGTCCTTCGTTGCATTCGGCAACTGTGCGGTATACTTGCCGTCCTTTTCGGTTACCTTGATGTCGTTGTCACAGGTGACAGCGAGCTGGCCCTCGGTCGGGACATCGGAAACCGTCAGCTCAACCGAGCCGCCGCCGGTAAGGGTGGACGGGGCTGCAGAGATTGCAACAGCCGGAGTTGTCTTTGCGATGGTGAAATCAGCCTCTGCAGTTACTTCATTGTAGTTGTCTGTTGCAGCGAAAGTTGCCTTTACGGTATAGTCGCCTGCGTTGATCGGCAGAGTGTCGCTGTAGGTGGCATCATCAGCATCCTTAACCTTGTACTGATAGGTTACGTTGTTGATGCCGTTGGTCTTACTGGTCGGAACGGGCTTGCTAGCCGTTTCGTCATAAATCCAGCCAGGCAGGCTGACAGAAGCAGTGCCCTCAGCCTTGACGATGTTCACAGTTACTTTGTTGCTGGTTGCGTTGTTATTCTTGCTATCGCTGGCAACGACCCAGTAAGTGCCGCTGTCGGACACATTATTCAGAACAAGCGTGCTGCTGTTATTTTTGATCTCCGTATCTTTATCAGTATCTAGCGTCTCGTTTTTGTTTGCATCCTTATACCAGCTGTACGTCCACTGGCTGCTCGTCGGATCAGTGGTCAGGATAACCGGCTTGCCGTAGGTGACAACAGCATCTTTTGCATTGGAGCGCAGAGTGATGCTGTTGGTCATCGTCCACTTGGCGTAGTAGGTCGTGCCCGCTGTCGGAGCGGCAGTTACAGCGTTTCCGGAGAAATCTGCATTGTCATACCAACCATCGAAAATGTAGCCGTCTTTAACGGGCGTGGCCAGTTCTGTGTTGCTCGTCGGCGGATTTTTAAGCGTGCCGCCGTTGGTTACTGCATAGGCCAGAAAGCATGTGGACTTAATAGATCTATGATTTTCCACCGCACTCATAATAGCAGAGGAAGACACATAAATAACTGCTGGTGACTTGTTGGAACCCATATTGGAGAAATATGTATCACCATTGGCCTCAAATGCGATGGATTTTACGGCCGACATATCCAGCACTTTTAGAGAGTTCGTATTTGAAAATGTCCGCTTACTTTTAAATGTGATGCTTTCGCCTTGAATCTTCACGCTCTCCAAATTTTTGGAATAGCGGAACATATCCGCTCCAATCGTCGTAACTGTTTTCGGAATCACAACGCTTTTGATGGATGTATTGTAGTGATTGGTTGCGTCCCAAGCACCAGTCCATCCGAAAAGACCCGCGTCAAGCTCAGTAACTGTATATGTGACCCCGTCCACCGTAAGGGTTGACGGAACGGTCACACTTTCAACCGTTTTGGGTGAATAAGCCTTCAAAGTTGCTTTTCCACCCACCGCATCAAATTTCCAAGTGATGTTATCGACTGTCGCAGTTAAATTTGTTTTAGGCTGTTCAGCCCAGTTACCATCAGAGCCCATAACCCAGCCACTGTTCCCGATAACAGCAACGGTATTGGGGTTTACATTTGATTTTATGGTGTCAAGCTGGTCCTCATTGTTGAGAATCACCGTTTTTACACCAGCCCATTTATCAGTGTCATTACTCTGAAGTGTTGTCACCGCAGAAAAATCCACAGTTGTACCATTTGTATTTTGTGTTGCAAAAGCAAGATAATCTATGCTCACTGTATTTGCCTGAATCGTGATCTTTGACAGATTCTTGCAGAAGTAGAACGCTCGCTCACCAATCTGCGTAACAGAATCCGGTAAAACAACGGAAGTTATCTTTTCATTCCGTTTATCGGCGCTACTGTTTGCCTCTGTCCAATCCAAACTGATTGCAAAGGCTCCTTTCCAAATCCCAGTAACAGGGTAGGTTGCTCCCTGATAAGTAACTCCGCTTGGAACAGTTGGCGTCGCCTCATTTTTAGGGGCCGATACAAGCAGTGCCTTGCCATCATCAATTCGATAAGTATATCCATTATCTGTAAATTCAATGGCCGGTGTCTCGCCTGTAAGCAAAACATCAACCAGCAGGCCATTTACTTTGTTTTGGATGCGATCCTTTGTGTCCTTATCAGCGAAGTAAATATACTTTACTCCGCTCTGTGCAAACGGTATATCACCAATGGTTTCCACCCTGGCAGGAATCACATTAACCGTTTCCAACGCAGTTGTAAATGCAAATGCGCCATAGCCAATAGTTGATAGAGAGCTGCTTTCGGGAATTGTGATTGTTGTCAACGACGCAGCCCTTGAAAATGCACCATAGGAAATTGTCGTTACCGTATTCGGGATTTCATACGTCGTAGCAGAAGAACCACAGGGGAACGCAATCAGCTTTGTCTTTGAATGGTCAAAAAGAGCTCCTGTAGCATCTGTCGTAAAATTGCTATTTTCGGAGGATACGTTAAACGTGGTACAAGCTGAAAGCTGAGAAAGCGCACCAACGCCAATCTCAGATACATCCTTTCCGATGTTTACGGAAGTCACATTTGTATATGCAATAAATGCCTTGCTACCGATGCTGGTAACTCCATCTGCAATCACAATGTTTGTGATGCTATCCTTTAAATTAGCCCAAGGGTAAGTTCCCGCACCGTCCGAAATATTTTCTGTTTCTGTCGAATTGTTCAGATTCGACATCTTACCCGTCCCGGAAATCTTCAATGTGCCTGTGCTGCTATTGAAATTCCACTTGACGCTGTCCGCGTTGCCTTCTGCGCCGCAAGTGCCGGATGTTGCTGGTGGAGTGTTTCATTCATCATCCTCTGCCGCAAACGCGACCGTCGGCGCCATTGTCAATAGCATGCAAAATGACAATATTGCCGATAACAATCGTTTTTTCATAACTTTTCCTCCTTATTTTATCCGCCTTAACGGCATCAATATAAAAAAACGCTTTCAAGACATGGCTACCCATGATTTAAAAGCGTTTTCATATCTTTTTGGAACAGCACAAAAGGGTAGAGTTTTACTTGCTCTGCGCTGTGAGCAGTGTATTGCACCGCGAATCGGTTTGTCAAGTTCTTTTTCACGGTGTACACCTCCTTCTGCCAAATAAAGCGCAGAAGAG
>CEAZ01066649.1_pt1 | contig 44130 bp, 37 predicted proteins | sample 557361 | NCBI WGS metagenome assembly CEAZ01 (sample SAMEA3182074, study PRJEB8094) | gut metagenome | biome: human; feature: gut; material: Stool; isolation source: human stools | place: Canada | collected 2012-02-22 | reverse complement strand
CGCTGCCGGGCGAGTTCACAAAGCGCGCATTCTTAAACGGTCGCATGGAGCTTAGCTCCGCCGAGGCCGTTGCAGACATCATCGATGCTGAGAGCATCGAGTGTGCGAAGAACGCCGCAGCCCAGCTTTCGGGCGCGGTCGCCGTGAAGGCCGATAATATATACTCGACCCTTACCGACATCAGCTCGCACTACCATGCGGTGCTGGACTATCCCGACGAGGATATTGAGGACTTCCGTCTTGAAAACTATAAACAGCAGCTCAGCTCCGCCGCGGACTCGCTGCGCGCGCTGCTGAAGAGCTTTGAGCGCGGCAAGCTCATGGTCTCCGGCATCCCGGCGGCCATAGTCGGGCGGCCGAACGCGGGGAAAAGCTCCCTGCTCAACGCCCTGCTGGGCTATGAGCGCGCCATCGTCACCGACATTCCCGGCACGACGCGCGACACCATCGAAGAAAAGCTGCGTCTCGGCTCGCTGACGCTGCGCTTGTGCGACACTGCCGGCATCCGCGACAGTGTCGACGCCGTCGAACGTCTCGGCGTACACCGCAGCCGCGAGGCCATGGAGCGCGCGGAGCTTGTGATAGCCGTCGTGGACGGCGGCGGTGAGGTCACCGATGAGGATATGGAGATCATACACGCCGCGGAGCACGCGAGAAAAGGTCTGGTCGTGCTCTCGAAGGCCGACCTCGGCCATGTCTGTCCTCCGCCTGAGACGGTGCTCCCCTGCGTCACGGTGAGCTCCGTTACCGGCCAAGGGCTCGATGAGCTCGAAGCGGCCATAAAGGCGCTCTTCCCGCTGCCGCAGGTTCCTGCCGGCGAGATACTCACGAACGCGCGTCAGGCCGAGGCGATATCCCGTGCGCTTGAGAGCATGGACGCCGCCTTTGCCGCCATGAACGACGGCTGCACGCCCGACATCGTCCTGACCGAGACTGAGGAAGCGATGTCCGCCATAGGTGAGCTCACCGGCCGCAGCGTCCGCGAGGATGTTACGAACAGGATATTTGAACGCTTCTGCGTAGGAAAGTGAAATAGCATGAATTATAAAACGATAGACATGGAAACCTTCCCCCGCCGCGCGCACTTTGAATATTTCAAAGGCCTTGCCTACCCGTATGTCGGCTTCACGGTCAACGTCGATATAACCGAGTTTCTCGCCCAGCAGAAGCGGCTTGGCCTTCCGTTTTATTTTGCGCTGTCCTACTGCGCGACCCGCGCGGCGAACAGCGTGCCAGAGTTCCGTCGGCGCATACACGGGGACGGCATCATCGAATACGATTGGTGCCACGGCTCGCATACCGTCGCCCTGCCTGATGAGACCTACTGCTACTGTACGCTTGACTGCCGCATGCCGTTTGAGGAGTATCTGCCGCGCGCGGCGGAAGCGTGGGAGCACGCGAAGGCGGACTCCTCGATTGAGGACGGCGAGGACGCGGATTCTCTGCTGTTCTTTTCGAGCATCCCATGGATGAGCTTTACCTCCGTCATCCAGCCGACGCCCTCCCCTGCCGACTCGAACCCGCGCATAACATGGGGAAAGTATTTCCGTCAGGACGATAAGGTACTGCTCCCGCTCGCGGTGCTCTGCAACCACGCGCTTGTGGACGGGCTGCATGTCTCGCAGTTCTACTCCGCGCTCGACTGCGAGCTTGCGGAGCTGACGGCTCAGCTTTGCGCTGCATCCGGTAATTAAGGAGCTTCCCGGTGCATTTTGCCCGATTTACTATTGACATCAGCCCCGCTGTGTGCTATCATAATCCAGCAACATCGGCATGCAGAAGTACCCAAGAGGCCGAAGGGGCTCCCCTGCTAAGGGAGTAGGTGTCTAAAAAGCACGCGAGGGTTCAAATCCCTCCTTCTGCGCCAAGCCGCCGCAAGCTTACAAGCTTGCGGCGGATTCTTTTATTCTTTAAAAATGTGCAAGCCAAGAGCGCTCCGTCCGGAGCGCTCTTTCTATACCGTACCGTATCGTTCCCTCATTCGCAGAACTGCGCTATCGCGGCGTCGATGTCCGCGGCGCAGGCGGCGGCGATGGCCTCATCTCCCGGCTGGAGTGGATAGAGCGGCGCGCGCACGCTGCCGATATCCGGCGCTCCGCGCAGGCGGAGGATCTCTTTTATCATGGCGTACATGTTCCCCTGCCCTGAACACATCTTGTAAATGATGTGGCAGCAGGCGTCCTGTATAGCGCGCGCGGGAATGATGTCCCCGGCGCGGACAAGGGCATATATACGCTCGTACAGCTCCGGCATGACGGCATAGGTGCCGCCGATGCCGCCGACTGCGCCCGCCGCAAGCCCAGAGAGGAGCTGCTCATCCGGGCCGTTGAAGACTATCGCGCCCTCGTCGCGCCACATCTCAATGTCCTGTATCGGCATGGAGGAGTTCTTCACGCCGATCACGTTCGGCACGGAGAGCATCGTGCGCAGCAGGGAGCTGTTCAGCCCCGTACCGGCAAGCTGCGGGATGTTATAGATGATGAAATCCGTATTCGGCGCGGCGGAGGCGATGTCGCTCCAGTACTTTGCCACCGCGCGGTCAGGCAGGTGGAAGTATATGGGCGGGATGGCGGCGATGCAGTCCGCGCCCACACTCTCGGCATGGGCGGCAAGCTCCATGCTGTCGCGCGTGTTGTTGCAGGCAACGTGCGCGATGACCGTGATGCGTCCCGCGGCCTGTTCGATGACCGCCTCAAGCACGGCCTTGCGCTCGGCCACGGACTGATATATGCACTCGCCGGACGAACCGCCGACGTACATGCCCGTCACCTTTTTGCCTATCAGATACTCCGTAAACGCGCGCACGCGCTCAGGCGACACCTCGCCCGCATCGTCATAGCAGGCGTAGAACGCCGGGATAATGCCCTGATATTTCGTAAGGTCTATTGCTTTCATTGTACACTCCTTGTATTTGCCCTTGTCTCAGCCCTTGACTGCGCCCATCGTGATGCCTCTCGTGAAATACTTCTGGAAGATGAGAAACACTATGATGATCGGCACGGCAGCAAAGGCAGCACCCGCCATGATGAGTCCGAAGTCCGTTGAGTTTTCCGCCTGCATCTTCGCAATGCCCAGGGAAATGGTCAGGTTCTTCGTGCTTGAGAGCATGATGAGCTGCATGAAATAGTCGTTCCATGAGTTAATGAACGTGAAGATGGCAAGCGCGCCGATGCCGGGCTTTATCATGGGGAAAACTATCTGGTTGAAGGTCTTGAGTTCGCCCGCGCCGTCTATCCTCGCCGCCTCAAGTATCTCGCCGGGTATGCTCTCGGCGAACTGCTTTATGAGGAACACGCCGAACGGCCAGCCGACGATCGGGTAAATGACCGCGCTGAGCGTGTTATAGAGCTTGAGCGAGGACATCTCACGGATGAGCGGAATCAGGATGACCTGCTTTGGCAGCGCCATCGCGCAGACGATGAGCGTGAAGATGAGCGTCCGCCCGACGAAGCGCTTCTTCGCCAGCGCGTACCCCGCAAGCGCCGAGGTCACGCAGGTGAGGAGCATCGCCGCGACCGCCATCCACACAGTGTTGAGCATCCAGCGGATTGCGCCGGCCACGGTCGGCCCGACGGAGAACGCCACAGGGTTTCCATCTGCCGAGAAATATTGGCTGAACGGGATATAGAACTCCCACAGCGGAGCCTTGAGCTTACTCATAAGCGTCTGGTAATTCTTCAGCGTCCACTCGCTCGGCCACCAGACCGGCGTGACGGAGTTGACCTCCTTTGCCGTCTTGAACGAGCCCGTGATTATCCAATAGAGCGGGAAGGTGAAGAGCAGCGCAAGGATGATGATTATCACAAGGGTGATGATGCGGTTCGCTTTTGATTTACCCTGCATATGTTCTGACCCCCCTAATCCGACTGCCCCAGCTTGAACTGGATGGCAGAGAGTACCGCGATGATCACCATGAGCACAACGCCCATCGCGTTGCCGTAGCCGTAGCGGTAGAGCTTGAACGCGGTGTAATAGATGTAGTACATTATCGTATCCGTGCTGTGCGTCGGCCCGCCGGAGGTGAGCAGCTGGATAAGCGCGAAGCACTGGAAGGAATTGATAGTCGTGATGATGAGTATGTAGAGCGTTGTGGGCATGATCTGCGCCCACTTGATCTTCCAGAACACCTGACGGCGGTTCGCCCCGTCGACCTGGGCCGCTTCGACGAGCGTGTGGTCGACATTGCCGAGCGCCGAGACATAGAGCACGATCGGCTGACCGACAGAGGTAGTGAAGAGGATGAGGATGATGCACCAGAGCGCAAAGCGCGCGTCGCCCAGCCAGTTTATGTTTTGGTCGATGATCCCGGCGCTCTTGAGAAGATAGTTGAAAACGCCGTAGCGGTTGTTGTACATCCACTTCCACACGACCGTTACCGCGACGGAGCCGGTGACGACGGGCAGATAGAAGATGCAGCGGAAGGCCGAGGTCAGCGCGGGCTTCATATCATATATCGCGGTGGCGACCCAGAGCGAGAACGCGCACACCGTGGGCACGGCTACTACGACGATGACGACGGTGTTCTTCAGCGCGCCGAGGAAGAGCTCATCCTGAAAAAGCTCCTTATAATTATCCAGCCCGACAAAGACGTCCACGGCATTCTTGCCCATATTGGAGTCAAACAAGCTGGTGTATATGCACATGAACATGGGATACAGCACGAATGTGACGAAGAAGAACAGGCTTGGCAGCAAAAACAGATAGCCTGCTATCGTCTCCCGCCGCACGAGTGCGCGGCTCATGCCGTTGTTGGACTTGAACATAGGGTCGATCCCCCCTTGCGGATCATGTAGTTATCAGCACACCCTCTCTGCGCTGGGGCACAGAGAGGGTGCGCGCTTTGATTAAAAGGAGATGCTGTGCGTTTCAGACTGTCACATCAGCCTGCTGCCGCGGCGTTCGCGTTGGTGCAGAACTCTGCGACCTCGGTGGTAACGTCACCGCCGCCGCCGATGCGCTGGAGCATATTCCACCACTCGGTGCGGGCAGTCGCCCAGCCGGAGGTGACCTGATAGTAGTCGCCAAGGTAAGGCATGAGCTTGGTGTACTCGTTCATGATTGCGTTGTCAGCCCAGATGCCGGTGAGATCGATGCCCTCGGCGGTGTCGCGCACGGCAAAGTAGTTGGCGGCCTTGACTGCGTCGGGAGTACCCTCGCCGTCAGCGAAGTACTTGATGAAGGTCTTGGCAGCGTCGATCTTGGCAGCGTCGCCGTTATCGAACACGCCGAAGCCCCAGATACCGCCCTGAAGCTTGCTCTCGCCGGTCTCGGAGGGGAAGCTCATGAAGACGATCTTTTCGCCGTCGTTGGTGAGCTCGGCATCATTGTTGTCGGAGTTGAGCTGCTGGGCAATGTTCCAGCAGAACGCCATCTTGAGGATGCCCTGACGGAAAGCGGTGATCTCCTCGCCGCCGTTCTCGGCTGCGTTGAAGTAGATGCCGTCCATGCTCTGGAGAAGCTCAAGAGCCTTTATGTTCTCAGGGGAGTCAGCGGTGTAGGCGGTGTGCTCGGCATTGGTGAAGGTGCCGCCGTAGAGGTTGTTGACGAGGGCGCGGGTGCCCTGGTCGCCGCCCTGACCGGAGCAGTAAACGTCACCGACGGGCTCCTTGTAGTAGGCATACAGTGCATCGACCGCGGCGATGAAGTCCTCAGTCGTCCAGGTGTGGGTGTCTATATCAACATACTGGTCAGCGCCGGCCGCGACGAATGCGTCATAGTTGATGGCCATGCAGTGCGCGGTCATGACGAGGGGGTACTCATAGCAGGCGCCGTCAGCGGTGAAGCAGGCAGCGACGCAGGCGGCGTTGACTTCGGCCTTATCGGTGGCGTCCCACATATCGGAGAGGTCGACCATGTAGCCCTTTGCGCCCCAGTTTGCGACGAGACGCTCAGGCCCTTCCATGATGAGGTCGGGAGCGGAGCCGCCTTCGAGAGCGGTGTTGACCTGATCGTCGCCGTTGGTGTAGTCGAGGTATTCAACGGTAACGGTGATGCCGGGGTTTGCAGCCTCGAACGCGGCGATGAGCGCGTCGACGGTGTCGGCATTGCCCCAGCCGCCTATCGGGTAGGTCCAGAGCGTGATGTTCACAGGCTCCGCCGCGGGTGCGGCGTCAGTCTGAGCGGGTGCGGGATCAGCAGCGGGAGCGGGTGCGGCGGTCTGGCCGCAGGCGCACAGTGCGAACACCATGCACAGCGCAAGCAGCATTGCAAGCAGTTTCTTCATGTTGTGCCTCCTTAAAAATTTTTGTTCCGGTTTTAATATTTCAACGGTTCTCACCGATGACTTCACTCTTTTCACCATCATATTAACCAAAGTCGCCGCAGATGTCAAGAGATTTTTGAAAAAAATTTTCTTCAAAATAATATTAAGAAGATTTTTTGCAGAGCTTTATAAAACGTATCCCCCGGCAGCGGCGCGCACTCCGGGGGATAACAGAGAAAAGAGAAATAAGAAAATAATTTTCACATGTGCTTTTCGGCGAGGGCGTCGGCGATGCGGGCGCGGCTCTGGCGGCACTGGTCGAGATTGCGTCGGCAAAGCTCCGAAAAGAGCACGTCCATGAGGTACATCTGCGCGATCCTCGCGCCGATGGAACCGAGCTGAAGCGGGCTTTCATCCGCGCCGCAAAGCAGCGTCACATCCGCAAGCTCCGCGCCGGGGGAGTTGGCAAAGTGCGTGACAAGTATAGTGCGCAGCCCGCGCCCCCGCGCGTATGTCAGCGTCTCGACAAGATCCTTCGTCGCGCCGGAATAGGAGAAGAAGAGGATAACATCGTTTTCGCCCGCGGTGGTGACAGCGATCATCTGCATGTGCGAATCGGTCACGGCAAAAAACTTCCCGCTCGCGGTGGAAAACAGGTGCGCCGCCTCCATCGCGATTATCATCGAGCCGCCCTGACCCATGCACAGCACCTTATCCGCCTGCTCCAGAAGATCCGCCGCGCGGATATAATCCTCCGGACGGACAAGCTCAAGCGTCTGCGTCATGGCGCTGATGTTTGCGGTGTAGAGCTTTTTGCACACGTCGGAAAAGCTGTCGTCATCGAGCACCTCGCCTGAGAGCGGGTTTGACTGCTCCGGGCGCTGTGCGATGGAATTGGCGATGGCGAGGCGGAAGGCGTTATAGCCCTTGCAGCCGAGCCTGCGGCAGAAGCGCGACACGGTCGCCTCCGCCACGCCGCTTGCCGCGGCGAGCTCGGTTATGCTCATGTCCTGCGTTTTTCTCTGATGCGAAAGCACATAGTCCGCCGCCTTTTTCTCTGCGGGGGTGAGGTTATAATACTCCGCGCTTATCCGCTCAAATACATTTGTGCTGCTCTGCCCCATATGCTTCTCCTGTAAAACTTTATTCCGCGAGCAATTCCCCTGCCATGAGGTCTGTCATGATGAGCATACGCGGCAGATGGAACGGCCCCTTGAAGGTCGAGCCCTTGCACGGCGGCTCGGTGGGCTTGCCGTCGCGGCGGAGGTAGCCGTACCACTCGCCGTACTCGCTGTCGGCAAAATGCGCCTTGCAGTAATCCAGCGTGGTGTAGAACCAGTCGAGGTACTCCTCCTTGCCGGTGTCCTTATACAGCATGAGCGAGGATATGAGTATCTCGTCATGCGGCCACCAGAGCTTCATGTCGTGCTCATAGGCCTCAGGCGGCTTGCCGAGGGCGTCGACGAAGTACAGCAGTCCCCCGTATTCCTTGTCCCAGCCGGCGTTTATCGCCCAGTTGAATATCTCCTCCGCGCGGCTTACAAGCTCCCTGTCGCCTGTACGGCGCGCGTGCTCCAGCAGGAACCACACGCCCTCTATATCGTGTCCGGGATTTACGACGCGCCCTTCAGTGTAATACAATCTCGCGCTTCCGTCAACCGCGACGTTTTCCAGCACGCACCTGAGCTCCGGATGTACGTGGTAGCGGAATATCTCGTCAACGCATATCCCGGCGCGCTCGGCGTAAAGCGCCGCGTTCTCCGGGTCGACGCGCTGCATCACAGCCGTGACGTTGAGGTATATCATCGGTATGCCGAAGGCGCGCCCCGTGCGCGTCTCAGGCTCCGTCTTCGGGCCAAGTCCCGTGGGGTCGGGCATGCCGTGGTTGAGGTTCCAGTAGAGATCATAGGCGCGGCGGGCACGCTCAAGGTGCTCCCGCTCGCCGGTCACGCCGTAATACTCGGCGTTCGCCATGGCATAGAATGCCTCGGAAAAGCAGTAACGGCGCTGGCGCAGCGGCGCGCCCTCGGCGGTGACGGTGAAGTACATTCTGTCCCCCGCGGCGCGGTTTATGCAGTGCGCCTCCATAAAGTCAAGGCAGCTCTTCGATGCGCGCAGCCACTCCTCACGCACGCCGTACACATGGCAGAGGTACGCGAATATCCAGCCGCAGCGCCCCTGCATCCACACGCTCTTATCCGTGGAGTATATCTCGCCCTTGCGGTCAAGGCAGGTGTAGACGCCGCCGTTGACCTCGTCCATGCCGTTCTTGAGCCAGAAGTCTATGCTCTTTTTCAGCTCGGACTGTATCCATTCTCTCGCGCCGCGCAGTTTTTGTTTGTCCATGATGTTCTCCCCTTTCAGGCTTGTTCATTCATCTGGGTTCCATATATCATATAGTAGCATTAAAGAAAATAATTTTCAAGAGCATTTTTGCTTGAAATATTTTTTTATTTTCTTGGTGACAGCCGCGCCGCGCCGTGATATAATACACTATATCCAGACCGTACCGTAAAAATTTCTGTATAAAAGGAGGACGCAGAGCATGAACTATCTCGGCATCGAGGCAAGCGTCAGGAACCTTCCGGAGCTTGACCGTGATTTTTTCCCGCTCTATAAGTTCAACCACGCCTTTCTCGCCACGGCGAAGAAGCCCCTCGGCGTCGCCGTTGAGCGCAGCGGCGGTGAGATGGCATCCGTCCGCACGTTCATCCACGGCACTGCCGATATGCTTGACGCCGACCGGTATTACATCCGCCGCCTTGTCAAGACCCTGCTCTGGATGAAAGGCGGCTGGCGCGTGTATATAAGCGGCGACTGCGATATGTATGAATACATCCGCGGCTGCTTCAGTTCCGGCGGCTGCCAGGAGTTTGACTGGGACTATTTCTCCAAGATATACGAGCGCCCTTTTGAGGTAGTTTATACCGATACTCTGCCTGAGGCCAAGGATTCGCCCAAGCCCGCAGGCGGGCACTTCGACGGCTGCCGCATAGGCTTTGACGCGGGCGGCAGCGACCGCAAGGTCTCCGCCGTTATCGACGGCGAGACCGTGTATTCTGAGGAGGTCGTGTGGTTCCCCAAGACGAACTCCGACCCGGACTATCACTATGACGGCATCGTCGCCGCGCTCAGGTCGGCGGCGGCGCATATGCCGCGCGTGGACGCGGTGGGCGTGTCGAGCGCCGGCGTGTACATAAACGACCGCACCATGAATGCCTCGCTCTTCCTCAAGGTGCCGCAGGAGCTCTTCGACGCAAAGGTCAAGGACATCTACATCCGCGCCATTACCGATACCTTCGGCGACGTGCCCTTCTGCGTCTTCAACGACGGGGACGTCACCGCGCTCGCCGGGGCGATCAGCCTTGAGGATACGAACATCCTCGGCATCGCCATGGGCACAAGCGAAGCCGGCGGCTATGTCGATGAAAAGGGGTACATCACCGGCTGGCTCAATGAGCTTGCCTTCATCCCGGTGGACGCAAACCCCGGCGCAATGCGTGACGAGTGGTCGCTCGATATCGGCTGCGGCGTGAAATACTTCTCGCAGGACGGCGTCATAAAGCTCGCCCCGGCGGCGGGCATTGAGCTTGACGGTACTCTCTCCCCGGCGGAAAAGCTCAAGGCCGTGCAGGCCCTGATGAACGACGGCGACGGGCGCGCCGCCGCGATATACCGCAGCATCGGCGTGTATCTGGCGCACTCGCTCGCGCTCTACCACGATATGTATCATTTCCGTCATGTCCTGCTGCTTGGACGCGTTATGTCCGGGCGCGGGGGCGAGCTTATCATCAGCGAGTGTGAGCGCGTCCTGCGCGACGAGTACAGCGAGCTTGCGGAAAAGATACACCTCGCCCTGCCGGACGAGAAGTTCCGCCGTGTCGGCCAGTCCGCCGCCGCCGCATCCCTGCCGGAAATTAAGAAGTAAGGAGATCGCGCATATGAAAAAACACATTGTCTGCTTTGGCGATTCAAACACCCATGGCTACTGCGCAGACCCCAACGATACCGCAGACCACACCGACCGCTTCACCGAGGACGAGCGCTGGCCTTGTCTTCTGCAAGAGGCACTGGGTGAGGATTACCTTGTGCTTGAAGAGGGGCTTTCCGGACGCACTACCGTGTTCCGCGACCCGCTGCACGAGTGTATGTCCGGGCTCGACGTGATATATTCCACGCTCATGACGCATGAGCCGGTCGACCTGCTCATCATCATGCTCGGCACGAACGACACCAAGGAGCGCTTCAATGCAAGCCCCGCCTGCATCGGCATCGGCATGGAGCGACTTGCGATGAAGGCGGAGACCGTCGGCGCATGGCGCGGCGGCAGACCGAACATCCTCATCGTCGCCCCGCCGCACATCGGCGCAGGACACAACGACCCCGCAATGGGCGTGTCCTGCCACGCGACCTCCATGGGTGTTGCGGAGCAGTACCGCCAGAAGTGCGCCGCACACGGCTGGGCGTTCCTTGATGCCGAGGGTGTCGCGGAGTTCAACACCGTGGACTATATGCACCTCAGCCGCCGCGGACACAGCCAGCTTGCAGACGCGCTCGAGCCGCTGGTGCGTGAGCTGACATAATGCTTGGCCGCGTCTTCCGCTATCAGGGCGGGCTCTGGCGGGCACTCAACACGCTGACGGATATCATGGCGCTGAGTGTGCTGTGGCTCCTGTGCTCTCTCCCCGTGCTGACTCTCGGCGCGGCGACGACCGCGCTCTATGACAGCGTCGTGCGCTGCATACGCTATAAGCAGCCGAAGCCCTATGCCCGCTTCTTCCGCACTCTTAAAAATGAACTTGTGCCCGGCATACTGCTGACGCTCCTGTGGGGCGCCGTCGCAGCATTCGGTCTCTGGATGCTGACGCTGCTGCGGCAGTACAGCGCCGTGTCGCCCTCCGCCGGGGCGGCGGGCGCGGCGTACTATGTCGCGCTGGTGCTGCCGCTCGGTGCGGCGTGCTGGGTGTTTCCGATCCTCTCGCGCTGTGAGCTCGGCTTCGGCGCGCTGAACAAAACGGCGCTGACCCTTGCCGTGGGGCACCTGCCCTCAACGGTGATCCTCGTGCTGATGACGGCGGAGCTTGCGCGCCTGAGCGTGCGCTGGCTCTTCCCGCTCGCGTTTATGCCGGCGGTGATGATGCTCCTGTGGTCGCTCTTCACCGAGCCCGCCTTCAAAAAGCACGGCGCAGGCATCGCCGCAGAACCGGAATCTCCCGATAATGCAGAGGTACCAAGTGAATAGCCAAACAACAAAAATCCCAAAACAAAGAGCCCTGCACTTTCGTGCAGGGCTCTCAGCTTGTCAAAAAAGTCCTGTGAGGACTTTTTTGACAGCGCTATCCGCCGAGCATTTTGAAAGCGTTCAAAATGCTATTACCGAAAGCCTTGATGTATCAAGGCTTTCGACGGCGGTTTATCAAATTTGAGGCGGGCCTTGCCCCCTCAAGCTCCCCTGCTGCTCTGTTATCCAACATTGAAGCATATTTTTGACAATTCAAAACAAAGAGCCCTGCACTTTCGTGCAGGGCTCTCCGTTTTGGGAGAAAAGAGAGGATTTATAGGAGTAGAGTAGTAGCAAATTAATTTCCGAGTCCCGGCAGAGTGCTCTGCTGGCTCAATCCGCTGGTCTGAGCGCCGTCGTCAGGGCCTTTCTCATCAAAGGTGAGGCTCACAGTACGGCTCTCGCCGGCTCTGTAAAGCTCGATCTCAACGGTGTCGCCCGCGGAGTGGTTGCTGACAGCGTTCTTGAGATCAGTGTAGCTGGTGATCTCTTCGCCGTCGATTTTGGTGATTATATCGCCCTTTTCGATACCGGCCTTATCTGCGCAGCTGCCGCTCGTTACACCGCCGACGTATGCGCCGACAGGCATATCATAGTACTGGCTGTACATGGAGCTGTAACGGGTGTCTATTTCGACGCCCATATAAGCCTTGCCGGTGACGTAGCCCTTGGTGATAAGGTCGTTTGCGATGGAGACCGCGTCGTTCGCGGGTATCGCGAAGCCTATGCCCTCGACGCCGGTGGCGCTGTACTTGGCGTTGACGACGCCGACCACCTGCCCCTGATCGTTATACACGGGGCCGCCGGAGTTGCCGGAGTTGACCGCCGCGTCGATCTGGAACACGTTTATCGGGGTGGTGCTTTCCTCGGTGGTGATGGCTCTGTCCTTAGCGCTGACATGGCCGGTGCTCATGGAGAACTCAAGCTCGCCGAGGGGATTGCCTACGGCGTACACTGTGTCGCCCACGGCAAGCTCGTCGCTGTCACCGAAGGTGACAGGATTGAGTCCTTCAGCATCTATCTTCAAAACCGCGATGTCGTTGTCCTGTTCGGTGCCGACGACGGTCGCGATGTGTTTGGTGCCGTCATGGGTCATGACGTTGATGTCGAAATTGCCTTCGTAGGCGTTCTGGATCACGTGGTAGTTCGTGATGATATAGCCGTCGGAGGAGACGATGAAGCCGGAGCCGCTGACTGCGGCGGAGCTTGTCATACCGAAGAAGTTGCTGTAAGTGATCTCGCTCGAGATGCCGACGACCTGCTGGCACGCAAGGTCATATATGCTCGATGCGGGGATACCGGTGACAATGCTGCTCACCGCGGGTGCGCTGCCGGTATTAACGACAAGCTGCTTTTCCTCGCTGCTCAGCTCGGCTATCTGGCTTTCAAGCTGATCCATCCTGTCGGAGTATCTGCCGCTCATTATCGCGCCGCCGGCGAAGCCGCCGAGCAGTGCGCATATAAGTGCGACACATACTATCTTTACCCAGCCGCTGCCGGAGCCCTGAGCCTTCGGCTCTTTGGCTTCCTTGACGGGCTTTTCGGGAGGCGTGTAGTATTTCGGAGGAACGGTGCTTTCATCCTCGCGGACATAGTGCGCATCGGAATAAATCTTCTGGGTATATCCGTTTTTGTAATGATATTCGCCGTTGACTCTGTCGGTCGTGTCGGCCTGTGGGGTTGAATTTGTGCTTTCCGGGGCTGCCTGCTCCGGATGTTCATCATCATACGGATAATACATAATCGGAACCTTCTTGTCTTCTTTTGGAAAGGTACATACTGTGTACTTCTCTTGTTTACGTGCCTTACTATACATGGCATTTATGACGTTGTAATGAACAAAGTCCCAAGAATTTATAAACAAGATGAATACAATGTATGAACCCGTTCCGGTATCAGTATTTTCCGTAGTTTATGTTGAGGTATCCGTCTATCGGCTCAATAGTGGTGTTCTCGGTTATCCACTTGTATGTGCGCGCCGAGTCCGTGAGCAGGTCGAGGCTTATGTAGTCATAGTCGTAGTCGCCGTAGACATTCGCGCTGCGGCCGACGAACTCCGACATCTCCATGTATATCCACACATTCGTCGTGCGCAGGCGCGTCTCCTCGGTGTCGGAAGCAAAGCGCAGGCCGATCGTCCCGTCCTCCGCGTCAGGCACGATGCACTCCGTGTACAGCTCGTATGCCTGCGCTGGGGTCAGGCGGACGGTGTCATTAAGGTAAGTGCCGTCGTCCGTGATGTCCTCGACCGTCAGATAGGCCGTGCTTATGCTTTCCTCCGTGACCGGGATGCTTGAGCCGACGCGCTGCGCGATAAGCTCCGGGCAGTTGAGCAGCCTGTCGAGCGCGCCTATCGCGGAATCCGGGTCGCTCTCCAGTTCTTCGCTGTATGGCAGCCTGTACAGGCGGCAGACGTGTCTGCCGTCCTTGAGGTAATAATTGAGCGGCTCAATGTAGTAGTCGCCGTCGGTTCGATCCGGCAGGCTCTTCGACTCTATGAGCTTCTCATGAAACTCGCGGTAAAGCTCCAGTGTCTCCGGCCAGTCCTCGTGCCCGGTGCTGCCCTCGGAGAAGTTTATGTAGTCTATCTCATCCAGCGGCGGGACGTACTTTTCGTAGCCCGTGACGTCAAGCTCAGCGCACAGCGCAAGCGCCATGAGCGCGATGCACACCGCGGCGTACTGCTTCCAGCCCTTGGAGAAGACCCTCAGCGTTTTCTGCATCAGCATCTCCGAGCCGAACCAGCCTATGAACGCCCCGACCGGCAGCATCGCGATCACGAGCACCGCCGCCGGTACGCCGTAGAGCACATAGTCAAAGAACCAGTAGTACACGGCGCAGGCGAAGGTCAGCGCCCCGCCTATGGCCATGCAGTATCTGAACGCGGGTCTGAGCCAGCTCACGGCCACAACGTCCCCGGCAAGCTCCATGCGCCTTCGGTGGACTATGATGAGCCCCAGCACTGCAAGCACCATCCCCGCGATGCAGAAGCCGACAAGGTATCCGAGCCATGAGACGGAGTAGGTATAGACGCCGTCCTCCACGCCGGGTACCAGCGTGGATATGACGTCGCCGTTGATGAAAAGCATCTTGACCGGCGAGAGGAAATCGAGCACCGAGCCGTCATAGGCATAGCCGTATACCAGCACGGACAGCAGCGCCTCCACCGCGCGCTCGAAGAGCACCGCCGCAATGTTTATAACGCCGTAGAGCGCCGGGAGCACCAGGAGGTTTCCCGTCAGCGCGGCGCAGAAAGCAGCAAGCCCGAAGAATGCCGTGCTGCACATGAGCGACGTCGCCAGCCGTATCAGCATATATTCTGCGATGACGTTCGGCGTTCCCGCAAGGATGATCCATGCCGCCGCCCAGACGAGCAGATCGGTGATAAGCATCGGCGCAAGCCCCGTGATGAAGGCCGTGCCGAACATCGTCTCCCGGCGCAGCGGCAGGGAGTTTGCAAGTCCGCATCTGCGCGTATCGTACAGATAGCTGAACACCGCCATCGCGATGAGCACGGCGAAAACGAAGGTGACCGGGAACTCAAACCTGCACGTTTCGAGAACGTGGCGGTTCACTCCGTACATTTCGAGCAGGCTGCCGCGTAGGTTAAAATGCAGCTTGCTGAGCAGGTTCACCGGGAACACGAATATCATCGCCGCAAAGTACGCCGTCCACAGCGGCCAGAAGCGCTTTAGCAGATTCAGCGCGACGGGCTTATTAAAGAATGATATCTTTGATCTCACTGTCAGCGCCTCCCAGCTCATAAATAAATATCTCCTCCAGCGTCAGCGGCAGCACGTCTATGAAAAACGGCTGCGCCGCGGCCAGAACGTTCGTCACTTCCTCCGCCGTCCCGCGCACTATCAGCTGATACAGCCGCCCCGTGACGCTCTTGTGCAGTATCTTGAGTCCTTCCGGCAGTTCTCTGTCCTCCGGCAGCGCGAGCTGCACCTTGACAGTGCTGTCCTGAAGCTCGCACAGCGGGCGCTGGAGAAGCATCCTGCCCCCGTTCATTATGCCGACGTGGTCGCACACGTCCTCAAGCTCGCGCAGGTTGTGCGATGAGACGAGCACCGTCGTCCCCCGCTCCGCGACGTCCGCGAGCAGCAGCTTCATTACCTGCCTGCGCATCACCGGGTCGAGCCCGTCGAGCGGCTCATCGAGCAGCATATACTTCGGGCAGAGCGACAGCGCCAGCCAGAACGCCGCCTGCTTCTGCATCCCCTTTGAAAGCCGCTTGAACGACCGCTCCGGGGCTATCCCGAATGCCGGGGCAAGCTTGTTGTAGCGCTCCTCGCTGAAGCTTGGGTACATGCGCCGGTAGAGCAGCATCATGTCCTTTACCGATGCGCCGGGGTAGTAAAACACCTCGTCCGGTATATATGCTATCTGCGCCTTGACCGCAGGGTTTTCAAACACCGCCTCGCCGTCATAGAGCACCTCGCCCTCGTCCTGCCGGAGGATACCGGCCATGTGGCGTATCAGCGTCGACTTGCCCGCGCCGTTCGGCCCGACAAGTCCGTAGACCGCGCCGTCCGGCACGGATATATCCAGCCCGTCGAGCGCGGTAAAGCCGTCAAAGCTCTTCCGCAGGGATCTGACTTCTATCATCTGTCTCTCCTCCTTGCATCATGGCGCGCATTTCCTCCTCGCTCACGCCGAGGCTGTGCAGCTCCGCCGTCAGCGCCGAGAGCTTTTCCATAAGCTCCGCTTTGCGCGCTCTGGCGGCGTCGTTCTCGCGGCTGACATAGCTGCCCTTGCCGGGCACTGAGACGGTGTAGCCCTCCGCTTCAAGCTCCCGGTAGGCGCGCTGTATCGTGTTGGGGTTTATCGTCAGGCTGACGGCAAGCTCCCTTACCGACGGCAGCCTGCTGCCCTCGGTGAGCACGCCGTTTATGATAAGCTGACGCAGGCCTTCCTTGACCTGCTCATATATCGGCCGCGAATCGCGGTAGTTCAGCTGTATCATTCATATTCCCCCTGTGCCAACTGTACTAATTTAATTAATACAGTCAATATATACCACTCCCCCGCCCCTCTGTCAATACGCCTGATTCTTAATTTTTTCGACTGAAAAAAACATCGCCGCTCAGATGGACGAGCATCCCTTGCCTCTCCCTTTGGGAGAGGTGGCCGAGCAAAGCGAGGACGGAGAGGGCAAACAAATATTCCAAAAAAGCGCTTTCCCACCTTGCCTTTTTCCCCTCTCAGTCAGCCTTACGGCTGACAGCTCTCCCAAAGGGAGAGCCAAGAGTCTATAACGTCAATGGAGCGTATCGATAGCGATACGCTCCGTCAGACTGTCAAAAATTAAAAGGCTCCCCTTGTTTATTCAAGGGGAGCTGTCAGCGAAGCTGACTGAGGGGATAAAACCCCGTTTTATTCAGAAGCAGTAGATCATGGGGCAGCCGCAAGTCTGGCCGCACAGCAGCTGAGAGCCGCACAGCGCCAGCCACAGCGGACTGAGATTCACGCGGTGGCCGTATCCGGTGGAATAGCTGTCATAGAAATCGCGTCCGCTTTGCAGCTGTTCGAGCAGGCGGCGGTACTCCTCGTTGCCCGGCTCTATTTCCACCGCGCGCTTGGCATGCTCCAGCGCCGTGACCTTGTTGCCCATGTACATGTTCGCCCCGGCGGAGAGGTAGTACCACTTGCCGTCACGCTCCGACATCGGAACTCCGGACAGTGCGTTGAGCGCTTCGCGGTACATACCGTTGCGGATGTAATTTTTCGCGGCGGTGTATTCGCTGCGTTCGGTCTGACGGTTCTGCTGCGCGTTCGACCAGCCGGTGAAATCGCCCCAGCTCGTCCACGGGTTCCAGCCGTACTGCTCATACTGGTCGTACTGAGCCCCGCCGTAGCCGTTACTGGCCTGCTGACCATATGCGCCCGCCTTGGCGGTGCCGTTCTTTATCTGGTCATAGGCGGTGTTGATGTCGTTCATCTTCCGCGCGGCCTCTTCGTCACCGGGGTTAAGGTCGGGGTGGTATTTCTTCGTAAGCTCGCGGTACGCTTTTTTTATTTCTTCGTCCGACGCGTCGGGAGAGACGCCCAGAACCTTGTATGGATCCTGATACATTTACAGGCCCTTTCTGCTGTATTTCTTATTGAATTGTGCCCACAGCCCTACACAAAGTATATTTTGCATCAGTCCCGCGTCCTGTACCAGCGGGAGCTTATCGAAATAGAACACGCATTCGCCGAGCTGCATCTTCAGTATGTCCCTGAAGCGCTGCTCGTTATCCTCCCGCCCGGCGTAATCCTTGAACGGGTTATAGCTGCCGGAAGCGGCGTCGTCCTCAAGGTCGATGATCGCGTCGCAGAGGTAGATGAAGCGCCCCAGCGCGTGAGCCATCCGGCCAAGCGTATCCGACCAGCGGTCGTCCTTATAGATAAAGAGCTGCTCCATAAGCTCGCCGAAGGTATCGGCGGCGGCGTCAGGCTCGCAGAGCCCGGATCTCTCGATCTCGCCGAGCTTCTCGATCGAGCGCTGCATCGCATCGCACTGCCGCGGATAGCGCTCGGAGATCTCCTCGTACCAGCGCTTGAGCGTCCTCGCCTCGGCGTAGGCCGTGAGGCTGCGGTCGTCATGCCAGTCGTCCAGACATTTGAGATAAGCCAGCGCGACATTCATGTTCGCGGCATAATCGCTTATCTCGTTCGTCATCCACTGCTGCCGTTTGGCCGGGTGGCGCGGACAGACGCTCTCCCCGTGCTCCTCCTCCGGTTCATAGAGCGAGGAGAGCAGCAGCACAAGAAAGGTCAGGTCATAATTGAGCGTGAGCCTTGCGGCGGAGCCGAAGCAGCGATCAAGGCTGCGGCACAGCCCGCAGTAGCACTCCCTGTAGCGCTGCTGCTGTTCCTCCTCAAGCAGCTCCGATGCTGCAACAAGATACCCGAACATATCAGGTCTTCCCCGTGAACGAGGTGCCGCACTTGCGGCAGACTATATTGACCTTGCCGTGCCCTCTCGGAACGCGCAGAGCCGTCTTGCAGTTGGGGCAGGTGAAAAACTTATAGTCCTTGCGCTGCACCCAGCGCTCGTGCCGCACCCTGAGCGCGGCGGAGACCTTGTACCTTGCGCGGATATACTTCCCGTTTTCCTCGCGGCGCTTATAAACGTTGCGGGAGAGCATACGGAAGTATGCGTACGCCAGCAGAACGAATACAAGCGGATATACATATCTGCCTATCCCGTCCTTGAATATCGCCGCGATCAGAAGCAGCACGATATCGACGAGCAGCAGAAAACGATTTAACTGGTCGTTGCCGTTGCGCCCGGCCATGAAGCGCGCAATTTTTTCTCTCATAGTCCACCTTCGCTTTACCATCAGTTGGCAAGGACACACACGGTTTTACCGGGCGGAAATACGCCCATGCCGCTTCAAAGCCCTTGGCAATACACAAAGTATTACCCGCGGGCTTTTCATTGCCTGAACGCATTTCTGCTCCGGCAAAACTGCCCGCATCCGGCTTTTACAAATTTACAGCACGTGCGTGTGCGCTCTTGCCGCCTGATGGTGTTTTCCATAGGCATTGTCTGTCTTTTTTCTAAGAGAGCATTTTACCACAACGCCTATGTAAAACATCAAGAAAGTGTTAACTTCGGTTAAGAATCTGAGCTTTCCGATTATTTTTTGCTTTTGCACTCAAGCGACAGGCGTATTATCTCCTCGCACAGCTGCGGATATTCAAGCCCCACAAGCTTTGCGGCCTTGGGAATAAGGCTGTTCGGCGTCATTCCGGGCAGGGTATTGACCTCAAGGCACCATGCGCGCCCCTCGCTGTCGATGATGAAATCGCTGCGGGAATAGACCGAAAGACCAAGCGCGTTGTGGAACTTCAGCGCCGCTTCACAGACGGTCTGTCTGTCCTTTTCGCTGATGCGGGCGGGGCAAATTTCCCGCGCGCCCTCGTCGCCGCTCTGGTACTTGGCAACATAGTCAAAGGTCGAGCCCTCAGGCGGGACGATCTCGATGGGGCTCAGACAGTGGCCGCCGAGGACGGGTACCGTGACCTCGGTGCCGTGTATCTTCTCCTCGACGACTATGCGGTCGCCGTACCTGAGGATATTGCGCAGGGCAGCCTCCAGCTCCTCGCGCGTGTCGGGCAGTTCCACGCCGATGGACGAGCCGCCGTTCACGACCTTCACCGCGCAGGGCAGCGGCAGCGTATCGAGGAGGCCCTGGATATCGTCTTCGCCGTAGACGACCTCGCGCCACGGTGCGGTGCGGATGCCGTAGCTGTCCATGACGCGCTTGGCTACGGCCTTATCCATGGCCATCGCGCTGCTGAGCGGGCCGGAGCCGGTATAGGGAACGCCGAGCAGATCGAGCGCGGCCTGAATTTTGCCGTCCTCGCCGTCAGCGCCGTGCAGGCCGAGAAAGACGCAGTCGGCAAGTTCGCATATCTCAAGCACGTTCTTGCCGAGACGGCTCGGACTCCTGAGTCTGCGCGCGGCCTTGACCGCCTCAAGGTCGGGCGCTTTTCTTTCAACTGCGACGCTGCCGCAGAAGCCGTCAGGGACATCGAACGCGTCCTCAAGCGCGCCGTCATAATTCTCAAGCCCTATGAACATATCGACGAATATAGCCTTATGGCCGAGGCTGCGCAGGGCTTTGCACACGGAGGTGCTCGTGACGAGAGCGACCTCGCGCTCGGTGCTTATCCCGCCGCCTAAAACAACGATCTTCAAGGATGATTCTTCCTTTCAAAGAGAAATAAATGTCTTTAGTAGGATACCACAACTGCGCCGCAAGTACAAGAAAAAAGCCGCAGACAGAATAAATGATTTGAAAGAGTTTCGGAAATATATTATAATGGATATCAGAACAACGAGAAAGGAGCGGCACATGAGCATGGACTATATGGAGCAAAGATTATTCGACCTGTATGACAAATATCTTTACAGCTATGATGAGCTCCGGAAAAAGGCGCTGGCTGAGACCTGCTATAGGGAATACTCCAAAGGCGGAGAGGGCACGCACAGAGGCTACTACTGCCCCAGCCCCGTGATAGACTTGGTCATAGGCAATGTGAGCCGCGGCAGGCTTTTAAAGCGGCGACCGGCGGTCAACTATGACTATATCTATTATCTGAACGAAGCGCGGCAGATCATCATGGTCGATGATTTCGCCACATGGGAGAATGGCAGTAAAACTCTGTATACAAGAGAGTTTGTCTTCCATGGGGAGAATATTGAAACATCCGTGGAATATCAACTGAATCGTTGTTTAGGCTATATCCATATGTACTCTGCATCGCTGTGCGATTATGATGCGGGAAAGCTCCGCGCATACAGGAGTTTGGTCATGGACGCATATTGCAGAGATGATGGGAGCCGCTATGCCAACAAGGACTCATGTTTATTCAATGCAGAAGATTATGAGTATGATGAGTCCGGGCTGATGTGCAAAGCCGTATTGGGTGAAAAGCTTTCATTCAAAGAAAAAACCAGGTCTGGCAAGTTCAAGCCCGCGGGCTACACGCAGGAATATGCGTACAAGCTCTTTCATAATGAAGAGGGCTTCATGTATGCGTATAAGTCCTTGGAGCCGAGACCCGACGGACTTGATCCGATGTACTATATCGCAAAAAGCAAGCTGAGGAAATTATAGAGACGCAAATGAGAAAGTTCGTTATTGATAAAATTCTATATTTGCTGTTCGGGATCGCCGCTGGAATAGGGATATATGTATTTGAAAGATACATGGTATTGACGATCATTATTGAGACCGTCCTTATATATTGTCTTTCACACCAGTGCCGGCAGCTTTTCGCTTTGCTGATCGATGTATGCAAAGGCAGTGTAACTAAAGAAGTATATCTTTCCGGTAGAATTATCTATCGGGGATACGATTTCTTTAGCCGCGGCCATTATAGCGAATGGAAATTTTACTATGGCAGCAGCGGCATACTCAGGCTCTGTGTACCCGATATCAAAAACAGCGGACTTCTTGAAGAAATGAAAAATCAGAGACGGGATCAGAAGCTGAAAGTTACATACTATAAATCGTCAAAAATACTCATAAGCTTTGAGCCGGTTTACGATTGATAACCGCGGGATAAGGGCAGGCTTAAAAGCCTTCCCCTTGAGGGGAAGGTGGTTCGCGCAGCGAACCGGATGAGGTGTTGGCGCAGGTGCGGAATTTTACTTTGCAGCAAGCCCCGGCGCTCCATGCCGGTTTATATGCGGCTCTCCTGCGGTGACCGGCTGCCGGTCGCTCCGCGGGGTAACTTTCTGTACGAACAGAAAGTTACCAAAGAATCGCACAGGGAGAGGGTGTTCCGACTTCCCCCTCTCCCTGTGAACCCTCACCCGCAGCAGCAAAGAGAAACCGTGCGCGGTTTCCCTTTGATTCCTTCCGGGGAGGGCGGCGGACGAACAGCGATTGTTCATATACAACATGGTCAAAATCGTCAACAGATAAAATTACGGAGGTGGAAAAATGGGAGCATGGGGAGCAGGACTATACGAGAATGACACCGCGCTGGATGTAAAAGATGAATTTGAGAAGCTGTTTAACGACGGCAAAAGCGTTCAGGAGATCACCGACGGGCTGACGGCAGAGTTTGAAAGCATCATGGACTGCGCAGATGAAGCGCCGCTGTTCTGGCTCGCGCTGGCGGATACGCAGTGGAAGTTTGGAGTGCTTTTACCAACTGTCAAAGAGAACGCGCTGCGCTGGATCGATGAACTGAAGAGTCAAGCCGCGGATACCCCGGACGAAGCCAAGCAGAAGAAAGCTCTTGAGAACTTGCAGACAAAGCTGCTTTCGCCGCTGCCATCGGTGAAAAAGCCCAAAAAGAAGAGAATTTACAAGTGCGAATGGAAAATCGGCGACGTCTTCGCCTATCAACTGGAAAGCGATCTTGCCAAGGAAAGAGGGCTTTACGGGCGGTATTTCCTGATTCAGAAAGTTGACGAGGGCACATGGTACCCCGGACACATCGTACCGATCATATACATAAAGCTGACCAAAGACGCAAACATTCCGTCGACCGTTGAGGAATACAACGAAGCAGAATACGTCCAGACAGGGTTCACACGGTGGGAATGGCGTTTTCTTCCGCTCAATATGAGCCGACCTAAGGAAGATTTTGAAGAAAAATCCAAGCTTACTTACGAAGTGGATGAATATGGCTATTTGCCGGAATACAGACTAACGCTGCTCAACACCTCAAAAAGAGTCATCCCCAAGAAGCTGATCTATGTAGGTAATTTCCCGGATGCGTCCCGCCCTCAAAAGGAGTTCATTCCTCATGTGAAAGTCAACATTGGGGTCATTTGGTGGAAACACTTCGATGAAACTTTTGAATCGAAAATGATCAAACACTACTGCAATCACAATCTTCGAGAGCTCAGCATCTATCACAAAGACGAACCGAAAGCGGGAACCGAATGACAGATATGTATCTGAGCGTTTCGCTCGAAGCGAAGCATGATTTTGACACGGACGCAGTGACACGGCGGCTGGGCGTCGAACCGACGCAGATCAGAAAGCTCGGCACGCCGATGCATCCGGGGCATGACGCGCTATATAAATACAACTCATGGGAGTGGGACACCGCGCATATATCCGCCGATGACGCAGGTTCGCTTATCGCGCAGGCCGCGGACGTGTTCCAGAGCCGGGCAGCGGCCATGCGGGAGCTTACAGACGAGTGCGGCGGCAATTGGGCAATAGTGCTCGACGGGTACATACACAGCGGCAGTGCGCCGGTCGTTCTGCTGCCGCCGGACTTCGTAGAGTTCTGCGCTGCTATAGGTGCGATCTTCCAATACGTTATTGATATATCCTATGAATACGCATCCGAAGGAGGGGGCTGACCGTGGCACGGCTGAGAATCGACCTGACATTCACCGCGGGTGAAGAAAGCGTGTGGAGCATTTCGACCGGTGAAACGGAGGCTGATGATGCAGAAACGCTGATGGAAAAGCTGCTTTCCATGGCGCTGCCCGATAAAGAGCGCATGGCGGAGCGCGCCGACGAGTGCGGCGGGAGATGTACAGTCAGCTTTGCGGGGTACGTACACAGCGGCAAGATGCCCGCGGTCTATCTCGACCGGCGCTTCATCAGCTTCTGCGCGGAGATACATGCCGCGATTCTTTATGACATCCGCATCGCGGCGGGGTACACTGATGATTGAGTCCCACAGAATAGCTCGACCATAAACTCATTAAAACTTTGCTGTCACCCAAAGGGCAGTCATCCTTTCGGATGGCTGCCCTTGCCGTTCATTCAGCACCACCTATAGCTCCCCCATGCACGGTACACAAAGCGCGCGCTTTTCTTTTGTACATATCGTTCGGTTGACAAGGGCGTTTCCCCGGTGCTATACTTTATTTGCCTTAATTTTGGAACATTATTCAGTATCGCTGAACATTTAGGAGGTAAAGCTATGGCAAGTCCCTTCGATATCATCGAGTCCACGGGCATTCTCCCCGTGATAAAGATCGAGGAACCGGAGACCGCGGTCGAGCTGGCTGCCGCCATAAGAGCCGGCGGCATCAACGCCATCGAGGTCACCGTCAGGAACGACAGCGCCCTTGAGTCCCTCGCCCGCATCAAGGCCGCTTTTCCCGACATGATGGCAGGCGCGGGCACTGTCACCAATGTCGGCATGGTAAAGGCCGCGCGCGGAGCCGGTGCGGATTTTATCGTCTCGCCGGGCTTCGGCAAAGAAATGGTGGAATACTGCCTTGCAGACGGCATCCCGGTGACCCCCGGCTGCGCCACTCCGAGCGAGATACAGGCGGCGCAGGAGCTCGGTCTGCGCGTGGTGAAGCTCTTCCCCGCGAACCGCTGCGGCGGCGTGGGCGCGATAAAGGATCTGTCCGGGCCGTTCGGCAGGATGAAGTTTGTCCCCACCTGCGGCATCAATTACGATAACCTGAGCGAATATCTCTCCTGCCCCGCCGTCGCGGCTGTCGGCGGAAGCTTCATGGCAAAGGCTGACGTTATCGCCCGGCACGACTGGCAGACCGTCACCGACAACTGCCGCCGCGCCGTTGAGCTGTCCCTCGGCTTTGAGCTTGCCCATGTCGGCATGAACTGCGCAGGCAGAGACGAGGCCGCCGCGCTGGCGTACGAGCTGAACCGGCGCTTCCCGATGGGCGTCAGGCCGGGCGGCAAGTCCACCTTTGTCGGTACAGCCGTTGAGCTGATGCACATCCCCTATTACGGCACGCACGGCCACATCGGCTTCAGAACCAATTCTGTGGTGCGCGCAAAGGCATACTTTGAAAGCCGCGGCATCGCCATTAACGCGGAGAGCATCAGCTATGACGCCAAGGGGCGGATGAATTTCTTCTATCTTGCGGATGAAGTCGGCGGCTTCGCGCTGCACGTCGTAGGAAAGTGAGGGGCAGCATGAAAAAGATCGTAGGCTTCGGGGATATGCTGGTAAGCTTTGCACCGGCGGGATATCTCCGCTTTATTCAGGCCGATTCCATGGAGCTCAACTACACCGGCGCGGAGGCAAACGTGCTCGTGTCCCTCGCCCGCTTCGGCATGGACACCGAGCTTGTCACCCGTCTGCCCGATAACGCAATAGCCGAGTGTGCCGCGGCATGCATGCGAAAATACAATGTCGGCACCGGTAAGATCGTCTACGGCGGCGAGCGCATCGGCGTCATCTACACCGAGCGCGGCGCTTCCCAGCGCCCGTCCAAGGTCGTGTATGACCGGAAGCACACCTCCATCGCGACCTCCGTCCCGGAGGATTATGACTGGGACAGTATCTTCGATGACAATGTCGGCTGGTTCCATTTCACCGGCATCACCGCCGCCCTCTCGGACAGCACCGCGCAGGTCTGCCTTGCCGCCTGCAAGGCCGCAAAGGCCAAGGGGATCACCGTCTCCTGCGACCTCAACTACCGGAAGAACCTGTGGAGCGAGGAAAAGGCACGCAGCGTTATGGAGGAGCTCGTCACCTATGTGGACGTGCTCATCGCAAACGAGGAGGACGCCGACAAAGTCCTCGGCATCCGTGCCGCAGATACCGACGTCACCGCCGGCCGGCTCAGCCGCGAGGGCTACAAGGATGTCGCCCGCCGCATCTGTGAGAAATACGGTGTGAAGAAGGTCGGCATCACGCTGCGCAAGAGCCTCAGCGCTTCCGACAACCTCTGGTCGGCAATGCTGTATGGCGGCGCTGACTGCTGCTTTTCCAAGGAGTACAGCATACATATCGTAAACCGCGTCGGTGGGGGCGACTCCTTCACCGCGGGGCTGATCTACGGCCTGTGCAATGGCTTTGACACGCAGCGCGCCGTAGAGTTTGCCGCGGCAGCCTCCTGCCTGAAGCACTCCATCGAGCAGGACTTCAACCTCGTCACCGTCGATGAGGTCGAAAAGCTCATGTCCGGAGACGGCTCCGGCAGAGTCCAGAGATAAGCCATATAATCCCAAAACAGCCGCGCCCGTTTAGGCGCGGCTGTCGATTTTTCATTCTTCCTTTTTCTTTCTGAAAACAAAGAGCTTGCTGAGGATATAGTTGCCGAGGAACACGAGCACGGACTTTATGAACCACGTCACATACACGTTTATGCCCAGCACCGTGCCGAGCAGCTGCGTGACCGCCCAGTCCATCCCAAGCGTTGCGAGACGCGAAGCGACAAATCCGCCCGCCTCGGTGAGGATGTTCGGGTTCTTGCTCTGAAAGACCCATTTGCGGTTCGTGGGGTAAGCAAAGGCGACGCCCGCCACCCAGTCGACTATTGCAAGGGCAGTGTTCTGCGCGAAGGTCGGGTGCAGCGTCCCGCCGAAAAACAGGAAGTTGAAGCCGAAGCGCGCGGCGGCGGCGACAAGCGTCGTGAGGCAGCCGACTATGAAATACACCAGAAACTCGCGGTACTTGAAGCAAAGCGCCTTTATCTTTTCGATCATCTTATTTGTCCTCCCTGCCGCAGATACGGGAAATGATGTATCTCGGTCTGCCCTTTATCTCGTCATAGATGCGGGCGATGTAGTAGCCGATTATGCCGAGGCTTATCATGATGACGCTCGCCGAGAAAAGCAGCAGGAGAATTACCGTCGTGAACCCGCCGAGGGCGACGCCGGAAATCTTCTGCACCAGCGCGATGATTCCGAGCACGACCGACACCGCCAGCATGATGAAGCCGAGCACGGTGACAATGTGCAGCGGTGCGGAGGAGAAGGAGCTGATATTCGTCAGCGCGTATTTGATGAGCGACTTTGTCGACCACTTGCTCACGCCCTCTGTGCGCTCCTGCACGCAGTAGCTGACGCTGGTCTTCTTATAGCCGACCCAGAACGAGAGCGCGCGGAAGAACACGTTGCGTTCGGGCAGGCTGTTGAGCGTGTCGACGACCTTGCGGTCGAGGAGCTTGAAGTCCGACGAGGAGGACATATCCATCCCCGTGGCCTTGCTGATGAGCCCATAGAAGCTGTTGGCGGCGAACTTGTGCAGCCCGCTCTCCTCGCCGCGGTCTTCCTTGATGCCCTCGACGACCTCATAGCCCTGCTCCCAGAGCCGGTACATTTCGACTATCTTCTCCGGCGGGTGCTGCAGGTCACAGTCGATGACGACGCAGCAGTCGCCCTTCGCCTGCTCCAGCCCCGCGAACATCGCGGCCTCCTTGCCGAAGTTGCGGCTGAAGTGTACGCCGACGACGTGGCTGTCCTTTTCGGCAGCCTCGTTTATCTGCGCCCATGTGCCGTCACGGGAGCCGTCGTCAATGAACAGCAGCTCATAGTCGATCTTCTCCGGCTGGAGAATTTCTGCCATGCGCTCCGTCGCCTTGGCGATCATTTTTTCTTCATTATAGGAAGGCAGGATCACGGAAAGCATTTTTCGCACCTCACTTGGAAATCAGATATGTTGCGCTCAGACCGTTCTGGTACAGCAGCTCCGCCTTGTCATAATCGGAGGCGTCCGCGAGCGCGGAGATAATTTTATCGGGGTCATAGCCGCTCGACCAGAACTCGCTTATGTCCACATAGGCGACGAACTCGTCCGCGCCGCCGACATAGTCGAGCGCGCCGGTGAGCTCGGTATCGTCGCTCACATAGAAATCGTCAAAGGCCATGAGCTGAAGCAGATCCTGCGTGATGGCCTCGAACCTGTTGTCTGAGAAGTAGACGCACTTATCGTCCGAATGTTCCGCGACTATTGCGTCATACTCCGCGTACTCCGTGTAGAGATAATCCGGCGGGGCGCAGCGCGCCTGCCAGAGCGCCAGCGCCATGATGGCGAGCAGCGCCGCCGTCTTTATAAGTCCCTCCCGCTCAAAGCTGCCGAGGGTCTCCTCCAGCAGGTACAGCAGCAGGCACGCCGCCAGCACAAAGGCCGGGACGAGGTTATAGATATACCGCGGCTCATCCACCGGGGAGATGAGCGCGACTATCACGAACACGATGAGTGCCGGGACTATGAGCACCAGCGCGCGCAGGTCAAATTTTCTGTCCTTTGCCGCCGCTCTGAACTTTTTGAAATATACGCAGAGTGCAATTACCGCCAGCAGCGCGATGATTATCGCCGCCTTGAGTCCGTGCGTCACAAAGCTTATAAAGGTCTTGAGCCTGACGGGGTACTGCGCGAAGCTGCGCAGGTTCTCCATCGCGTTTCCGCCTGAGACGAGCTTGTCGGCAAAGAGATGGTCGAGACAGGCCGGGAACACAAGCAGCAGCCCCAGTACGCCGACAAGCGCGCAGGGTATGAACCACGCCAGCGCCTTGTATTCCTTCTTCACAAGCGCGTATATCACATACGCCGCGCAGAGGAAGAAGGCATAGAACACGAAGTAATACTGCGTTATGAGTCCTGCCAGCAGCACAAGGCCGGTCAGGATGCAGTACTTCGGCCTGAACTCCCGCATCAGGCAGGCGATCAAATACATCAGCACGACTGTGAGGAGCGTCAGGAGCATGTACATGCGTATCATCACAAAGGTCGACATGCCTATCACGCTCAGCCCGTAGAGCACAGCCGCGGCAGTGCCGTTGCTGCGGCTCCAGCCAAGCCTGCGCACGGTCTTATACAGCACGAACATCGTGAGCATATACAGCACGTAGTTGAGCGCAAGCCCCGTCCACTTGCTGAAGGTGTCCGGGAACAGCGAGCAGACGGCGTTCAGCAGCCAGTAGTGCAGCGGCGGGTGAACGTCATGCACCTGATTATAATAGACGGAGCCTGCATCGAAGCGCTCCCCGTCCGTCACGGCGACGTAATCAAAAAGCTCCTGCCGGGTGAAGGTCTTGCCGACCATCTCCCCGTCCTTTATGTCGGTCAGGAACGGGGCATAGTGGCTGTTCGACAGGCCGTAGGCGTATATCTCGTCAATGAACATGCCGGATTTGCGCCCGGCAAACATAAAGCACACTCCTGTGACGATCACAAAAACAAGCACCAGCGCCCAATAGCGGCGGAATTTTTCTTTCATCAGAACTCTCCTGAGTATAGTACATTATAATACAGATTAACAGTATAATCCATTTCCCGCCGTTTCGCAACAGTTTTGGTTCAATTGAAGGAAAGTAAACGGGCACGCCGCGGCGTGCCCGTTTGTTAAGTTATCGCTTATTCCTTGTCGTCGTCCTTCTCGACGGTGATCTCTATCTCGATGCCGTCCTCGTCGTCGGCTGCGGTGCCGTCGTCCTCGGTGGCGTCGACGACGGACTCAAAGTCCGCGTCCTCTGCGGGAGCGGTCTCGGCGGCGAACTCGTCCTTCATCGCCTGGATCTGAGCCTGCTTTGAGTTGATGCTCTCGATGAGCGCAGCAGCCTGCTCAAACAGGGGTGCGAAGAAGCCCTCAGGAGCGTCCTTCGCCTGGTCGTAGTACAGGCGGCCGATCTCGGCGTAGACACGCTTGAGCTCCTCAGAGTCGCCGTTTATCTCCAGCGAGAGCTTTGCCATCTGGCCATAGGACTTTGCGCGGTTCGCGCCGTGCTCGTATATGTCCTTGATAGCGCCGCTGTCCGCGACTTCCTTGACCTTGCCGACGATGTTATTGAGAGTGCCGGTGATGATGTCCTTATAATCTGCCATGTTATTTTTCCTCCGTTTCGTTGTCTGCTTCTGTCTGTTCCTCGCCGCCGTCTGCCGCTGCCGTCTCCTGCATAACGCGGTTGACATAGAGCTTCTCCGGCGGGTGCTCGCGGCGTCCCTGAATGATGAGGTACGCCAGAGCTATTATCACAAGCGCTATTGAAAGCACCTGCGAAACACGTATGTTGGTCGCGCCGATATACAGGCTGTCGGTGCGCAGCCCCTCTGTCCATGTGCGGCCGATGCCGTAGAGCAGGAAATAGAGCGCGATGCACTGCCCGTCGAATCTGCGCTTGCCCTTTCTCTCAAAGATGATGAGGAAGATCAGAATGCACAGGTTCCACAGGCTCTCATAAAGAAAGGTCGGGTGGACATATATCGTGCTGCCGTCGGGCGCGATGAGTCCCATGCGGCAGAAGATATCCGTCTGCGCGCCGAATGCCTCGCGGTTCATGAAGTTTCCCCATCGGCCGAGTATCTGCCCGATCAGCAGGCCGTAGCACAGCAGGTCGAGCATCGCGCCGAGCGGTATCTTCTTCCTGCGGCACACAAGCCATATCACGAGTATCCCGGCGATGACGCCGCCATAAATGGCAAGTCCGCCGTTGTGGATAGCGAATATCTCGTTCGGGTGCTGGACGTAGTAATCCAGCCGGAAGAGCACATAGTAGAGCCGCGCGCCGATAATCGCCGTCGGGATGAGCCATATCATCACATCGTACACGCTGTCCTGATCTATGCCGAAGCGGCGGCTGTTGTGCGAGCAGTAGAGTATGCCGAGGATGAAGCCGAGGCCGATGATGACGCCGTAGAAATATATGTCCATGCCGAACACTGTGAAGTAGGACGGCGGGTTTATCGTGAGGTTCCCAAGCATCGGGAAAGTTATCGCAGAATCACGCTGGATGGTTTGCACAAGGGGCTGCATAGCTTTTTTACCTTCTTATTCTGTTTCTATAGGATTGCTTTTAGGTTCTATCACTGACATTGCCAGTCTCTCGCGGCAGAGGTTTTCCGCAGCGAAGCGGCGGCACTCCTCGGCTGTTACCGATTCGAGCAGGAGGAATGCGTCGAGCGCGCAGTAGCCGTCAAAAAGCCCCATCGCCATCGAGACGCAGACATTGTCGAAATCCTCTAATCCGCGCAGTCTCGCACCAAGGGACGCGCGCTTGGCGCGCTCGAAGCTCCCGGCGTCAAAGCCTTCGGCCGCGATGCGCTCGACCTCGCGGGAGAGCTCATCGAATATCTTTTCCGGTTCGCGGCTCTCGCCGCCGATGATGACCGTTCCCGTCCCGGCGGAGAAGTCCGTCTCATAGTCAAAGTCCACGCTGAGAAGCCCGTCGGCGTAGAGCCTCGTGTAGAACGGGGAGGACGAGCCGCAGAGCATCCTCAGGCACAGCGCGGCGACAAGGTGCTGCCGGAGCGCAGCCTCGCCGCGCTCGGCGCAGTCGAGCTTTGCGCCGATGAAAAACTGCGGCGCTGAGACCTCGCCCTGCACGCGGCAGAGCCTTTCGCGCGGCAGCGGCGATTCCTTCTCGCCGAAGTCCGCCGTGGGGATCTCCGCACGCTCCTTCGGAAGCTCCTCCTCCGCGATGCGCGCGACAGTCTCCGGGTCGACGCAGCCCTCCACGCAGAGCACCATGTTCGACGGGGCATAGAAAACGCGGTGGCAGTCATAAAGCGTCTGCGCGGTGATATGGGAAATGCTCTCCACCGTCCCGGCGACGCGGTCGCGTATCGGGTGATGGTCATAAAGCAGGCCGAGCAGATTATAGTAGACGACCATGCCGGGGTTATCCTCGCCCATGAGTATCTCCTGCGCGATTATCCCCTGCTCCTTTGCGACCGTCTCATCCGTGAAGTACGGGGTCGACACGAAGTGCAGCAGCATCCGCAGGTTCTCCTCAAAGCCCTCGGTACACTGGAAGTAATAGCAGGTCACGCCGCTTGAGGTGAAAGCATTGGGGTCGGCGCCGTTTGCCGAGAGTATGCTCAGCGCGTTATCGCCGTTCGGCAGGTCGAACATCTTGTGCTCAAGATAGTGCGCAACGCCCGCGGGCGTGTCGACGGTGCGTCCGTCTATCGTGAAGCGGCGGTGCGCCCCGCCGTAATTTGTCATGAACGCAGCATAGCAGGTGGAGAAATCCTTCTTCGGTATCACCCTTATCTCAAGGCCGTTCGGGAGCACCGTGCTGTAAAGCTTCTCGCCGATCTCCGGGTATTCATGCAGTTTCATCATCGCTGCCGTCCTCCTCTCCGCTTCCCTTGAGAAAGTATATAAGGTCGCACTCTATCGATTCTGCGATAGCCTGAACGTCTTCCTTCGTGACGTCCTCCGCCAGCGCCGCAAGCTCCGCCGGGCCGTAGTCAAGCCCGTCAAGCGCCTGCGAAAGGTAGAAGCCCTCAAGCTCGCCGAGGCTGTCCTGCACCGCGCGCAGGTCGGATGCAACGCTCTTTTTCGCCGAGCGCAGCTCATCGTCGGTTATCTCGCCCCGGCGGACGCTGTCGAGCTGCGCAAGTATCTCATCGCGCGCAGCGTCCAGCTTGTCAAACTCGATGCCTGAGGAGACGAGCATTATCCCCTTGTGCAGATACACTGCCGAGCTTGCATAGTAGCACAGCGACAGCTTTTCGCGCACGTTCATGAAGAGCTTGCTCGTCGCGCCGCTGCCGTAGACGGCGTTGAAGACATAGAGCGCCGGGATGTCCGGCTCCTCCATGCACTCGCCGAGGCGGAAGCCGAGGACGAGCTTGCCCTGCGTCACGTCCATCTCCTCTTCCACGAAGCGGACGTGATCCTCCACTGCGTTCATGCGCAGGTCGGTGCCGATGTCGTAATCTATCTCGCCGCGCGGCATCGTGGAGAAGGCCTCGCGCATCGCGGCGGACACGGCCTTGAAGTCGGTCTTGCCGCAGTAGAATATCTCGACCGGGCAGGTCTGGATAAGCTCGCGGTAGTGCCGGGTCAGCTTCTTGTAATGGATGTTCTCAGCCTCGCTTTCGCTGCCGAAGCGGCTGACGGCAAAGTCCTCATAGCAGCACATCTCTTCTATGCAGCGCGTGAGGGCGTAGCTGCGCTTGTCGTTCATGCGGCTTCGGATGATGTCAAGGAGCTTTTCGCGCTCGCTGTCCACATACTGCGGCAGCAGCAGGCCGCCGCGCGTTGCGGGGTCGAGCAGCAGCTGCGCCATGAGCGCGCAGGTGTCGCCCAGCAGCGCCTCGCCCCCCGGCAGATAGTCCGGCTCCGGGAAGCTGCCGTAAAAGCCGATGCACTGAATTTCGCCTATGCGCCGCACGACCGGCTCCACCGCCGCGCCGTAAAGCTCATCCATCCTGCGCGCCAGCTGCTCCATATCGCCGTAGCGCGTAGTGCCGCGGCGCAGCACAAAGGGGATGACCGCGTTCATCGCCGCGGTCTCGCGCCGCAGCTGCGTGAGCAGCGTGACGCTCATGCAGGCGGTCTTGAATTTGTCGGAACGCAGATGACTCAGAAACACGCCGGGCATAAGCTCGGTTCTGTTAAATTCCATGTGGCACCTCCGCGATTTTTCTTATCATAATTATACCACCCGCAGTCTTGAAATGGTAGAACTATTTGTTAATTGCAGGAAATTTAAGGCGCATCTCAGTCCTCGCCCTTGGCTCCCCTTGTTTCTCAAGGGGAGCTGTCGCCGCAGGCGACTGAGAGGATAAAAACGTAGGTTTTCCTGCGCAGTTATAGTCTCCCGTTTCACCCTATCCCGCCGCCGTCGTAGCTCTTGCCGTCCACGGTGATCCCGCCGGGCGTGCGCTCTATCGTGTGCGTGCCCCCCGCGTCGTCCGTCCAGTGTACAGAAAACTCAGGCAGTACAGGATGTTCTATATAGAGTCTCCCGTCTCTCATGCGCAGCCCCAGCAGCTCCTGCGTCACCGCGCGGAAGTACCAGCCAGCAGAGCCCGTGTACCATGTCCAGCCCGCAAGACCCTCGTGCCCTTTCGCCGTGCATATATCCGCCGGGAGCACGAAGGGTTCCGCCTGATAGATTCGCGCCTCGTGCGTCTCCGGCAGCAGCGTTTTGAGCATCGCCGTGCCCTCGGCGCTTTTCCCAAGGCGCAGCGCCGCAATGGCGAGCCATATCGCCCCGTGGGTGTACTGCCCACCATTTTCGCGGAAGCCCTCGCCGTAGCCGGTGATATAGCCGGGCCTGCGCTCACCGTCGGAGTACGGCGGGTCGAGCAGCCTTATGAGCCGGTGCTCCCTGTCCCATAGCCTGAACAGCGCCGAATCCATCGCCGGGGCAGCGCGCGTCTTTGAGCCGAAGCCCGACAGCACCGCCCAGCTCTGTGCCACGGAGTCGATGCGCTCCCCGCCGCCGAGCGCTTCCCCATCGGCATAGAACGCACGCAGGTACCATTTCCCGTTGAAGGCCGCGTCCGCCGCGCTCCCGACCTCGGCGGCGTACAGTCTGTACCGCTCCGCGCCATCGATGCCGAGCCGCTCCAACAGCTCCGCGAAGTGCGCGGCGCAGTGGGCAAAGAACCAGCCAAGCCACACGCTCTCCCCGCCGACTCTGTCAAGCGCGTCGTTCCAGTCGCCGCTGCCGGTGTACGGCAGCCCGTGCTTTCCGAAGCCGCGGTGTATACAACACTCCAATGCCGCGCGGGCGTGTTCGAGCACGGCCGCGCTTTTCACGGACTTTTCCGGGCGCTCATAACGGTCGTGCTCCTCGTCCTTCAGCGGCGCGGAGGAAAGAAACGGCTCCTCAATGAAGCACAGCTCCTCCTCTCCCGTGGTCTCGACATATTCGCACAGCGCCCATACCAGCCATAGCAGGTCGTCAGAGCAGCGCGTGCGCACGCCGCGGTCGCCGTCCGGGTGCGGGTGCCACCAGTGCAGCACATCACCCTCGGCGTACTGATGGCGGCAGCAGTCGAGTATGCGCTCCCTCGCGCAGCCGCGGTTTATGAGCAGCAGGTTTATGCTGTCCTGAAGCTGATCGCGGAAGCCGAGCGCGCCGCCGCTCTGGTATATGCTGCTGCGCCCTTCAAGGCGGCAGGCGACGGTCTGGTAGACTGCCCAGCCGTTCATATAGTGCTCCAGCGCACTGTCTCCGCAGCGCAGAGAAAACGCTCCGAGGAGCCTTGCCCAACGCGCGGATACGGCATTCAGAAGTGAGCGCGCAGTGTCCGGTGCGCACAGCTCCCGCAGCTCCGTCCCCGTGCAGCAGCCGCAGCAGAGCACGGTCTCCGCCCCGGCGTTCAGCTTTATGCGCAGCGCGGCGGGAGCGAAATCCGTCTCCGCGTCAAGCTCCGCGCTGCTCCCGATGTGCATCTGCAGGCCGGGGTAATACGAATCCGGGCTTGATAACCGGATAAGTCCCGGCTCCTCCTCGATGCGCAGGCAAGCTCCGTTCCTCCCGCCGAGAGCGGGTTCAAGCTCCCATACGAGCGGCAGTCCGTCCGCCCCGTCGATGAGCAGTACGCGCGCATCCAGCCCCTGCGGGATGAACAAACGCGTCCTGATTTTATTTTTGCCGATCTCCTTTTCCCACTCCGCGCATCCCGGCGTGAAGCTAACGCGGCAGGCAAAGCCGTCGTTTGCGGCAAAGAGACTGATGGGCTTGCCGTTTACCATGACGTACAGCCGCTCCGGACTGCGCACATCGTATATATCCACCGGCAGTACGATGAGCGGCATTTCCCGCGCGTTTTTGTACCACAGCCACGCCGGGCCGATGTCCGCGGCTATCGCGCCAAGACTGCCGTTTGTGATAATGTGCTGCCATATCCGCGCAGGGAGAGTGTCCTTTACTTCAAATGTGAATTTCGTATTGTCCCAGCTGTGCTCCGGAACAGAATCCGCGGTGCGGCGGACGCTCAGCTCCGGTTCACACAGCGGGTGATATTGCTTCTGCGCTTCCCCGATGACGACAGCAGCACGGCTCTTCACCGTTTCGGCAGCCTCAAGCGGCGCTGTGAACACGCCGCCGGAGCTGCCGATGAGCGCTTCCAGCCCGACCGGCGCAAGCACCTGCCCGATGTGCCGCAGCAGCGGCTGGAGGTATTCGCCCTGCTCACGTGTTAAATAGACAAGCTCCGCGTCGAGCCCGCAGCTTTTGAGCAGGCAGAAGCGCCGAAGAAGCTTTTCCGTTTCCACCGCGCCGCCGTCGCAGCAAATTATCGGCAGGTCGCCGGAGATGCCGTAGCGCCAAAGCTCGCTCTGCGGCGCGGCGTTTGAGAGTGTGTTTCTCCACAGCGGAAGCACCAGCTCCATCGCCGCGCCAAGCTCCGCCGCGTTCATGCCGAGGTGTATCGCCGCCGCGTCCGGCATGCTCCCGCCGCAGGCACCGGAAGCTAATATACGCGCCGCACCGTCGCGCGCGGACTGTGCGTCCGTCCCGATGCAGAGGGCGAATCGCAGTGTGGCCGCCTGACCCGCGCGCGGCTGAGTTACCGTCACCGCTGCGCGCAGATACGGGGAAACAAGCGCTTCCGCGCCGCCCTGCTCGTCGAATGCGAAGCGGGTCAGGTGATCACAGGCAAGGCACAGCCATATCCCCGGCTTATCTCCCTTCGGCAGCCGGTGCAGCAGGATGGAATTTTTACTCTCCTGTGCCGTCATGCCGAGCTTCCAGTACGCGCTGTGGCTCTCCACATCGCGCAGCGCGGCGAGCACCGGGCGAAGGCCTAGCTCAAGCTCTGTTCGCCCCGTCCCGCGCAGCTGCACTTCTGCAAGCTCTCCAAGCTCGCCGTCGATGGCCGCAAGCGTCACGGTACACTGCGTGCCGTCCTGTTCAAAGCTCCACGCGGCGCGATCCTCGCTCAGCGTCCATGCGTATTCTCCACCGGCGGGCAGCAGCCTTTTTCCGTTGAGACGGAGACTCAGCGTATCCTCCGGGCGCTTGCAGTCGTATACGCAGCAGCCGCCCAGGAAAGCGGCGCTGTGTCCGTCGTCCGTGACGCGGATGCTGTACGCCCCGTTTGAGAGCAGGCAGGCGTGAGCCCCGGCGTCCGCTTCGCTCCCGCGAAGCTCCCAGCGGCTCTTGTCATGCTGGCGCGGACGCTCCGGAACCGGCGAGCTGTCCCTCCGCATCACGACGCCGGAATCCGGCAGCTTCTCCTGAAGCAGCAGTGTATACGCCGCCATTGACGCATCCGCCATGAACAGCTTCTGCACACAGCCGCCGTCCGCCGCGTTCGCCGCGGCGAGCAGGCTCATGCTGATGTGGTGCGCCATGTAGCAGCGCACCTGCTCCCCGTCCGCGCGGCGGCAGCGTCCGGGCGTGAAGTCCAGCGCTTCAATATATCCCCAGCGCCCGTAGGCCCCGATATCGCGCAGGCGGCGCAGATTGCGCACCGCGGCGATTGGGTCGACCGCAAGGGCGAGAAAGCTGCTGTAGGGTGAAATGACCATGTCGCTCTCCTGACCGCGCTTGAGGGCGAGGTCGGGGCAGCCGTGCGCCTTATAGCGGTAGCACAGTGAAGCGTCGAGCGAATAGAACGCGCTTTCGGATATGCCCCATGGCTTGCCCGAAAAATGGCGGCGCTTCTGCACATACAGGCAGAAGCGGCTGCTCTCGAAGAGCAGGCTTGCCCGGTAGAGCGGCAGGAACAGCGCGGGCATGAGGTATTCAAACATCGTCCCCGTCCAGCTCGCAAGGCCGCGGTATCCGTCCTTCTGCAGCTGCGCGCGGCTCAGGGCGCGCCAATGCCGCATCGGCACGTCCCCTTTCGCAACGGCGATGTAGCTTGTCAGCACCGCTTCACTCGCCATGAGGTCGTACCAGCCGCCGCTGCCGGCATTATTCACGGTGTCATAGCAGATATAGAACAGGCCGCGCACCCTGTCATAGAGCGGCAAGAAATCCATCCCGGCCATGAGCGCGCGCAGCCTTGAGGAAAGCTCCGCCTCGCCCCATGCGTCGAGCGCGTTTGCCGCGCAGAGAAGCCCTGCGTACATGTTGCCGCTGTCGACCGTGGAGATATACGGCGGGGAGAGCGGCGCGAGAGTGCGCGTATCGTACCAATTATAATAGTGCCCCATGCAGCGCGGCATTTTTTCAAGCGTCGATGCGGCGCGGGAGATATAGCCCGCCGCTTCCCTGCGCGGAACTATCCCGCACTCGGCCGAAACTGCCGCCGCAGCAAGGGCAAGGCCGATGTTCGTCGGCGATGTCCTGTGTGCAGTGCCTGTCGGCGGCTGCTCCTGAAAGTTATCGGGCGGGAGAAAGTTATCCTCCGCTGTGGAAAAGTCCTTGAGATAGCGCCAGCAGGCGGCCATAGCCGAGCGCAGCAGCTCGCGGTCACGCGCGGCAAGCTCTGTACCCTTATAAGCGGGAAGCGCAAGCGCCGCCGCGGCTGCCGGGGAGAGCAGCCACATGAAGCCCGCGCTCTTGCCGATTATCGCCGGGGAAAAGGCCATGAGCAGCACGCCCGTCACAACAGACACCCACATCGCGCGGACGCTTTCGCCCAGCTGCTCTGTGCCCGATGTCTGCGCAAAGGTCTGCCACTGGAGAAGCTTCCGGTGGCTTATAAGCATTCGCCAGAGCGCCGTGAGTATCGCCGCGGCGGAGACCCACGCCTCGAACGGCAGCAGCCACAGGCGCATGAAGGTGCGCACAATAGCGCCGCCCGCCCCGGTCAGGAGCCTTGTGTGCCGCTTCAGGCGGACATGCTCGCGCCGGGAAAGACCGCGGTCGATAAGCGAGAGAAAGAGACTGCTCAGCAATGCGAGCAGCGCCGCCCACGCCGCGAGGGCAAGCCCCGGCGCAGGCATGAAAAAGCCGCAGAGGATCGCGACGAAGGTCAGCGGCGCGACGAGCGAGCGGCGCAGTGAATCGAACAGGCGGAAGCGATCGATATCCGAAAGCTCGCGGGCAAATATCCAGCGCGCGTTCTGCCAATCGCCGCGGATCCAGCGGTTCTGGCGCTTGAAATACGCAAGGGGCTTATCGGGAAAGGCGTCGGAAAACTCGGCGTCGCTCATGTACGCGCCGCGCAGATAGGCTCCCTCAAGCGCGTCATGGGAGAGGATGCGCCCATCCGGGAAGCGGCCGGACGTGCAGCGCAGCAGCGCCCTGGGGTCGATGAGTCCCTTGCCGGCAAAGCCGCCGCTGCCGAAGGCGTCCATATAAAGCTCACCGCAGAGGCTGCAATACGGATCGCAGCCGCCGGCCCCGGCAAAGATAAGTGAAAAGTCCGTGGAGTTTGCGCTCTCAAGCTCTGTTTCTATCCGCGGATGGATGATCGCGTGACCCGAAACGACTACATTTGACCCTTCGTCGATCACCGGCGTGCAGAGCGGGTGCATCGCCGCGCCGATCAGCAGCGAAAGCGAGCCGGGGTATATGCGGGTATCGGCATCGAGGGTAATGATGTAGCGCGTACCTATCAGAGCAGCTTCGTCCCCCGTGACGGAGAGCTCGCTGTCCTCCCCGCAGAGGAGCTTTGCAAGCTCAATGAGCGCGCCGCGCTTTCTCTCATGCCCGCTGTAGCTCTCGCCGTTATAGCTTCTTTGACGGGTGAAGAGGTAAAAGCCGCCGCCGTATTTTTCATTAAGCGCGTCGATGGCGCTCTGCGCATCGCGCAGCAGCTCCGCATCACGCGGCGTTTCGGCGGTCGACGCTCCTGGCAGATCGGCAAGCAAGCCGAAGCTGAGGTTCTTTCCTTCGCGGCGGCTGGCAAGGCGCAGGGCTTCAAGGCGCTGCACATCGCAGCTGCCGAGGATGACGGAAATGACGCAGATACTCTTCCCCTCATCTGGCACACCCTCGCTCAGGTCGAGACGCGGCAAGGGGCAGGGACGCACAACGCGCATGAGAAGAAAGTCCACCGCGGCCTTCACAAGCTCCGATACCGGCAGGAGCAGCAGCACCGCAAGCCAAAGGCTGCCGAGGGAAAAGGAAATACAGAGACTGATAAATAAAGTGAGCAGGACATTTGCGGCGATGTAGAGCGCCGCGCCCCACCTGCCGGGCTCACGCAGCAGCAGGAAGCCGATATGGCAATTTTCCGCCTGTGCCTTTTCGATGAGCTCGGAAGCAAGGGTGTACTCCTCAACATCGCGCTGCGCGGCCATTATTTCAAGGCGGCGGAGATACTCAGTCTTCGTATCGCGATCCATCTTGGGGTAGTCCCCGGTGGGGTCGCGGGACAGGATGGCGCTGCACACATCGACAGAATCAAGCAGGCGCTCCATGTCCATGGAGGAAAGCAGGCGCAGGGAGGAAAACAGCGCCTCAAGCTCCTGCGCGTAGACTTCGGCATCCGAGGAATTGAGCATATCGCGGCAGACGGCGGCAAGAGCCTGTATCACCGCGGCGCGCATGGCGGCGGGGAAAAGATACAGCTCGCAGCGGCGCAGCACCGTGACGCTCTGGAAGGCATCGAGAAAGATACGGCAGCGCTGCCCGGTGAGTCTCCCGTGCCCCGATTGCAGGAGCGTGCGGCAAAGCTCGGTGACGATAAGTCCATCGCGGCAGCGGCGCAGGGAGCGCGCACGGCGCAGCTCATCCTCGGCGGCAGGGCCTTCGCGCTGGATCATATACCAGTTATCAAGAAGCCACTCGCAGCCGGAGGGGACGGCAGGGGCGCCTGTATATCGGCGGTGGAGCGTGTCCCGGCAGCGGCGCAGCCCGCGGATGCTCTCATGCAGGCGCAGCGCGGCCTCGGCGCCGGACTGCGTACCGGTGCTTTTGAGCAGCCGCGCGCAGGACACAGCGTAATCGGCAAGCCTTTCATTATCTATATAGGGCGCGAGGTTCATACTGTCCATGATATTCTCCCGTGAAAAACAGTCAGGGCAAGGCCGCATAACGCGGCAAAGCCTTATACGAAACAGTTTTTCCCAGTGCGGGGAATATATTCATGGAACGCGGGGAATGGCGTTCTGAGTGTAGCTTTTACAGTGACCGGCTGTTGTACATTGCGAAAATGACTATTGACACGGGGCACGCGGAGTAGTATTCTAAGCGTGCAATTGAACACGGGGAGCTGGGTAGGCCCGGCTGAGATGAGATAAACGTGAATCTCAAAACCCATGAACCTGATCCGGGTAATGCCGGCGTAGGAAACAGAGATGCTCTCCAGTGCCGCAGGATCGATATCCCGCGGCTTTTTTACGTCCCTGCTTCTTATCAAAGAATTGGAGGAAAGAAAAAATGAAAAGCAAAAGTCATCTCAAGCTCCGCGCCCTGTGCGAGGGTGCAGTCATGGTAGCGCTGGCGCAGGTGCTCAGCTACGTCAAGCTCTTCGAGCTGCCGCAGGGCGGCTCGGTCGGCATAGGCATGCTGCCGATATTCATCTACTGCGCACGCTGGGGATTTGGCCCCGGCATGCTCGCAAGCGTCGTATACAGCTTTCTGCAGCTGATGTTTGACGGCGGCTTTGCCATCGGCTGGCAGTCCGTCCTCGGCGACTATATCATCGCCTACTCCGTGCTCGGCCTTGCCGGACTTTTCCACAAGAACAAGTACGGCCTGCTCATCGGCACCGCTGTCGGCTGCGCGGCGCGCTTCCTTGTACACTATGTCGTCGGCGCGACAGTGTGGGGCGAATATATGCCTGACACCTTCTTCGGCATTACGATGACAACGCCGTGGTTCTACTCTGCGCTCTATAACGGCAGCTACATGCTCATCGACATGATCTTCTGCCTGCTGCTCGGCTGGCTGGCCTACGCGGTGATCGGCAAATACATCCGCGGCGAGGACATCGAAGCGCTGAGCAAATAATAAACACTGCTTACCTCTACATTTACCGGCCGTGATGTGCTATAATACCTGCAACAGGTATTGTACGGCCGGTAAATTTTTTTACCCCAACGAAGGGAGAAAACAGTATGAAAGGTCTGTGCGCGATAATTTCCGGCGGAGAGTATTCGCCGATGGACGATATAAAGGCGGCGGAGTACATCATTGCCTGCGACCGCGGGTACAGCTACGCAAAGCGCAGCGGCATCGTCCCCGACCTGCTGCTCGGCGACTTCGACTCCTACACGGGCAAGCTCCCGGAGGGCGCGGCGGTCGAGCGCCTGCCGCGGGAGAAGGACGACACGGACACTATGCACGCGGTGCGCCGCGCGCTGGAGCTGGGCTTCACGCGCATCAGCCTTTACTGCGCGCTCGGCGGACGGCTCGACCACCTGCTTGCAAACCTTCAGGCCGCGTCCTACGCGGCGGAGCGCGGAGTGCCGGTGCAGCTGTTCAGCCGCGGCTGTGAAGCGTACATCTTTTCCGGCGGGAGCGTCCGCATCCCGGCGCGCGCCGGCTGCTCGCTGTCGGTGCTGTCGCTCTCGGACAGGTGCACGGGCGTGAGCATCACGGGCGTCAAGTACCCGGTAGAGCACGCGACGATAACGAACCGCTTCCCCATAGGCACGAGCAACGAGTGGCGCGGTGAGGCGCACATCAGCCTTGAGAGCGGCATAATGGCGGTGCTGCTGTGCCGCATGCCGGGAAGCGACACCGCAGCGAAAACTTTCTGTTGACAGGCTGAGATAATTTAGTATATAATATCCACTCGGCGGCACTGCAGCCATTTGGCGGCACTGCTCGCCGAGCAGTATTGTCAACTACTTCGGGCTTTGCCCGATGTTGAGTATCAACCTGAAAGGAGTGCACATCATGCTTCGTACCTACCAGCCCAAGAAGATCCAGCGCAAGAAGGAGCACGGCTTCCGCAAGAGAATGAAGACCGCTAACGGCCGTAAGGTTCTTGCCCGCCGCAGAGCAAAGGGCAGAGCAAAGCTCAGCTACTGAGACACCCCCGGTGAAGCAGGTTTATCGAGAATAATTTTTAGGGCGGAGTGATCCGCCCTTTAGGTGTTTGTCCGGATAACCGGACGACAGGCAGGAGAGCGACTTTTGGACGCCAGATGCACGCTAAAAAAGAACAGTGATTTCCGCCGGCTCTACTCCAAGGGCAAAAGCGCGGTCACGCCGTATATGGTGGTGTACTGCCGCCGCAGCCGCGAGGCGCATAACCGCACGGGCTACACCGTGTCCACAAAGCTCGGGCACGCAGTCGTCCGCAACAGGGTGCGCCGCAGGCTCCGGGAGATCTACCGGCTCAATGCCCCTTCCCTGAAAACGGGCTATGACATCATCATCGTCGCGCGCACAAGGTGCGTCGGCGCGGAGTATGCCAAGATGGACAGCGCCTTTCTCTCGGCGTGTGAAAAGCTCGGCCTGATGAAGGAGACGGCGGAATGAAAAAGCTTATGCTTGCCGCCATCCGCTTCTATCGGAAGAGGATATCTCCGAGCCGTCCCCCCTGCTGCCGCTTTATTCCGACCTGCTCCCAATACGCCATGGAGGCCATTGAGAAGTACGGCGCCCTCAAGGGCGGCGTGCTCGCGCTCCGGCGTATCTGCTGCTGCCATCCGTTTTATCACGGGCGGCGCGGCATCTATGACCCCGTACCCTAATAAAGAAACAACAAGGAGAATCCCATGGGCGAATTTATTTGCAAGATCTTTGCCTGGCCGCTGGTCAAATTCTATGAGCTCACCGGCAGCTACGGCCTCGCCGTCGTGTTCTTCGCGCTTCTTGTAAACCTCCTCATGACGCCTTTCATGGCGAAGAGCAAGAAGAGCATGATGCGTTCCACCCGCTTACAGCCCAGGATCCAGGAGCTTCAGAAGCGGCACGAGGGCAACCCCCAGAAGCTCAATGCCGAAATGCAGAAGCTGTACAGCGAAGAGGGCGTCAACCCCATGTCCGGCTGCCTCTGGTCCCTGATCCCGTTCCCCATCCTTATCGCACTTTACAGCGTCATCCGCCGTCCGCTGACGAGGATGATGTTCGTCACACAGGAGGTCGTCGACACCCTGCAGAACTTCTTCGTCGAGCAGGGCTGGTATATCATCCCTGAGAAGGCCGACGCATATGTTGAGATAAAGCTCGCCGAGATCACCCACACCCACTGGGACGAGGTGCAGTCCGCACTCGCAGGGAAGATCGACGGCCTGATGAATATCGACTTTACCTTCCTCGGCGTCAACCTCGGCCAGCAGCCGGAGTGGAACTTCTTCTCCCACACCGACTGGAGCGATCCCTCCGTCTGGGCTCCCGCACTCGGTCTGTTCCTGATCCCGTTCATTTCGGCGGGTCTTTCGTGGCTCTCCATGAAGATCAGCAACATGGCAAACCCCGTGGACAACGCGCAGGCCGCGGCTTCCATGAAGAGCATGAACATCATGATGCCCCTCATGTCCGTCTGGATCTGCTTTGTCATGCCCGCCGCAATGGGCATTTACTGGATCGCCAACTCCGTCTTCGGCATGATCCGCGACTATGTGCTCACCATGGAGTACAAGAAGCAGCTTGACATCGAGGACGCCGAGAAGGCCGCCATCCGCGCAGAGCGCGAGAAGGAGCTTGAGGCAAAGCGCCTTGAGACCGAGCGTCTCAGAGCCGAAGGCAAGACCGAGGTCAACGCCAACACCAGCAAGAAGAACCTTCGCGCAAGCGAGAAGCAGAAGAACGAGGAGCGCAAGGCCGCCCTTGAGAGAGCCGAACGCGCCGCAAGGCGTGAGCGTCTCGGCATCCAGGAGGCTGAGATACCCGCGTCGCAGGTCGGCAACCGCCGCTACGCGCGCGGCCGCGCCTATGTGCCAGACCGTTATTCCAATCCCGAGGCAGCCGAGGAGCAG
>CEAZ01028772.1_pt1 | contig 44268 bp, 39 predicted proteins | sample 557361 | NCBI WGS metagenome assembly CEAZ01 (sample SAMEA3182074, study PRJEB8094) | gut metagenome | biome: human; feature: gut; material: Stool; isolation source: human stools | place: Canada | collected 2012-02-22 | reverse complement strand
ACCCGATGGAAAAAACGCCAAACTCACCCTCGATGGCTCATCGATGAGCCAGCAACGACAACGTAGGGCCTATAGGAACTTTTGTGGTGCTTATGATCGAGGTCTGGCCTTGTACGAGTACGCGTGTCGGCATGTCTTTTTCCCCGCGTGGAAAATGATGCGCTCCCGGTGGTGGGCTGGATGGTGTGAGAAAGCCATCCAACAAAGCGAAAAAATGCCCGGTATGCGGGCATGCGATGAAGAAGAACGGACGGACCGGCAAGGGCACGCAACGGTGGAGATGCCGGACCTGCCGGCTGAGCTCGACGATGCCGCAGCGCGGCCGCAGACGGGCGCGGACGCTGGAGGAGTTCTTCTCATGGATTCCGGGGCCGTCGTCCCGGACGGCCCCGGAATCCACGGGCGACGCGCGCGCCCTGCGCAAGCGGATCGCATGGTGCTGGTCAATCCGGCCACGCATCGCCCCGCCGGACGCGAAGCGCCACACGGTCATGGCCGACGGCACGTACATGGGCCACGGCTGGTGCCTGATTATCGCCATCGACGGCGAGAGCGGAGAAGTCCTCGCCTTCCAGTGGTGCGCGCACGAGTCCAAGGCCGCCTACCTGGCCCTGTTCTCCGGGATCCCCACGCCCGACGTGCTGATCACCGACGGGCTGCGCGGCGCGGAGGCGGCGTGCCTGGAGACGTGGCCCGGCACCCGGATCCATCGCCATCTGGTGCATGTGCAACGCAACACCCGCACCGACCTGACCTCCAGACCCCGACTCCAGGCCGGCAGGGAATTGAAAAACTGTCCGGCCTGCTGACCGGCGTGGAAACCGCCGAGGAGGCCGTCGGATGGGGCGAGGCGCTGAACGCTTGGCACGAACGCTGGAAAGGATTCATCGCCGAACGCACCTTCGCAAGGGACGACCCCGCCAACCCCAAGGCGTCCAGACGTATGCGGTGGTGGACGCACGAGGAGCCACGCCGCTGCTACCGGCGGTTGGAGAAACTGTTCTGCGAGGGGAAGCTCTTCGCCTTTCTCGAGCCAGCGCTTGCCGCAGGTGGGCCGGTGGCCCGCACCACGAACCGGCTGGAGGGCGGCGTCAACTCGGTCGTCAAGAACGTGTTGCGCAACCACCGCGGACTGTCCGAGGAGCACATGCTCCGCGCGTGCGAGTGGGTGTGCTACATGAAGACCGCGCACCCGCGGCTGGAATCGTTCATTCCCAACGATCCGCTGGAGGACGGGAAAGCGACGTCGCCCGAACCGGAAGGCGACGTCTCGCCCGCATACGGGATCGGCGTCGACTGGAACGAATTCCACACCGGCACGAGATATCCCAACGGCACCGACTGACGCCGAGAACCAGACCTAAAGCACCACAAAAGTTCCTATAGGCCCGATGCTCTACGGAACCGGGATCGCCTGGGACGACTTCCACCGCCCCTCCGAATACCACGGTACCCCCGAGTAGGCTACGACCGGACACACATTTTGGCCTATAACCCGTATTTTGGACGCCGCATAGCACCTCACAATAACCAATGGAGCGCACGCCACAAGAGTGCCGCCCCACCTGGTAAAACCCCCGATATAAAATCAAGGCCTTCTATTCAACCGATTTTTTATCTACAATGAGAAATGATGCATGTCAAGCACGGAGTGTTGCCTCCTCATCTAATTTTGTGGTCTCGGTCTCGAACATGTGCTGGTCGAACTGCATGATGTGCTCGGATGCGGTTCCCACCTCATGGTTTCTAATCGCGGTTTTTCGTCTTGGCGGATGAAAAACGTACACAGGACGCGGACCATGCCTTTCGCGTCAGGCCTGAAAACCCAAGGAGCACAAGAATCCGGACGTTATCGAAGACAAAAGGGGAGCCATAAAAGGCAACTAAAGCACGAATGGCAACTGCTTGCACTTAGGCCTTCACCCCCACTAAAAAAACATCCCTCGAGGAGTGCGCATCATCGCGTTGTCCATGATTCTCATGCGTCATAGCCAAGAAGCGGTCGTCATCATACATCTAGCTCGAGCCCTCCATCCACGACATGCAGACCAAGATCGTGAGCCCTTTGACGTGAATCCAATAAACCAACACTTTTCACACCGAATTGTGGCGAAGATTTAACAATAGGCAAACAATTGAAAGTTAAAGACGCTATATCATTAGGCTCTTGACAGAGATCAGACAAAAGATTTGACATCTCATGTCGTTTCATTAAGTCACGCAATGCCTGACTACATATCTTAGATTTCTCATGATGCATACCGCTTCCCGGCTCACCACTACGATACCCTTCTTTCGCAAGTCCCTTCATTACGGAATAACGAACCCAATCAGTTGACATATCTAACTGAAATAGCCTTGTACACAATGCAGTAGCCGCAACACCCCATCGTATCTTCAAATTTTTCACAGCATTAATAGATGCATTAAATGGACAAACGGCCTTAACATCGGCCGCGGGCATCAAGAAAGCTGAAGCGAATAGATTAGCCTCGGACTCACGCGTTTTGGTCTCTTTATGGACGGGAGAATTATGCATAACTAAATGGCCGAGTTCGTGCGCGGCGTCAAAACGGTCACGCTCGGGAGTTTTCGATGTGCTGAGGAAAACATATGGCTGCCCGTCTGTGAAAAAGGAAAATGCATCGAAACGCAGATCCGCATTCTCTTCCCGGGCGGAGAAAACAGCGATGCCATGCAGCTCGAGCAGTTGAATCATGTTGCCGATTGGCTGATTCCCGAGATTCCAATGCGCGCGAAGGAACTCGGCGGCGGCTTCCGGCCCGTCTCCTCCGTTGACGCAAAACGAATAATCCGGAAGATCCTCTTTCGGGAGGGAATAATGCTTCTCGATCCAGGAACGAAGCTCGACTCCTTGGGCGGCGATTGCGATCGCAGCGTTCTTGTTTCGCACAGTCGTCTTGGTCGGAGCGCGGAACGATAGATCCTCTTGGGTGAGATCGCTTTGCCATTCCAGATAAAAATAGGATTCTTTCGCATGCAATGCCTCGGCGAGTCGATGCGCTTGCTCCCGGTTGGGTGCTTTTCCCCCTGACTCGAAAGCGGAGATCAAATGCTGATCAATGTCGGCGATCTCGGCAAGGCCTTTTTTGGTCAGACCTCTCTTCCAACGCATATTCTCAAGTCTTTTCCCGACGAACTCACTATTCGGGCTTTTCGCATTGTTCATTTTTTATTTTCCAATATAGAAGTCAGGCTTTCCTCTGAATACTGAAATCGAATTGATCCGGATCTGGCGGATTCTGTTGAGAAACTTCGCCTTCGGGACCGATCTCAGGAAGAATGATTCGATCTCGCCAATCCGTGATTATAATTTGATCACCTTGGCACTCATACTCTACCGGAATACTCAATTCCGCTCGTATCGACTTGTCCTGACGAATATCATAAAGAAGCACACGCGTAATAGGCCCATATGGAAAAATCTCAGTATCAAGAGTCTCCGGAAACAATGAGTAAGTGCTAACGCCTAGCATTTTTTTGTTCGTATCGACCAGGCGGCGAGTCATAGGACCTTTAGAGCATGACGAAGATGGCATTGAGCTCCTATCGCCAGTCGAAGAATCCCCCCTAAAGAAGATAAACTGCTCATCATCAGACCGATTCGAAACGAATAGAATCTGATTATGGTCAACCACTCGACTGTAGGTCGGATGTTCTTGACTACGGAAATATTCACCAAGACATCGGCTGACTCGAGAATACGCCGCCATTCCCGAAGCACTCGGCGCATCCAAAGAAGTGTGTTCCAGAACGGCGCCTCTCGCCTCTATCAACGCGCGATTAAGCAACAGCAAAGGAAGCCCCAGCCGTTCAAGACGGTTAGCCGGGTCCTCGTCACCATAATCCGACATATTCAGTTCTGGTGAAATCATCACTACCTTCTTTCATTTTTACAACCAAAATCTTGGTGAGAAAAATGATACCACAGGCAGAGCGCAAACTCACATTGGACATCCGCCCGCTTCGCAACTATCGTTCACCACGCACCAAGGCTGTCGAATGCCAGATTCCTCTTACCACGCAAGTCACGCACAGCGAAAGAAATCCACCAACAAAGCAAGGACGTCAAGAGCAAGACGATAAACTCTGGCCGAACAACCAAGGACCGCCCTAGGCGATGCCAAAATCTTCGGAAATCACGAGATGAAGCGAGGCTGAGACACTCACTCCAATCAACTTATATCCATGCCGTCCGTTTGAATGAACCCAGTTGGCAATACTGTCAAAAACTGAGAAAGAGCTGATACTGCCACCGATTTTGTTCGGTCGCTAGAGCGACCATCACGAAGGAGCCCAGAGGCCTTCTTTGAACCGCACCCCGATTGTTCGACTGAGGAAATTCAGATTCGATGATCGGAGGTGCGGTTCTTTCGTATGCGTGAGGATCGGAGGAAACGTTACGATGATGAGTTCCGGCACAAGGCGCTGGGGCTTATCAAGGCCGGCGTGGGCAAGCATTTCCTTGCCCGCCGGCTTGCGATGCCCGTGCAGACCGCGAAAAATGGGTCATGAAACATAGGTCCAACGGAGAGGACGCGGTCATGGGCGCGAAGGGCAAACGCAGCTACGACTGGGAGACGAAGGTCGCGGCCGCCCGCGACCACGTCGATAACGACATGGCCAAGACGGAGGTCATGGCCAAATACGCAATCGCGAGCGTCGCGCCCCTGGAGCGCTGGTGTCGCGAATACCGTACCGGCGGGCCCGAGGCCTGTATTTCGTCAAATCGAGGTGGACGCTTTCAGCACTTAATCTGAACACCTTCGGCGTTCAAGTTGAACGCCATCGGCGGCTGGTTCTTTGTCTTTGTTGTTTGTCTGGTTGGCTTGTTTCATGAGGGAGTGTCTGTTCCGATAGGATTCGCCGTGGAAGCGGATGATCCTGCCGTGGTGCACGATGCGGTCTATGACCGCGGCGGCCATGTCCCCGTCGCCGAACACGTCGCCCCACCTGCCGGACTCGAGGTTCGAGGTGAAGATGACGCTGCGGGTCTCGTAGCTGTCCGCGCCGGCCTAGAACAGAAGCCTGGCCCCGTCGATGTCGATGGGCAGGTAGCCGAGCTCGTCGATGATGACCAGCCCGGCCCTGCCGATCGTCTTAAGCTCTTGGTCGAGACGGTTCTCGTCCTTGGCCTTCCTCAGCCGCATGACCAGGCTCGAGGCGGTGAAGAACCTGACGGGGATCATGCGCCGGCAGGCGAGCACGCCGATCGCGATGGCCAGGTGGGTCTTGCCGCAGCCCACGTCGCCGTAAAGCACGAGGTCCTCGGCCCGTTCGACGAACTCCAGGCTTTCCAGCTGCCCACGTCCCCAGTCGGCGGGGAACGAGGCCATGCCCCCGGTCGTAGCCGTCCAGGGTCTTGTTCTGGGGGAAGCCGGCCTGTCCGGGCAGCCGCCGCCGTTTGGATTCGGCCCGGCTGGCGTTCTCGGCCTCGAACAGGTTGGCGAGGAAGCCGAGCTGGCCCGGGGTCGCGTTCTCGATGGCTTTCCCGAGCACGCTGTGCGTCAACGGCAGGTTGCGCGCCAAGGTCATGACCTGTCCGGGTGTGGCCTTGGCGACCACTCTGCCGCCGCGCTTGCGCGGATGGCCGTCGTGTGTGCTCATGCCCGTCCCTCCATGTATTTGTCGTAATGTTTCAGATTCTGGCCGCCCGAGGAGCCCTTGCCCTCGAGGACGCGTCGGGCGCATGTGGCGATTGCGGCCCGATCGATGGTCCGTCCGGCGTCGATGACGGTCTCCACCGCTTTGACGGTGGCGGCGAACCCGCATTCGGCGGCCACGACGCGGATGTCGTCGAGCAGGTTGGCCCGCACGTGTCCGTCCATGCGGTCGAGCAGGGGCCGCACGGTATCGGGGAAATCGTTCCTGATTGGGCTTTCGCCCCATATGCGCGGCTTGCGCGCGATGATCGCGAGCAGGCTCGTCGGATCCGCCTGGATTTCCGCCGATTTCCCCCACACGCGTTCCAACGTGACGATGTGCCCGCCATCGGGATCGCGAAGCTCGATCTCGAGACGCGCACCCCGGCCTGCAAACGCATCGAACGCCATCTCGGGCCGGCCAGATACCGGTTCGCGTCGATGACGACGGAGCCGGTCTTGTCGGCCTTCACGCTCCTCCAGTCACACGGGTCGAACCGGACGCCGGGCAAGGGCAGCATGTGGTCCCTCTCCGCTTCGAACAGTTCCCGCACCGGAACGCCATGCCGGTAATGGTCCGATCCGGCGATGCGTTCGCACGCGTCCAGCCACACGCGGGCCGGTGCCCGGAAGCTCTCGGCCGACGGCATCGGCACCATCAGATTGCGCCCCGCGAAGCCGACCGCGTTCTCCACGCTGCCCTTCTCATGGCCGGAATACGGGTCGCGGAACCGGGGTTCGAACCCGTAATGCGCGCAGAACAGGGAGAACAGGCGGGGCCGGGCGGCCGTGCCATCGGAGTTGCGGTGGCCCACGCCGGTGGCGTTGTCGAACACCACGACCCCGGGCGTCATGCCCGTCCTCTCGAACACCTCCAGCAGTCCCTGGCACACGCATTCCGCGGTCTCGCCCGGCAATGCCGCCACCCAGCGCATGTTCGAGTACGGGAACGACACCGCCAGGAAATGCACGACCCGCTCCACGCCCGCGACCACGGCCCGGGCCTGGCCGAAATCGACCTGCGCGCTTCCCGGCGCCCACTTCAATTCGGCGAAGCCGTCCGACTGCGCTCGATGCTCCTGCCTCCAACGCTTGACCCAACGCCGCACCGACGAATACCCGCATTCCGCCACGAGCCGCTCGTACACGCGGGTCGCGATATGGCGTTGCTTGACCGGCATGCGCACATCGGCGTCCGGCCAGCCATCCACGATGGCCGCGTACCCGTCATCGACCATCGACTACCGCCCAGCCGGGCGGTAGTCGATGGTCTGGGCGAATAATCCCCATGGTTGGCGTACCTGACCACAGTCGTGCGCGATACGCCAAGCCTTCGTGATATCTCCTTGTGGCTCAGGCCTTGGCGGTCGAGCTGCCTGATACGCTGTCGGACACACACCGGTGCCGTCATTTCCTTTCCTCCCGGGAACCATCAGTTTGGTTGACAGGCACTCGGGAATCCATCAAGGAACCAGACGGTGCCGGTGTTCTCATCCCACCGGCATCACCGCCGGCAATGTCCAAATTGAACGCTCACGGTGTACAGAAACAAGTGCCGACGCCGAACACCTTTATCTTGATCACATACAGCTGGGTCTTGTGGCATGATTGGTGATGGTGGAGTCAATGACGAGTCCAACAGAACATCACCAGCCCCACACTTACGAGTTACTTGGTTTTGCCTTTTTCGCAAGCACCCATGCAATCGGCGATCCAAAAATAACCAACGCCCTACAGGACAGAAACTTCACATCGCGAAGAATCTGTCCATAACGCCTTTCTGAGAGAAGACCATCTCTCAGAATTCCGATTGCTGCTTTCACAAACATCAAAGGCTCATTAAAGGCATATTTCTTTAAATCATTCAATATATGACGCCATAAATAATAGTTTTCTTTATACCTATTATTGACGTTCTTCACAGTAGTCGCATTGGACTGATCGCTATATAAAATTCTCAATGAATCATTGATATATCTTGTCAGATATTTTTCACCCATTTTATCCCATATTATTGATTCAGGATAAAATCTCATTCCCGCAACATTCGGATTAAGGTATCGTTTGAGCACCTCGGTGCGGGTCATGCCCCACATTTCATATTGCAGCTTATGAATATATTTCGCATCCGCTTCGCTAGCGTCTAACCATGGCGTGGGAATCTCCGTGGAACCAACCACAACGCCTTCATCCGTAATGCATCGACACGTCACGCCTCTATACTTTGCGGCATCTTTCTCTGGAATACTTTTATAAACCTCCAGCAGTCTTTCCAAAGCATTCGGGACAAACGCGTCATCACTGTCGGCAATAACGAACCATCCACCCCTGGCCTTTTGCAACGCATGGTTCCATGCAACGTGCTTTCCGGCATGATTCTGCTTCATATACGTAATTGGAAAATCTGCTTCCTTAATCCATCTTCTGACCAAATCAGCAGTATCATCTTCCGAACCATCATCAACGATTAGCCACTCAAAATCACGGAACGTCTGAGACTGTAGACTCTCGTATACTCTATGTATCGAAGCAGCGCGATTAAAAGTCGGTGTAAAAACCGTAAAAGTATATTCCATCATATTCCTCTAATAATCTACTCTTTGAATATTATTTAAAGCGTTATATATTAATCACGCATACACTTTTTTTCCCATGGAATTCTACTCAGAATGACCGAACTAGTGAATTTTTCTCGCATCAGCATCAAAGCAGCGAAGTACACAATAGTGAAAACAGACCCCTGCAACAGCAATCGGACGAAAAGACCACCATCGGGAATAAGACTCCTCACCGGTAATAAAACGCAGGAGGCAACAACAGAAGCAGCTATGCATTTCAAGATGTTCTCCCCGCTAAACATCTTGGAAAGATCATGCCGCAAGTAGAAGCATAATACCAAAGCGCCCACGGCCTCGCCTACCGTCGTGCCAATAGCTGCGCCTACAGCACCCAGCGGCGGGATAAGTACAATTTCCAGAGCTGTCAACGAAGCCAGTCCGATTACAGTAGCTAATGTAGGAATACGTTCTTTCCCCTGAGGAACCAAAACATTATTGCTGAGCATCGTATAAAGCGCGCTGAAGAAAACCGCCAGCATAATCACTCTCATCGCCGGTACGGCAGGTTCATACGTGTCACCCGACAGGAAGCGGATGATCTCATCCGCATCAAAGATGCAGAACACCACCACATAAAATCCAGCGACCATAATAAATGAACTATCTTTCCTGAGTAGATCATAAAACTCTCTGGTTCTCCCATTGCCGAAATAATTCGCCAAGCGTGGAAGCAAAACCGTGCCCAATGCCGAGATGCAGGCAATAAGCATCTGCTTTATCTTGACGGACGCGCCGAAATATCCATTCTGCGTGTCATTGCTCAGGAAACCCAGCATTGCAGTATCCATATTCGCATATAATGACCATGCCGCAGATAATAGGAACAAGCCAAAGAGCGGCTTCACATGCTGACGCAAATTACATTCGCGAAGAGACACTCGATCCACAAGTTTGAAGGATCGGAGATAATTCAAAACCATTGAGCCATTTCCGCCAAGAACTGTTATAACCGCATAAACCACATAATCGCCATGTTCATGAACGAACATGAACATCAGAATGATTCCAACAATTTTGAATGCAACCGAACGCACTGTGATGTAGGAGTATTCTTCCAGCGCCTGATACAGCCAGTCCATCCCAAGCGCCTGAAGCCAGATATTACTAGACAGAACCAGCAGCAATCCTCTGTATTCTTGGAATTTCGGTACAATTCCGATCATCACAAGCAAAACGACCAACGACAAAGCCGTGGCCACCATGCTGATGGTGAACAATTCCTTGACTGTGCGAGACAATTTCTTCCTGTCGTCCCGTACAATCGCACACGTACGAACTCCATACAAAGGCATTCCTAGAGAAGCGAACAGCACAAAATAGTTGATTATCGCGGTAGCAAAATTGATTTTGCCGTTTCCATCTGCTAGAAGGACTCGAGAGACATACGGGAAAGTGATTAAAGGAAAAATAAAATTAGAACATGTCAAAAAAGCGTTCATTATAAAATTTACTTTAATCGACTTTCGTTTATGTCTTGACATTGTCCCATCCTTTATATTTGATTAATTCCAATTCACGAAGTCCTGTTTCCTTAAAAATGAAAAAGAATTTATCGGACTAGATCATCATTCAATATCTTACAACAAATTTATATTATTCTTCAGTTTTTTTCGCTTGACAATACTTAACAAAATCTTCAAAGCTATTGAATAACCGCTTGCTTTCACTGAAAACCTTAGCGGAAAGGTCGTAACTTCCATCTACAAAGTGCATTACGCGGTCGAACTCCGCACAGCTTACTCGACCTTCTTCATCAGGTCGTTCAAACAGCCAAAAATATTCTCTAAAAAATTCCTTATCTGGAATTTCACCAGGATGGGTTTTAACATAAGCGTCAAACAAATTGACTGCTTCTTCTAACTGAGCATTCGTCCTTTTTTCCCTGTACACGGAAAGGGACATAAGAACTCGACAAGGATTCCCTGCAGCGACAGAATCATCTGGTATATCATGCGTGACTACCGACCCCGCACCAATAATGACATTATTCCCGATGTGAACATTCTTGAGAATAATCGCATTCATGCCAATAAAAACATTGTCACCAATGGAAATCTGACCAGTATTGCCGAGGACCTCACCGTATGCTCCTTTCAGAACACTCCAATCGTATCCATGATCGGCGATCACAACACCGTGCGTAACCTGCACATTACGCCCAATAGTCAAGTTGCAGGGATTATTGATACCTAAACAATTGCTCCTTGGGTCAAAGAAGTATGTCCCCTCACCAATTCTGGCACCTTGTTTTTTCCAGAAATTAATAAAATCCTGCGAACTAGCTCTTTCTTTTAAAACGAAACGTCTTAATAAATTACGAATCATCGTTTAACTTTCATCAAATTACTTATTTTCTTCTGTATCTTCTTGAGATATATATCAATCCAGAACAGATTGAATATATTAAACCATCGTCCATCAAGTTCATTTCTAGATATCGGCAGACTATTTACCGCAACGAATCTGTCAGGCCGTATTTCCACTATCGAAGATGAAGGCACAGGATCATGCATTTTCCGCGACTGCAAATGCATATATAGATAAGGCCGAATCACCGCCGTACGACTATCCTTGTCCCATGAGACAGAGACGATGCCTTTATCACACCAGTAGTACCGCGCCAAATCATAGCTCTCGCCTTCATGAAAGCTTTGCATATTCGAGTCATATACAGTGCGCTTAATCTTCGCACTCCTTGTGTCGACATTGAAAGACAGGTCTTTTTCATACAACTTGGCTCCATCTTCTCTGAAGAGAAGATGGACATTCAAGCGATCCGGATTCATCCAACATTGCACATTCTCATCGAACACGTATATCTTGCTTGTAGTGAATGCCTCTTTGTAAATATCACGCCCATGCAACGGTTTCATGAAGCGCCGGTTGTTTTCAACTGTATTACGGTAGATCGTCAAATGACCAACGGCAAAAACCTTATCGTATCCTTCTTTAAGAATCGGAGTCAGCAACGTCTCCAAATCACCGAAAACAAGATCACAATCGCAATGCCCCCAATATTCGTAGTCTTGAATGTAATCTTCAAAGAGGAAACCATATGCCGGCTTGAAATCACAAAGCTTGTATGGCTGAGGGATGCACACATCAAACCCTAGTTTTTTCTTGGCGTTGGCCTTAAACTCCTCCAAAGTCATTGGCACCACATGCACATTGGAGGGGTACTGGTATGATTCCATGGAATCCGTAAAAATCAGAAAATCATATGACGGATTCGCGGCACATGAACGAAGGAACAGTGGAAAATAATTATTGAACTTACCAAAATAGGGAAGAATCAATACACATTGTTTTTTCATCGGGCGCCTCCTCGCCGTACGTGTTGTTTTGTGTTCTGCCTCAATAGGAAGAAACGACTCACCGTATCCACCATCAGTAATTTCGTTCGCAATGAAATCGATGAGGCAAACAGCCCTTTACGAAAAATCCTACTGAATTCCCGTCTGATGCGTTCGAAAACCTTGGGATCAATAACGTTTTGTTGCTTCAATGCTGTCCTATAAATATTGGTACAGCTTTCCACCCGCCATCTGAACAGAAAGCGCATATCGAATCGAGGAAACAGCGACGGCAGTTCTGCCTCATATCTCTCGGCTGTATCGTAAATGGCATAGCATTCTTTACTCAACGGTTTGGTGGTATAACTGTCAGACCGAAGGGCATATATATAACCTGCTTCACCTATGTGAACAATATTCCGACATCTAACGAAGACATGCGGAAGAATATAGGCTTCTTCCATCAATTGACCTTCGGGGAATCGAATTGGGGTTGTTCCCGAGAACAGTGAAGTCCGGAAAATCTTGGCATATACCGTGAACCCCACCGGACCATCTGAAGCCAAGCATGAGTCCATCGCCTCGATTGGAGTCATTGCAGCCCGTCCCGGCAAAATACCATAGCGGTCAACAATTTGCCCCTGTTCGTTCTGGCGCACGATGCCGCAGCAAACAAGGTCAGTCGCTGAGTCGGCAAATTCGTTGAGCATTGTTTGATACGAACCACTAATGACTTGGTCATCGCTATCGACAAAAGTAACGAATTCACCGAGCATATTGTCCAAGCCGACATTGCGTGCCGATGATACGCCGCCATTCTCTTTGCGAAAGTATCGAATCCTTGTGTCACGCTCGGCATAACGCTTGCACACGTTCGCGCTTCCATCAATTGAGCCATCATCAATCAGCAAAACCTCCAACGGCACATCTTGCGACAGCACGCTGTCTATGCACTTTGCGAGGTATGGCTCGGCGTTGTAAACAGGAATGATTACCGAAAGCAGTCCTTGCTTCATACTGTTTCACTCTTTTCATTGGGAACGTCACCAAAGCCTTTACGGGTCAAAAAGCCTATGGCCACGCCAAAGCATGGGATATATGACGCATCAAGTTTCAACGTTGCATTACTCCACATAGAGATAATGCAGACCACACACATGCAGATGCCTGTCAGATTCAGGACGGCATCATACTTTCTGTATATCCAACGCTGCTTACACAAACAGATCAATGCAATTATGAACACAAGTACGAAAAGGCCGAAGCCTATATAGCCGGTTTCTATGAAAGTCCATTGATGTGTGAAGGAGCGGTAACTCAACTCGCCATATCTCAAATAGAATGGGGAATCCAAGAAAGCAAACTGGGAGTGCTCAGCACTTCCAAAACCAAAGCCAAACAACGAAGTCGCAAAATCATTATTGAAGAAATTCTTAGCAATGAAAGTGAACGCTCCCAGACGGGGAATACCGTAGCTATCCGCCCATGTAGCGGTAAGATATGTTTTGCTGGTATTCCAATCAGTCAGAAACTCAAGAATGTCTGGCATAACTATGGCAATATACTGAACCAGGAAGATTCCTGCGATAAATGCCACAGCAATGAAGCACAATGTCTTGAGAGACCACCGTGAAATCAATATGGAAAGAACGAAAATCACGATGAAATACAGGAAGAAGGTTTTCTCCTCAGCCATCGCGGCAATCATAATTGAAGTCACCGCGACGAATGCGACAGTCCATACCGGTTCACGCCCATTCAGATATGCATTCAAATAATATGCGAACAGCACAGCGCTGAACGTGTTTGCACCGGCACCGTTAGCGAAGAGCCCATGTACGAAATCAGGATTGCCACCGCTCGTCACCAAAGATTGATAGATCGCCAAAAGAAGATTAGGGAGTTGCAGCCCCAATAGGACGTGGAACAGCTTCGTCATGTCTTCCACATGAAGCACAGCAATCACGCAAAACAGGTAAATGAGTCCACGAAACGTATTACGTACGGCCCACATCACCAGTAACGGCGAAACAAGATTAATGACCGCTGTAAAGATATCCATGACGAACAATGCGCATACCGCGCCCCAGAGCATATAGGAATGTTCTTTGCGCAGAATTGGCAGGAACCGACCCTGAATTCCAAATATTACGGCAATCAGCACTACATCATTAAGATATCGGATGGTTCCCGGTAAATGGAGGTTCTCAATCAACGCCTCCATCGCAATGGAGTAGAACAAAATGAAGAAGACGCCAAAACGCGCATTCAATGGAGTGCGCAATAGCCCTTTGCGTCTACTATGCCCCGCAGTTTTCAACATAGCTTCAGAGTTCATAGCGCAACTTTCAGACCGGCCAATGATAGCATAAGCCACGTTGCCTTCATACGCAGCAATCCCGCGAACACCGCTTGGGGAATAGGCAGTTTCCAGAACGGATAGCCAATAACGGAAACGCATACGGAAACATCATCAACCATCTTCCGCATCGCTCTCGATTTTTGAACTTGTGATATGCGGGATCCGGCTATGGTCTGACAAGCCACACGTGTGTAATCGATAACACCGCGTCTGGCACGCAGAAGACATTCATTCCGATACGTTGGATTCTCACTACCAGCCATGGTGAGCAATTCACGGAACAGTTCCAAATATGAATCGACCATACGCTCCGAGAATGTTCGCGTTATCGAACTTTGACCATCACAACGATAGTTGTATCGGGTCTCTCCAATCGCGGTAATGACTGACGCCGCTTTACAAGCTTCGGTATTGAAGAACTTGTCTTCCGAACGAATATTACGGAACCGAAGATTGTTGTTCACAATCAGCGAGCGCCTATACACCGCGGTCCATACCGATACCGGCACCGGATCCCACTTCTGCCGATTTGGCAACGGACCGTAAAAGGAACGACGCAATCGGAAAATCTCTTCTTGTCCAGTGAGCACCTGGTCAGCGAAAGGATTCACATTCCTGTCTCCTTTTGCACCATCAACCATGCATTGCATACCCGAAAAACAGATATCGGCATTGTGTTGGGTCGCAGCATTATAGAGCTCTTCAAACATCTGCGGCTCGATCCAATCATCAGAGTCAACGAATCCGATGTACTCCCCTGTCGCGACTTCCATGCCACTGTTACGAGCCGGCCCCAGCCCACCATTCTCGCGATGCACAACCCTGATTCGTAAATCCTGCTTGGCGTATTCTTCAGCCATGTCGCCACAGCGATCCGGTGAACCGTCATCCACAAGAATGATCTCAATATTCTGCAGAGTCTGCTTCCGCACGCTTTGCACGCATGTATCGAGGTACTTCTCCACGTTATACATGGGAATAACCACGCTGACTTTCGGTTCGCTCACGCCTTCTCCTCATGCTTGCCGTTGATAAGCTTTTCATACAGACGCATGTAGTACTCTGCTCTGCGAGGCCAGGTCAGACTTTCAAAGCATGCTTTGAAAGTCTGCATATCGGGACGCATTTCGGGATGCTCGGACCACTCACGCATCGCCTGAGCGAAGCCCTTCGCCCCATCTCGAGTCTTGACGTAATTGCAGACCTTATCATTCAAAGCGATTGTGGCTCCGGCCTGATTAAAAGTAACGACTCCTAATCCATTTTGCATAGCCTCAGCAAGAACTACACCCGTTGCTTCACGCACACTCGGCATCACAAAGAAATCGGCCCATGCATACTGCTCCGCCATTTCCGTGTAGGGAATTTTGCCTAACACGGTAACATTATCCAGTCCTCGTTGAGCAACTTCATCACGAAGTTTCTGTTCTAAATGGCCCCATCCACACATTCGCAACTCATACTTGGTGAATCCCTGATCCTTCAGCAAAGTGCAAGCATCTAGCAGTAGCTCAACTCCTTTACGTGGAATATACCGACCCACATAAAGAACATGCGGTATTGCATGGCTTTCACGTTGATGGTCTTTCCAAGCCTCAGGCCAACATCCCACTTCGGTTTTAACGATGTCATTCCGGGCATCAATACCATGGTCAATAAAATACTGCTTGCTCTCCTCATTCGCGAACAAATGCATATCAAACGAACGATACGCTTTGCGGAAAGAGGGCTTATGAATGATAATCCAATTGGAGCAGCGACGCACTGCTTCAAACAACGCAACAGATCGAAGGTACCTGTCAAGTGGTTTTGGCGCATATTCAGCGCCGCCCTGTGGCCCCGAAATCTTCACCGCATCTGTCTTACCAAGATTGATCAAAGAGCGGAATTCGACAGGCGCTATCTGATGAATGACGTCGAAATGATATCGTCCATCAAGATCGTGGACCATTGGAGCGACACGTTTCAGCCAGATACCATGACGTCCTGGATAGAGATATCCCTTGTAAACCTTCTTATAGAACGAAGGGATATCACAGTAATACACATGAAGTCGGAGTTCGGGATGCTTTGAAGAATAATCTTCAATGGCTTCCTTCTGCTCGATCTTGGTAATCAAATGCACGTCATTATCGAGGTTCTGGCTCATCGCCAAAGGAAGGTTCCAGCCTACGGCTTCCTCACTACCGCCATAAGGCGAGCTCGCATATGCAATGTACAAAATCTTCATATCAGTTACCGTTCTTACCTGAATTCAAAAGCTTTGCATACCGATCAACCAGCTGCTCCGCATATGCCTGCTGTCCACAACGCAGCGTGACGTACTTAATACACCGGCGCTGCATAGTGCCATAGATATCTTCATCAACCGCGGCGGCTTTAAGCAGACAATCTTTCAAATCCGCGATGTTTCCGGATTCGAAAGTAAAGCCAGTTTTGTCTTCCTCCACCAGCTCGGGGATGCCGCCGATGCGTGCACCGATGATCGGCGTCTGAGCGGCCAAGGATTCCAAGCCGGAGTACGGCATGTTCTCCCGCCATTCGGAGCTCAGCACGCTGAAACGGGCGTTGCCGACTTCCCGCTGCAGATCCTCACCATTCTTGTACCCCAAAAGGTGAATGCGGGACTCGGCCTGCGGGCCGGCGGAGGCGATCAGCCGCTCGATCGCCTCACGTTCCGGGCCGTCACCGACGATGTGCAAATCCCATGTATCTGGCAAAACCTCATTATGACCAGCACCGGCACCGGTTTCCGAGCCAGCGCCCTTGCCAAGCCCTGCGGCCTGCAGAAACGCTTTCACCAAGGTAAAGATGCCCTTCTCTTTGGAAAGGCGACCGAAGAACAGGAAATACGGCCGTGCCCCAGCCTGCGCGTCCTCAAATTTGTGCGTGTTCGCCACACGAGCGCCCATCGCTATCTGCGAATCAGTCAGGAAGTTCTGCATCGCAACAATCTTGCTGGCGAAGCCACCTTCATCGAGCTTGCTCTTCATGAACTGCGATGGCGCAATAATCAGATCTATTTTGCTATACGCATGGTGGAATTTCAGGAATTCGGCCTCCATGGTGGCCAAGGCGCTCTTGGTACGGGAACCTTTCACACACACGTTCTTCACAGCATGCATGAAATGTTTATCCAAGCAAGCGTCGCACACTTCTCCATGCCCGTTGACCATAGTGTATGCGGGGCAAACAAGAATATAGTCATGCGCCGTATACACCACCGGCACATGATGTTTCTTCAAATACGGTGCATCAAGAATCGAAAGCGTCAGCTGGCGATGCACATTGTTCATGTGGATCACATCTGGCTTGAACTCCTCTAGCAACGCCTCGAACTTGCGTCTCGCTTCAAAAGAGTAAATCAGCGTGGAGGCTTCCTGAACCTTCTTGAAAGCGGAAATATCCCCCACATAATCCTTTTCGGAAACGAAGTATTTACTCCAATAACTTGACTCGTTATTCGGGTGCTGCATGGAAAAGAATGCAACCTCATGACCGAGCGCGCGTAATCCTTCAGCTAACGCGAAGAAATAGGTTTCCGCACCGCCTTTACGATAGAAATATTTGTTCACTAGGAGAATTCGCATGCTCACTCTCCCCCATACAGGTTCAGTGTTTGATCGGTGACGTCATCCCAGCTATATTTGCTGACGATGTAATCTGCAGCATTTGCCTTGTAACGTTGTACAAGATCATCGTTTTCGAGCAATTCCTGAAGTTTTTCCCGCAGGGATTCAACAGAACCATGCTGGAATGTCGCTGCGTGCCCTTCCACTACCTCCGCACATTCCGGAATGTCGGATGTAAGGCAGCAGTTACCGTAACTCATGGCTTCCAGCAGACTCATCGGCATGCCCTCCAAGTCGCTTGGGAGCACATAAATATAAGCATTGCTATAGAGCTCTTTGAGTGCCTGCCCTTGTATGAATCCGGTCAAAATAACACGAGAATCCTGATTAGCCATCTGCTGAATATGCTGGTAATACTCGTTGGAGTCGGAAGCGCCTCCAGCGATGACAAGCTTTTTGTTCGTATTCAGCTTGTTGAACGCCTCGATAAGGTAATGCACGCCTTTCTCGGGAACAATACGCCCGAGAAACAGTACGTAGTCATTCTTGTGAAGACCATATTTTTCGGTAATTTCCTGCGCCGAAACCGGCTCACCATATTCGATGCCATTGGGAATGAAATGTGTGCTGCGACCATATTTTTCTTGAAAATACTGCCGCATGCTTTCGCTGAGCACTATGATTTCATCCGCGTATTTCGCTGCGGTACGTTCTCCGAACTTGAGATATGTGGAAGCGAACTTGCCCCATTTGGCACGCTGCCAGTCAAGACCGTGAATGGTCGCTACCGTGCGAATGCCCGCCCAATGCGCCAGACGCAGCATGACGCAGGGACCTTCGGCATGATAGTGGATCACGTCCGGTTTGGCCGCAATGGCTTTCAGCGTCGCAAAGAATGAGGAGGTCAACGCCGCCAAACCTTTCGCTTCGAAAGTCGGCACTGGAACAACACGCACGCCGTTATATACAAAGGGCTTATTTGCAGAATGAACGTTTCCATCGAATTCGGCGCCCGCAACATTATGTCCCTTGCGATTGTATGCGATGACCTTATGCCCCTTTGCGGCCATACGCGTAGCTAGTTCATCTACAACGATCTCAATGCCGCCTTCACGAGAAGGAATGCGCTTATGGCCTATCATCGCGATATTAACCATCACCGGTCACCCCTTAGTTATTCAGAGTGCCGGAATCGTGCCACAAGCGTTATGCAGGGCAGAGGATTGCATAGTCCGACCACTAACCAAACCGACGTAACGGCCGTTATCGGCTCTTTCTGCAATCAATCGACCTGTAGTCGGCACGCGAGTCCCGTCCTTTCCCTCCAAATGAACCCCGAATTGGTGTCTCTCAAGAGCAACCCAAACCGCGCAGGAGTTACCCAATCCCGTTCATCACCTGCCAAGGTCGATTTTTGCATCCCCCTCAGACACACCCAGCCCCCGTCACCTACTTTGGGGGTATTCTTCACAGGTTTTCCATGAACGCTTTGCTTGCTCGTGACTTAAAAACTGTGTTTGAAATCTGATTCAGTCGGTTTTCCGGACGTTTCTGAATGAGCAGAAAGAGCCGATAACGGCCGTTATGTCGGGTTTGGCGGGAACGTCGTCCGTACTCCGCTTTCCGAGACCGTTACGGAGGTCCGTGGGATTTGAGCGAGTCGATCCGCATAGCAGTCGCAATGCACAAGCCGTACCGCACGCCCGACGACCCGGCGTACCTGCCGCTCCACGTCGGCGCGGCCCTTCACCCGGACGTGCTGCCCGGCATCCAGGGAGACGACGAGGGAGATAACATCTCGCGCCTCAACGCAAGCTATTCCGAACTGACGGCCCTGTACTGGATGTGGAAGAACTGCGACGCCGACTACAAAGGCCTCGTGCACTACCGCAGGCTGTTTGCGTCCCCCAGTCTCGCGAACCGACTGCGAAAAGACCGATTCGTTCGAATCGCATCCGGTAAGGAGATTAGGGAAGCGCTGAAAAAGACCGGCGCAGTCGTGCCCCGTAGTCGGAACTACTATATCGAGACGATGCGCTCGCACTATGCGCACACGCTCGATGGATCCCATCTGGACGTTATGAGGGACATCCTCATGTCGAAGGCTCCCGAATACGTTCCCATGTTCGACAGGTGCATGGCCTCGACCAGCGGTCACATGTTCAACATGCTCGTCATGCGCGCCGACCTGTTCGACGCGTACTGCGCATGGCTCTTCCCTCTGATCGACGAATTGGCCTCCCAGATCGACGCCTCGGCATACACCCCATTCGAGAAACGTTATCCCGGCAGGGTCAGCGAGCTCCTGCTGGACGTGTGGCTCAAAACAAACGGACAGGATGTCGTCGAATTGCCTCTTACCAGCCCGGAACCGACCGACTGGGGAAAAAAGGGCAAGGGCTTCCTCATGGCCAAGTTCGCCGGCAGGAAATACGCGAAGAGCTTCTGATTTATATCGGCAAATCAGAAAGGAATCAAAGATCCTTGTTCATTTTGTTTTTTATTATTTCAGTCTTCACTATATATTTGGACTATTTTGCCCACAAAGATATATCAAGTCCTGTGATCGTTTTCACCTCTTTATGGCTGTTCATATGTACCCTCGCATCATTACGACTCTATGGATTTACTGGTTATTCAGAAAAGACAATTGGCTATATTACCTGCGGCAGCGTGGCTTTTTCTTTAGGTGCCTTTTCTTCGACACTTGTAAACAAACAGACTACCAAGCAAACACGGTATGCCCACTTGCGCGGAAAAAATCTTCAAACGAGCGACGGCAATCAACAGCAGCTATGCTTCACATTTCTTGAAATAATATTAGCGCTAGCTTGCGTAGGTAGTGCACTATCTCTCTTTTACTCACTAAACGCATTCAGAAGCGGCGCTTCCTACATGGAAGTGCGTGGCAGTCGTTTAGGATACAATGACGAACAGGCATTTTCGAATCCAATCGTTGGATTGTTTGTCACTTACTTTTGTGGTCCAGCAATGACAGTGCTCATACCTATTGCAATCGTCTTCCTTTTCAAAAAACAGCACAAAAAATTTAGCCTCATTGTTTTTTTGTGCGCTCTTGCAGATGTTATTTCCAGTGGTGGTCGTATTCAAATAATATATATAGTCTCACAACTGATAGCGGCTTTTTTCTATTATAGAAAAACTATTTCCAGCAAAACAAAGAAAATCATAAAAAATGCTACAATTGTAGGAATTGTAATGCTATTTGTCCTAACATCACTTAGGACAAGTCAGAATTTCTTGCAGGCGATATATGCCTATTTTACATTACCTGTAGGTCTTTTTTCATATTACACCTCAATTGTTGATGTAAATAATTTTGAATCTTTTGGCGCGGCGACATTTTACCCCCTATTCTACGTTCTTGCGTCTGTTATCAGCTTTTTTGGAGCCAAAACGTCGTTTTTGGATAATTTAATCCATTACGTCGGATTACCACAAGAAACCTGGACATCAACCTTATTTCCAACAGGATCCTACAATGCTTTCTGCTCCCTGTTTTATTTCTTTTATCTCGATTTTCGAATTATTGGAATAGTTCTTTTTTCATTGCTTTATGGCTTCATATCAGGATATGTATATAAAAAACAAAGAACTAGAACTAATGACACATGGTTCATATTCTACCTGCTTATATTGCGAACCATCGTAGGCTCTTTTATGATTTTCCAGCTTGGAAATACAAAATTCTTCGTAAGTCTTTTTATTTTTGGAATTGCGATTCTCCTTGGGAAAAAAGAGATAAAAGAAGAATCATGATGAAAGATAAATCACCCGTCAACATCGTGGTGCCGGTCTACAACGTCGCTGACCTGCTGTCCCGATGCGTTGACTCACTGCTCGCACAGACATACGAGGATGTACGAATCGTCCTGGTCGACGACGGGTCCACAGACGACTGCCCCGCAATATGCGACCGATACGCAGAACAAGACCCGCGCGTCACCAGTCTCCATAGGACGAATGGCGGGCTCTCAGCTGCCCGTAACACGGGAATCGACCACGTGTTCTCAATCGAAGAACCCTCGCGCGGACGATACATAGCGTTCGTGGACTCCGACGACTGGGTCGAGCCCGGATACGTCGAGTCCATGCTCGAGACGCTGGAGGAGTCCGGCGCGGACGCGGCGCAGTGCGGCCATTTCATCTCCTACGCGCCGGACAACGAGGACGACAAGGACCCCGCCCACACGCGCACGACGCTCGACCGTGCGCAAGCAGTTGAGAGCCTGTGTCGCAACGGCCTGTGGGACGTGACCGCATGGAATAAGCTGTACCGGCTCGACCTGTTCAGGCAGATACGGTATCCGGAGGGGCTCTTGTATGAGGACACCGCCACTACATACCTAATCACACAGGAATGCGACAGGGTCGCGGCGGACATGACGCCCCAATACCACTACGCGCAGCGCTACACGTCCATCGCGAACGGCACCACCTGGAAGGACAGCAAGCTGGACCTCGTGCTCGCCGGCGACCGGATGGCCGCATGGGTGTGCGAGCACTATCCCGACCTTAAAACGGCCGCAGCTGAGAAGCGGGCGTACGTGCGTCTCTCCACGCTTTCCCAGATGGTCAACACTGGTCATCATGACAAGGACCTCGCGCGCAGGCTGCGCCGAGAGGTCCTCCCGCTCGCACCAACCGTGCTGTGCGACCGCAGGGCGTCGAAACGCGACAAGCTCGGCATTCTCGCCCTGCTTCCCGGCTTCTGGTGCTATCGCGCCATCTGGAGTCGCTACTACGAGGCCAAACGAAACAGGACCGTGGCCGGTCCGACCGGGACACCCGACACGACAGGAAAGGAACAATCATGACAACAGCGGCGGTGATCACGCTCCATCAAGTCGACAACTACGGCACACAGCTTCAGGCATACGCCACGCAGGAGAAGCTGAAGCAGTATTTCGACAACGTCGTTCTCATCGACTATCGACGTCCCGATACGTATGGCAAAGGCCTGGTCGACTCCTTCGCCAAAGGCAATCCGGTAAAGGCCCTGGCGTTCCTGCCAACCTACTTGCTATGGAAGAAAGTGTTCGACGGCTTCCGCAGCAAATATCTGAACCTCACGGAAAAGACGTATCTCAGCGAATCGGATTTCAAAAACTTCAACGATTTCGCTGACGTGTACGTTTCCGGCAGTGACCAAGTGTGGAATTTCGGATGGAACAAGGGAGTTATTCCATGCTTCTATCTAGACTTTGCCCCTGACGGGAAACCCAAGTACGCATATGCGTCCAGCTTCGGCCGAAGCCATCTCGACGAGAACGAAGTCAACCAGTCGAAGAAGTACATTGATCGTTTCGACATGATCTCCGTACGAGAACAGAGCGGCGTTGATATCCTAAACGATCAGTACGGATACCACAACGCTGTGCAAATCGTCGACCCCACGCTGGCGATGCCGGCATCGTTCTGGCGTTCCATCGCCACGAAACCGCGGGTTAAAGGCGACTACATCCTTATCTACAACCTGAACCGCAGCAAAGAGTTCGACGGATACGCGGATGAACTGTCACGCAGAACAGGCCTGCCTATCTACCGATTCTGCACCCGCGTGGACCAAGTATTCCGAAACGGTAAAAGCCTCGTAGTGCCTGAAATCCTCGATTTCGTTTCCCTTGTAGACAACGCGAAGTACGTGCTGACTGACTCATTCCACGCGACCGCATTCTCCATGAACATGGGAACCGAGCCAATTTGCATCTACCCGGGCCAGTATTCCGGAAGGCTTTCCGAGTTCCTGAAGCTCGTGGACTCCGAGCAGCGCCATGTGGACGGATATGACGACTTCGACGTGATTAATCGGCATGTGGACTTCGCCAAGGTCGAACGAATACTCGACGCAGAGCGCACGAGAGTCGACGAATACCTCACCAACATGCAGCAAGCAGTACTCGCAAACAAACAATGATTATTCATCACTCGCACTTAATTGGAGGATTCAAATGAGTGAGAAGCTCAGGGCAGTGTTTCACGCGTGCATCCCGCGTCGTATAGCGTCAGCAATACGAAATCTACGGCAAACGCTTCATCTTTACAAAGACTCCATTCTTCAGGCACATCGATATAACCGAAACTACTCCCGTGTTGCCTCTACCGAGCTCACACAGTTGGAAACACGAATCATGTTCCTGAGCCATCAGATAGAAAAAGGACTCAGCCATAACGATTTTCGATATGGCTTTGGACGCAAAGTGTTTCTCGAACTTCCAGCCATGCTCAAGAGCTTAGAGCTAGCCGACAGCAACTATGAGGAAAACACCGTATTTCAAGAGTCGATGTCAGCACTACACGAGTACATGGAACGCCATATTCGCGCGGGCAAGGATATCTCATGGCAAAAAAGTCTTTTCACCAACGAGCAATGGAATCATATTAAGTCCGCAGATCCATCACGCGGAGGAAGCATCGTCATCCGACGGTCAACAAAAGCTAATAACTCGCTCCTACCTTACGCTCAACTTAATGAACACCGTCATTCGGTACGAGAGTTTTCCGATGAGCCAGTAGATGTTAATCTCATCGAGCAAGCCACTGACATGGCTATGAGGACACCGTCCGTCTGCAACAGACAACCAACTCGAGTTCATCTGATCCTAAACCCTGAAATCATCACTAAGGCTTTGGCTATCCAAGGAGGAGTGGGAGGATATGCGGCACCCCCTGCCCTTATTCTCATTACTTCCGACCTGCGATCGTTCATCACATCCTATGAACGGAATGAGGGGTTCACTGACGGCGGACTTTTTGGTATGTCCCTTCTTTTGTCGCTTGAATCCTTAGGACTTGCTTCCTGCCCTCTGAACACCATGTTCACGGCAAAAGCAGATAAGGATACCCGCAAACTTCTGAATCTCCCTGATAACGAAGTGCCAGTCATGTATATTGAGGTCGGTAACTTCCTTGAGGAAACTCGCACATGCGCATCTGTTCGTTATACAGGAAATCAAATCACGACAGTCATCAAATAGGAACTGCTGATTTCTTATGCACGAATCTAAAACATTAGCTAGATGAGTTAACCGAAAGACAATGAAGGCTACGAATAACAAATCACATTCGCGTATTTTTAAGAATGCGTTGTTCCTATACGCGCTCACGTTTTCAAACTATCTGATCGGACTATTACTCCTGCCGTACCTGTCGCGCGTGCTCAGCGTGGAGAAGTTCGGCGTGATCGGATTCGCGACGTCGTTCTGCCTGGTGTTCCAGATGGTGGTGGAGTACGGCTTCCAGCTGTCGACCACCGCGACCATCTCCGTGCATCGCGACGACAAGGCAAAAATGTCCCGAATCATCTCGACGATGACGTACACCAAGCTGCTGCTGGCGTGCGTAGCTTCGGCCGTGTTCCTGGCATTCGCGATGTTCGTGGACATGCTCCGCGGCCATTTCGTGATCATCCTGCTGTTCTTCGTGGACTCGATAGCCAAGGCGCTGCTTCCGGACGCCTACTTCAGGGGCATCGAACGCATGAAGGACATTACCATCCGCGCGGTGTCCGCGAAATCCGGAATCTTGGTGGCGACGCTGTTGTTCGTGAAGGGCGACGACACACTGATCATATATCCCGTCTCGATGATCGTATTCGATACCATCGCGCTCCTGTGGGCGTTCTCCCTGCTCAAACGCGACGGTTTGAAGGCGACCGGAACCACCATGAGGGAAATGCTGGAAGCGTTGAAAGACAGCTTCTGGTTCTTCATATCCCGCATATCCGTGAGCGTCAACGGATCATTGGGATCCATCTTCCTTGGCATGCGCTACAGCCCCGAATCCGTGGAGATGGGCCTGTACTCCGGCGCGACCAAGCTGTCGTCCGCCGGAGAGCAGATGATTCCGCCGCTTGGCGACGCACTCTACCCGTCGATGGTCAACAAGAAGGACTATAGGCTGTTCTACCGCATAGTGTTGCGGGGCGGCATCCTTTGGTTCCTCGCGTGTGGGCTGGTGGAAGTGCTGGCGACGCCGTTGTGCGTGCTGATTCTCGGCGGACAGTACGCCAGCGCTGGCGGGTTCCTGCGGATACTGATGGTCGGCGTGTTCTTCGGATATTTCAGTTTCATGTTCGGCTATCCAGCGCTCTCGCCGATCGGGAAGGCGACCTGGGCGAACGCGGCGATTATGGTCAGCGCGATTGTGAATCTTACGGCCTGCGCGGTTCTGTGGCTGACCGGGAACATCACACCGCTGACGGTGTGTGTGGTGTTCTCCAGCACCAACATCACGACCTTTATCGTGCGCTTCGGCGCATTCATGAAATTCAGGAACTTAGCGGAACAGGATGCGGAATGAGTGGTTCCAAACGAGTCGAGTGGATCGACGTGGCCAAGGGTGTCGGCATCGTACTGGTCAGTTTCGGCCATCTCAGGAACGGTGACGGCGAAAGCGTGTGACTGCCCGCATTGGACGTGCCCATCGACGCGATATACCTGTTCCATATGCCCTTGTTCTTCCTACTGGGGGGCTCACGTTCAGTAGGAGGGGCGGGTTCAAGGCGTTCCTGGCGCGCAAGGCCAAGACGTTGCTGGTGCCGTATTACGTGTTCTCCCTGTACTTCCTCGCGAAACCGTTCGCGATACTGCTCATACCATCCATGCGCGCGACCTTCCAGACAAGCCACGACTACGGTATTACGCACCAGTTCCTCGACGTGCTCATCATGGGCAATGGACTGTGGTTCCTCATGGCGTTCTTCGTGGGCGAATGCCTGATGTACGGGCTGACCAGCCTGACCGATGACGGACGCGTGCTTGCCGCTATTGGAATGGCGTTCGTCATCCTGTCGACATTCGTCTCGTCCCAGACCGGATGGCCTGCACTACCCTTCCAGATTGTGGCCGGGGTCAAGGCAGCTGGCTACATGTGCGTCGGATACGTGCTGAAGGAATGGCTCAAAGCCATTCCGCGCGGGAGAGCGGGCGTATCGTCAGCTTGCGCGGCCGTAGTGTTCCTGACGTTGGCGGTACCGGCCGTGGTCGGAATCGTACCGGATGGTCCGGCGCTGCTGGCCGCATCGGTCGCGGCGGCATTCCTTGGCACGTTCGCCGTCATCTGGCTGTGCATCGTGGTGGGGTCATGCCAGATGCTGGCCTATATCGGCCGCTACAGCCTCGTCTATTACGCGCTGAACGCATTGACACTCAATCTCGTGAAGATCGGGCTTTTCCGCGTCATCGGCATTGACGTGGCGTCCACACCGTGGTTTTCACAGCTTCTCGCGGGCCTCGCGGCCACCGCCCTTGCGCTCGTGATACTTACCATCGCGAACCTTTTCGTACAACGCTGGATGTGGTGGTCCATAGGCAAAAAGCGCCCATAAACCCGGTAGTGCCCGAAAGGTTGCGCACTTTTGGTCATGGCCGTCCAGGGAACGATGACCAGCTCGCTTCCTCCAGCGTGCCGCCAAGCCGGAACATGTCGGGGTTCCGGTGCACGATACGTCTTCCGGCCGCCGGAACGCTCGTATCTAGACGCCCTGACAAGCTCACCGGCCTCCGTGTCGAGCATCGCGTTGAGTGTCTCGGTGACCTTCTGCGTGACGAGCCGGTCGAGCCAGATCCCGGGCATGTGCCGGTCGATCCGCACGGTGTTCTCGGGCATGGTTCCGTCTCCTGGTTTCCAATCGCGGTTTTTCGTTTTGGCGAATGAAAGAACCGTACGCAGGACGCGGGGCCATGCTTTTCACGTCAGGATCGAAAACCCAAAGCGCGCAAGAATTCGGACGTTATCTGTATTCATCCCCGAACTACGTTATTTACAATTCAATTCAGCTTCAGGAATCAACGAAATCAAATCCAAGACACTCCACTCACCTAACCACCCACAACAAGAAATTCATCAGTCTATTCACCAATTAGAAGGATGCAACACTGCAAGAGCAACACTCCGATCATCGGATTGAAGAAATTCGGATCCGATGATCGGAATGTGGTTTCATGTCTGCATTACTAGCGTTTTGCATCTATACAGCTCAAGAAAAGGGCGGAAAATACTAGTTGTGCAGACACGACGACTGCAGATGGACCGTTGCGTATGCGCAGATTGCGGAAGCGATCACCAGCAGCAGCGAGATGATGGCGAGCGCCTGGACTGCGGATCCGGAGCGAGGCATTTCCGGCTTCTCTGGCTTTTCTGGATCACCGGGTTTGCCAGGTTCTTCTGGTTTTTCTGGCTCGGCGACGGCTTTGATGGTTACCGCCACTTGTGCGCTTATGCCATCGTGGTCGGAGGTGCGCAACTGTGGGCCCGCTCCCCTACTCGAGTTTGCATCTATAACATCATCCGCACCATTGCGCACGGCGGTGATGGTGATGTTCTGGTTCACGGCTTCGAAAGCCTTCCTCTTTCCAACAGCCTGTATTGCGCTATCGATCTGATCGTTCAACGCCTGCAACTGGTCACTATCCACCACAAGAAGATAGTCGGCGATGCCGTTCAGTTGTGTTTCCGTCAGCTTTAGTAGGTCATCGGCGCTCAACCGTTGGAGTCCGTCCACTGGGTCCAATTCCACCGAGGCCTGTTTGCTGGAGATCGCCAGATCGCCGATATGAAACATTCCGTCGCCCGTACCGTCACCGCTAGTGCCATCTGGAATCAGCCCAAGCGAGTCAGCCAAATACGGCGCAAGATTCGACGAGTCGGAGAACGAGCCGCTCAACAAGGCGAGCGTGTTCAGTCCAGCTGGAATCATACCCCGGTATTCGCCGCCACGAACGGTAACATAGCCAAGGTTTTTAGCGTCATCCAGCAGGTTGAATAGCGTCGGCGCGATGAACGTTCCATCCGAAAAACTGCCTTGCGCGGAAGTTTCATCCGTTTCGGCGAACCGCATCAGCGTTGCATCCGAGGTGAACGTGCCACCCTCCACGTGCAATGCGCCACGGCAATCGACCGCAGGCTGTGTTCCGCCCGCAACCGTTCCCGGGCCGACAATGGTGAGCTGCATGTTCGCAGGCACAGTGATCGTAGCAAACCCAGCAGCTCCACCGGATTCAGTGGCTTGCAGCGCATGCCCGTTCAGGTCAAACGTTACGTTTCGCACGCCTTTCGGAGGCGCAATCGTAACGCTTTCCGCAACGTCAGTCAGCAATGTGACCGTCGCGTTCTTCATCGACGTATGGCCGATCGCCTCCTGTACGCTCGCGTAGGTTGCGTTGCCCACTTGCGCGACCGCCTGAGATTCGGCGGCATCGGCAACTGCATCTGCAGAGAACAGCAGCGTTCCAAACAGCGACGCAATCGCGAAAACAGCGGTCAGCACCACCGAAACCAAATACTTGCCTTGCGTTCGCGGGCACACATTCACCCGCTTCTCATGACTACGCATGATTATTTCCTTTTATAGGTTCTGTTGCATATTTCAATCCGCACCGAAGTGCGTGGGACCACCCTCAGCTGTGAGGGATGACGTTACAGAAATCATGGCGCCATGCTGCATTAATTATCTCACAATGCGCAAAGGAAAGCAAATTACATATTTTGAAAATCCAAATCTTATATGAGATATATCAAAAGACAATCTTTAGTTATAGTGGACCTCATCACATAAGTTAAAACTGTTTCACATGAGTATCACAATATTCCTCACACGAATAAACGTATCCCAATAACTGCAAAAATATACATATGACGAATAATTGTTTCCCATCAAGAAACAAGCGAGCCCACAATCAAACAAGCGAGGTCGCAACCACACAAAAACACATTTCCCATCTGCACCACGTGGGAAAGCAAAAGAGCGCTCCGAGAGGGAGCGCTCTGATTTGCACGACGATTCGTGCGAAAAGTACTGCGGAATTTAGTAAGATCCGGTGCCGCGGAAGACCACGAGCACTGTTTTTGCGAGAATCGCAAGATCGCCTGCAATGGACCAATTTTCAATGTAGGAAACGTCCAAATACTCGCTTTGTTCCTGCGAAAGATCCGAACGGCCGGAAACTTGCCACGGACCGGTAATACCAGGCTTAACCAGCAGTCGCGTGGAATAAAGGGAACCATAGCGGGCAACCTCTTCCGGCAAAGCCGGGCGAGGACCAACCAAAGACATGTCGCCCTTCAAAACGTTGAAGAACTGGGGGAATTCATCCAACGAAGTCTTACGAATAAAACGACCGACCTTCGTAATTCTCGGATCATCCTTCATTTTGAAGATGAAACGATCGGTCTGTCCATTTTCTTCGGCAAGTTTCTTCTTCAATTCTTCCGCATTGGTAACCATGGAACGGAATTTATACATGGTAAACGGCTTGCCATGCAAACCGATACGCTGCTGCGAGAAGAAAATCGGACCACCGTCATCAAGCTTGATGGCGATCGCCGTGCCCAGCATCAGCGGCGAGGAAATCAGCAGCGCGAAAGCCGAACCGACGATATCCAGCAGGCGTTTAATCACGTACGTCGTATTCGTATACTGCGGCAAACTTGCCAGCAATACAGGCTGTTCGGCCGTATTACGCAAGTACAGGCGGTGGCCGCTCACGTCAGCCAAGGAAACAGCCAACGCAAGCTCCATGCCAAGCGACTCGACCGCAAGCGAAATGCCATGCAGCATTTCGGAATCACGGGACAGCACGTCGGCAACATACACTTCCTGCGCACCCAAGCTTTCGCACGTACGCGGGAAAGCGGCATTGAACGGAATCACCTTCAGCTTGTCGGCACCTTCAATGGAAGGATCAGGCTCGAACGACGTGACCACATAAGCGTCTTTCTCATTGTCGTCAGCTTCGATCGGACACACGGCAATCGGCGAATACCCCCAATTGGAGTAGTCCCGCATGGTGCGCAACGCACAATTGATACCGTCGGAAGAACCAATCACCACGGTCTTATACTTACAGGCGCCCTTCTGACGGCTGCGATGCTGCCACTGACGCATCTGCCAACGGGCGATGACTTCTAGGAAGAATGCAATGATCGGGGCGACGATAAGCGCGGTTCTCGGCAAGGAAAGATTGAAAATAAAAGCAAGCGAGCAGTAAGTGATGATGGTGAGCAGCGACGCGTTGATGATTTTCGCATACAGCTCGTAGCCTTCCGCCATCACATGGCGATGATACGTTCCGGCAAAGGTGAGGCTCAACACCCAGATGAGGCTGAAGCAGATGAGGAACAGCCAGAACGGCATGGCCTCATTGATGGCATTATATGCGGCATCGTTGGCCCAAAGACTGATGGATAGCGAAATCAGCATGACCGCAAGATCGACCATCACCAAGCAGACGACAAAAGAATAACGCCATGCGGGCACAACCTGATTCCGCCTGCCCTTGCGCTTTCCATCTTCACCAACGGAAAATGGCGTGTTCGAAAACATCATCGGCTCAAACTGAGGGCTGTTGTCTTGAGACTGATGTCGCTCCTGCTTCTGATCCTGGTGACGAGAGTTAGAAGAGACGATATGGATTTCCTGGGTTCTCACTACTTGATCCGAACCCTGCTCAGAGCTGCGGAAACCGCCTTGCATGACTTCTCCCTCTACTAACTACCCCCCCCCCCGAAAAGAAGGGGGCTTCCCTCCATGAAGAGATAGTATCATAAGCCCTGTTAAAAGAGTAGATCTCCAACTCGCTTTTGCGGTTAAATGACTATTGGAAACTTGCTTTTGACGCGATACCGCGAAACGCGCGGCAAGAACGGATGAAAAGTTGGCGTCCGTTCCGTGAACGTGAGGCTACATGCGCATATACCCACATATTCCCCCATACTCCCCTGTTGCAAGATGGCTTGTCTAGAGCCGCTTGCTTAGCTGCTTAGGTTGCCTACGGAACTGTCTAGCGGCCTTCGATCAGCGGGGTCTGGCGGAGGGTGAGCGGCTCATCCGTATCTGGAGCGGACTGCACATGCACGGTGATCTCATAGGATTCGCCGGGCTGCAAGGTCACATCGCCCACGCCCACGGTCAGGCCATCGTGCAAAGTCACACCCTTGTAATCGTCGGCATTCTGGAATTCCCAATCCACCAAACGACCGTTCGCGGGCGCGTAAATGAACAATGCCGTCTTGATCTGGCCTTTCGGAACGATATTTCCGGCACCGGTCACATAGTCAGCTTCGGAAGCCGCTTCCTCCGCCGTCATGGTGTTCTGCAACTTGATATGCACCGTATACTGGTTCGCGCCGTTTCGCGCGACCTTCTGGAATTCAGTGGTCACTTCGCGATGCAAATACCAGTCCATTTTCGACTCGGTTTCGTCGGAAATATACACGCCGACCTGCGGTTTCGCACCTTCCGTAATCAATTTGCCGGAAATAGCGGAATCGGCAATCAGATTCTGCTCATCCTCATGCGCGCTCCACACCATCACGTGTCCCTGCTCAGCAGACGTGGAAAGCGCCTTGACATACGATTTGAAATCGCCCGCATTCTGCATGATATGGTCGAACGCGGCCTGCGCGGCAACCGCGAAATACTCGTCCGTCTCCTGCGGAGCCATGCGCGCATACACGTCATGCAGCAACGTTTGGGCGGTATTAGTGCCATCCAACGTCGAACCGTCAGGCATGACAACGCCACCGGTCACCGCCAGCATGTTCTGCAGGAACAACGGATCAATGGCGATCGCGCCATCAACCGCAACGCCATACTGGCGAGCCCACATGGCACTCACAATCTCGCCGGTACGCGGAAAATCAGGCGTGAAATTCACGTCGCGAATATCCTTGCCAAGCTTGTCGGTAAACAGCAAACGTTCCTCGGCGGTCAAATCCACAACCGGCTCATCGGCATTCTGAATTTCCGAATCGGAAACGAACGGCTGCAAGCTCACGTGACCACCCTGCACCGTGACCAGGCCGAGCGATCCCGTAAGACCGCCAGACGGGCGTGCCTCCGCATTCGTTTGCGCAAGGATCAGATAATTGCGCGGAGCATCATTCGCATGGCTTTCCGTGCCCAACATGCTGGGCAGCACCTGCACGATGGAATTCAAGGAATGCACCATGCTGTCAAGTTTTTCGCAATACGTTTCCGCGGTTTTCAGGGCGTCCGCGACCTGCGCGATATGCGGGGTTTTCACGGTTTTCACTTCCCGCGTGGCCTTGTCGATCGTATCGTCCGCGATTTGGAGCGGCTGCTGAGACGCTTCCAATCCGGAAATTTCGATCGTGCCGTTTTCCACGTGAATACTGTTCAGATCAACATTTTCGGCGACTTTCACCAGTTGCGGCAACGCCTGCGACGAAATATTCTCCATGGCGGCCACCGTGGTGCGTACGGCGGAAATGTCATTGCCCACATACGGCACGACCGACGCCACCTGCCACAGCGGCGAAGAGGTTTGCTTGTAGGCCTTGCTTACGTGATCGGAGAACGCGGTTGTCTGCTTCTCAAGCTTGGACGTGTCCGCTTCGGAGATGGTCTGCTGCAAGCCTTGAGCACTCGACACCGCCTGCTGCAGCTCGTTTTTCACGTGCAGCGCAGACCATACGAATGCGCCGGCGAAAACGGCGAGGGCTGCGACTATCACGAGTACGCCGATTAGGATCTTGCGACGGCGACGTTTGCGCTTGATTTGGCGAATATGCTCGGCGCTCATACGGCGGCGCACGCGGCGGGAATGCGGGGCGCTGGAAGTGGAATCTTCTGGACTGGCGGTTGCGTCGGAGGTTGAATCGGCATTAGACTGCGGCTCCTCCTGACAGCCTTGCTCAGGCTGGACGCCGAATTCTTCAGGCTGATCAGACGCGCCGTTCATATTCCGTTTCGCTCCCTAATTGTTTGCAAGCACTTCGGATTCCCCAGTGTAATAGTAGGGGGAGTCGATGCAGTCCACGGAGCAATAACGGGGTTACTGAAGTTCCAACGTCGCCAATAATGCCTTGTGGTCGGAACCTTGAATCCGCTTGGTTTCCAAATTTCTGGCGTACACACCCTTGTCGTAGATGATATGGTCGATTTCAGCGATAGGGAATACCGAAGGATACGTCATATGCAATCCCTCGCCGGCACTCTCCCCCGCATCCGTAAAGCGATCGCCCAACAAATATCTGAAGCTTGCATGATCCCACGTGGAATTAAAATCCCCCATCAGCACATACGATTCCCCATTATCGTAATGCTGTAATTGCGCTATGGAATCCAAACTTTTATTCCATAATCCCTGATTGCTTGGTCGTGGAGAAAACGGATGAACCGACCCAAATCGTACTTTTCTGCCATTGAAATCAACTGTCGCGGCAGGAATACTACTGGATTCAATAGGAATGAGATCCTGCGTTGTTTCCTGCAGAGGATGCGCACTGTACAGTACGTTCACACCGCCATTATCGTGCCAAGTGAGTTGCGCGGAAACGGAATACGGAAGATAATCCTCAATTCCAGCATCATGCAACCGATCTAATAATCCTGATGAAACTTCCTGCATTGCAAGAATTTCAACATGCTCGCTTTGGATTGTTCGCACGATTTGCTGCGCATCGGCACAACCTTGCTTCGTATTGAACGTCATGACACGCACTGTTGCAGAAGGTTGTATGGCACGATCATTGGTCGGAACGACATACCCCCAATGCCAAATAATCTGGATGATCACGCACAATACGCTTAACGCGACTAAAAGTTTTCGTTTGCCGACAGTGCGAAAAACTGTTGCAATAATTGCGATAATCACGGAAAGCAAGCCAAGCCAAGGCATGAGTGCGACAATCAAAGGCACGTACCGTTTGCCATCGAGACTGTTCGGCAGCATGCGCAGAAGCATCGCGAACACGATGACGGCGGATGCGAACCACAGCAACGCCGTAAGCAGTGAAGCGCGCGTTTCACGACGCGTCTCACTTCGTTGGACATCGCCAAGTCGAGTCATGCGCACTCCTCTCCCATTCCATCTTCCCGTTTCACTTCCTATTCCGCGCAATCCGCAATCGTATGCAATCACATGTTGCAACCGATAGTCTTACGCATCGTTTTTCACAACATCTCTCACAACATCTCTTCTCGTGAACGCTACCCGCGTTCATCCCCGCATATGTTTCCCGCGCGCATTGAGGATGACGCTTTCACAAAAGTGCCACTATATGGACACTTTCCGGCATTTGGAATCGTTCTGATACGTTCATCCGATAATCTATAGGTTACAAAACGGCGCTTAGCAAAAAGAGGTAGTCATGAGCGAAGAAGCAATGCGAGAAGAAGTGGCGCAAGCTGTGGAAGTGGCCGCAAACAAGGCCGCCGAAGAGGAAATCAGCAAGCTGGCCGAATTCGAAAGCGCCATCGACGAAACGCTCGCCTCCGGATATTTGGACGATACGCTCACCGTCACCGACGCAGACGGCGTGGCGCAAGTGCTGCCAGTGCTCGATTCCGAGCCGATCTCACACTTGGTGGAAGGCTTGGAAGCCGTAGGCGGGAGCGCCAATGTGTTCGTGCACACCAGCGCAGGCGTGGTGGCCCTCAGCGTAGTGGAATACAAGCCCAACGAAGAGGAGTAGCCGTCGCAGCATGCACGGTCAGGCGGCACGCCTACGGTTGAGGGCGCGTTGCACGGTTTCATGCGTGGAACCGGCACCCTGGCCGCGCACGCCGAAGAACACCATCAGCACCATCACGAAGCAGATTGCTGCACTGATACGAAGCGCCCACTGAATGCCGAACACGTTGGCAGCCGCATACACGGCTTTTGTGCCACCAAGCGCAGTCCAACGAAGAGACGTGAACGTCTCCATCAAAATCACCAACACCGGAGCGCCAATCGCGCCCGCAATCTGACGAACCGTATTCGTCACCGCGGATCCGGCGCTCACCTCTTCCGGTTCCAAACAATTCAGTGACCATGTGGTGATCGGCATCAACACGAAACCCATGCCGATCTGGCGCACAAACTGCCAAATCGACACCCACCAAATCCACGAGGTCATGGAAATCAAACTCATCATGACCGTGCCGAAACACAAGGTAATCGTGCCTATCAACGCCACCGGACGTGCGCCGAAACGGTCAAGCACCTTACCACCGAAAAACTGCGAAATGCACTGGCCCAAAGCACCCGGAAGCATCACCAGGCCGCTAATCGCAGCAGAATAGCCACGGCAATCCTGAATGTACAGGGGCATGATCACCATAATCGAACTGAACGCGAAGAACGAGAGCGCGGCCGTGATCGTGCCAACAGTAAAACTACGATTCTTCAACACGCTCAAATTCAACAGTGGCGGCTGCGCTTCAGGATTTTCAATCTGCCTGCGCGCGCCATGAATCTGGCGGAGCACAAACCAAATAATTCCCACAACACCAATCACCATTGGCAGCCAAACCATAGGATTTGCAAACGAATACGATTCAATATTCGTAAAGCCGAACATTAGCCCGCCGAAACCGAAAATAGACAGTCCAACGGAAAAAAAGTCAGCCTTCGCGGTTTTATCGTTCTCACCGAAATTATGCAATCCAAAATAGGCAAGAAGCAGCGAAATTACGCCGATAATGGTCAACGTGAGGAAAATTGAACGCCAACCGTTCAAGTCCGTCTGCACACCGCCAAGCGTCGGGCCGATCGCCGGAGCCACGCTCATCGCCATGCCAACCGTACCCATTGCGAAACCACGGCGAGACAGCGGATAAATCGAAAACACCGTGATCTGCAACACCGGCCACATCACACCCGTGCCAACCGCCTCAAGCAAACGCCCGATCAGCACCATCAAAAAAGTTGGACCAAGCCAAGCGAACAGTGAACCGATCGTGAACACAACCATGGAAACAAGCACGATTTCGCGCGTCGAAAAACGTCTCGTAAGGTATGCCGTAAGCGGCACCATCACGCCCATGACCAGCTGGAAAATCGACGTCAGCCACTGACCGGTCGTAACGGAAATACCAAAATCACTGACGATCGTCGGCAACGCGGCGCTCAACTGCAATTGCGTGAAATTACCGACGAACGTAATAAATGTAAGAATCGCAATGGAAATAAACGCCGTGCGCGTTAAATGACCGTTCTGATACGATTCCTCTCGAGTAAGCGCTCGGGACATGCTCCGCTTCGCTGACATCAATCACCTTCTCCACATTCAAACGCACAAACTATATGATAGCCCGTATGACAGAGGCATGGATATTTGCCTGCGGATTCCTGTTTTTGTCATTTCGGGGTAACGCTCCCCTATTTAGAGGTATCATGGCACACGAAAGAGGTAGGCAAGTTTTCGACGCAGGCAGCGTCGAGGGAGGGGGGTGGAGGATAATGACAGTCAGGGCCATGTTCCACATCTGCATGGAGTTGTGGGGCATTTTCATATGCCTGATTTGCGCAGGCGGAATTTTCATTGCAACACCACACAAAACCAGACGAACTCGCATCAAAATACTCATGCAGATCGCCTGCATGCTTCTTCTTGGAACCGACGCGCTCAGCTGGTATTTTCGCGTAGATGCAGACGAAACCGCATACTATATGGTTCGCATAAGCAATTTCTCAGTATTCTGCATCAACTATATTTTCATGAGTTTCTTCGCAACCTATGTTTGGTTGACAGTGAGCAAACATCAGCATCGCAAACCAGCCGCATTGCGTGCTGTCTACGCATTATCCGTAATTGGAATTCTCTTACTTATCATCACACAATTCACTGGTCTTTTCTACTATTTCGATGACCACAATCTTTACCATCGCGGTAATTTCTATCTTCTTTCGCAGGCAATTGCGGTCTTGGGAATCGCATTATGCCTCTTCATGTTGATCTCATATCGCAAGAATCTTGATCGCATTATTTTCCTTTCCATGATGTCGTTCTTCGTGCTACCAGTATTGGCGACCATCTACCAAGCACTGGCATACAGTTTTTCATTGCAATGTTTGGCGATCGTGATTTCCACACAGATTATGTTCGTCATGGACACCGTGGAAATGAACATGCGATTCCACTCGCAACAGGCCGCCTACGAAAAAGCACGGTACGAAGCCGAACATGACGGCATGACCGGTTTGCTGAACAAGGAAGCGGGATGGAAACACATGCGCAAATATTTCGACCGCATGGGTTCGCACGACGAAGCGATGCTGATGTTCGTCGACATCGACGATTTCAAAACCATCAACGACACATACGGACACACGGTCGGCGATTTCTGGATCCGCGAGGTCGCATCCCAACTTCGGCACATCTACCGGCAAGATGACATTATCTGCCGATATGGCGGTGACGAATTCTTGGCGCTTATTCGCAACACCGCCAGCGAACAGGTGCTTGAAACCACGCTGGGCATGTTCTTCCAACAGTTGGCACGCACCTCGGAACAGCACGGGCAAGACGTGCATTGCAGCGTAGGCGTGTGCCGCATTGCAGCCGCTGACGGTGCCAGCCTTGGCACGGGGCGCGCCGATGGAGACGCGATCGGAAGCGTGGATTTCGACCAATGCGTCGCACAGGCCGACTTGGCGCTGTACGAAACCAAACGATTCAACAAAGGAACGTTCACCGTCTACAACTACGACCGTTCCCAGCCAGCACCCGCAAATATCCGCGCCTAAATGAGCAGCTTCAGCTTTCCGGCAATTCCTGCGCTGGGCAACCGTGCAATACGGAAAGCATCGCCCGCTTTTCCTGCGAAGTGACAGTCAGCCCGTACTTGTCTTTCACGCCAATCTGCCGGGCCACGTAATCGCAACGGTATTCACTGTTCGTCGGCAGCCAGTATGCGGCCGAAGCGGAACCCTTCTGCTGATTCGCGGGCCCATCCACGGCCAGCAGATTGTACATGTCGTTGCCGAATTGGTACAGCTTCGCATGATCCCACGTGTTCGCGCCCGACTGCCACGCATTTTCCAACGCGACCACATGATCGATCTGCACCGCCGAAGACGTTTTCACTCCACGTACGAATTGGATGGTCTGACCGGTATACGGATCGTCAAGCGTGCCCGACGCAACCTGGCAGCTACGGCCGTTCTTATATTGCACGTCCGTCAGATCGCGCGCGAGCACGTCTTCGCGCACGTCGCAACCGTTGCCATCGTCGTCGGTTTCGCGGAATCCGAACGCATCGCGATCATATCCGGCCTTGCTGGGATTGTCGTCGACGGTAAGTTTTTCCAACGTTTCCGCAGCTGTGCCGGTTGCCGTGTACTCGCCGGTGATTTCGCCTACGGTCGGATTGACTTTCGGCAGCAGCATGCCGATAGTGACGCCGATTACCGCAACGACTACCAGCAAAATAAGAATACGTTCCAGCGGACCGTCGGCGTTGATCCAACTTTTTTTGAACCGCTTGCCGGCCCGCTGGATATCACGCACGTCGCGTTCAATATTCCGATAATTATAAGAATTACGATTATTCTTTCGAGGCATAATTATTAAAAATAATACGAAATTACGGAATTACGGAGTATCAGGCGTACGTGAACGTCATCGGATCATGTCCGGCGCGCGTCGGACCGTCAAGCGCGTCGATCGCGGCATGTTCTTCAGGGGTGAGCACGAATCCAAACAAATCGAGATTCTGCTTCTGCCGATCCGCATGCACCGACTTGGGGATGATGATCGTGCCATTTTCGATATGCCAACGCAGAATCACCTGCGCAGGGGTAACCCCATGCTCCGCTGCGATGCGCTCAATCGCACCATTTCCGGCGTTCAAATCAGCACCGCGAGCCATCGGCGAATATGCTTCCACGGCAATGCCGTGCGCCTTGCAATAGTCCACGACCTCGCGCTGCTGCCAGGTCGGATGCAGCTCAATCTGGTTGACGGCAGGATATTCGCCGGTCTCCTCATGCAAGCGGTCAAGATGCTCGGGCAGGAAATTGCACACACCCAGCGTGCGCACGCGCCCCTCCGCGCGGAATTCCTGGAACGCCTTCCACGTTTCGCTGGAACGCCAGTCGAACGGGGTGGGCCAATGCAGCATGTACATGTCGACATAATCGAGCTGCAGCAAGCCAAGCTGGCGGTCGAACGCCTTGCGTGCGCTGTCATACCCCTGCTCGGAATCGCGCAGTTTCGTCGTAACCCACAGGTTTTTGCGCTGCTCACCTTCCGTGAATCCCGCATTGTTCAGCGCGCGACCCACGCCGGCCTCATTGTTGTACCCCGCCGCGCCGTCGATATGACGGTAGCCGGCTTCCAGCGCACTCTCCACTACGGGGGTAACGCCCTCATCGTCGATACGCAGCACGCCCAAGCCGATTTGCGGAATCAGATTGCCGTCGTTCAATGTGACCATGGGGGTATGGAAAGTTGCCATGCGTTGTCCTTTCGAAGGCTGTGTTTCAGGCGATTATTCTCAACCGTTCTCATGCTTGTTCCAGCTTAGCCGCAGGTCGCCGCAATTCGGCCATATTTCGTGGCACATGCCTCGCATTGCGTCTTGAAACGGTTCGGACGCGCCGTTGCATGAGTCGCGCATATGCCGACAGATGATATGCGCGTACGTAACATAACCGCGCAGCCTCGTGCGCTATAACATTGCTCGGATAAGAGGGCGACGAACATGAACAGTACAGACGACGCGAACGATATGGACGGCATGGGAGGCATGGTCAATGCGGGTGCGACGGATGGCGTGGAATGCTGGGAAACGGCACGGGCGAATCACGATTTCTCTTCCCGCCACGGGCACGCGCTTGCCGGCATGCTTGGACCTGCTTTTGTGGCGGCCGTCGCCTACGTGGATCCCGGCAATGTGGCGGCGAATATCACATCCGGCGCGAGGTACGGATATCTGCTGGTGTGGGTGCTGGTACTCGCCAATTGTATGAGCGTGCTCATTCAATATCAGTCCGCAAAACTTGGTATCGTCACCGGAAAAAGTCTTCCCGAAATCCTGGGAGAACGACTTGGCGACGGCGGTCGATTCATGTTTTTCATGCAAGCGGAAGTCATTGCAATAGCGACTGATCTTGCGGAAGTAATTGGCGGCGCAATCGCACTGAAATTATTATTTGGACTTCCGCTTTTTATTGGTGGATGCATAATCGGCATTATTTCTACGGTCTTGCTTATTTTTCAAAAGAGTGCCACGCATCATATTTTTGAAAAGCTGATTATTGCATTGCTGCTGGTGATTACTTTTGGATTTATTGCAGGCCTTTTTATTGATCCACCAAATCCTGCGCAAGTTTTGCAAGGTCTTGTTCCGCATTTCAAAGGAACCGAAACGGTATTGATGGCAACTTCCATGCTGGGCGCCACGGTGATGCCGCACGCGATTTACCTGCATTCCACGCTGGTGAACGACCATTACGTGCCAGGAGAGCCCAAACCGAGCGTAAAGACCCTGCTACACGGAAGCAAAATAGACGTGTTCTGGGCATTATTACTTGCTGGATCGGTGAATCTTGCACTATTGATTCTTGCGGCGAATTCATTGCATGGCATGACCGGCACGGATACGATCGAGGGTGCGCAACAGGCCATTCAGCATGTGCTAGGTCCGGTGATCGGCACGATTTTCTCGGTCGGATTGCTGGCTTCCAGCCTGAGTTCCACGTCGGTCGGCACATATGCGGGCGCCGAAATCATGCATGGACTGCTGCGGATCAAAGCGCCGATGTGGGCATGCCGCGTGGTGACGCTCGTACCGGCGTTGGTGGTGTTGTGGTTTGCTAAGAATCCGACGGAAGCGCTGATCATAGGGCAAGTTGTGCTGTCGATCGGCATTCCATTTGCGATTATTCCGTTAATGAAATACACGCACGACCGTTCTTTAATGGGCGATTATGTGGATGGTCCGGTGAAATTCGCGATCAATATGGTAGTTGTTTCGCTGATTGTCGCACTTAACGTGATTCTTGTAATTCTCACGCTCTCCGGTCGTTCCTGATGTGGGTCCCATTTCGGTGTCCGCACGGTCGACCGGCGCATCTGCGTCCGCACAGCCGCCTCGCGCAGTTGTCCGCCAGTCGACCGGCGCAGCTGCCCGCGCAGGAATTGCCGGAACACCGAGGTTGATTCGGGTCTGCACAACCTCGGTTCCGTGTCTGCATAAGTCTGATTTTGCGTCTGCACAAGTCCGGAATTGGCCCTGAAATCAGACTTGCGCAGACGGAAAAACCTGCCAAACCGGCAATACGGGAATGAAAATCAAGAACAGATACCCCTAAAAAGGCGTTTGGCAGGGAAACTGCACAAACATCGCGAGCTGCGTCGCGAAGCCAACGATACGAAACCAACAGCACAAAGGGCGATAGCGCGAAATCAACGGCACGAAGGACAACGGTACGAAACCGATGGCTCGAAGGGCGACGGCACGAAACCAACGGCGAGTTACACGCGCGTGGTGGCGCGGGCGATCACGTGCGACTGGGTGGTGATGTAACTCGGCTCCAGCACACGCGTGCCGTCGATCCGGTCGAGAATGCGGCTGACCGCAGTCGGCGCAATCCAGTCGAGACAAGAATCCATGGTGGTCAGCGGAGGCTGGAAATATGCGGCTTCTTCAATATTGTCGAAGCCGATCACCTGCATCTGTTCAGGCACGGAAATGCCGTTCGCAGCCAAAGTGAACAGCGCACCCAACGCAAGCTGGTCATTGAACGCCACAATACCGTCGAATGGAATCCCGGAATCAATAAGCTGCTGCGTAATGCGAGCGCCGGAACCAATCGTCCAATCCTGCCCAGTGCTCATTACCAGTCGGGAATCGAATGCCGCTCCCCGCGCGGCGCACGCTTCGAGCACGCCGCGAAGTCGCAGTTGCGCATTGCCTTCCACTGCTTCACGCACGGAATCGATATGCTCCGGTTCGGTTCGCGATCCGACCACCGCGAGCCGGGTTGCGCCATGGTCGAACAGGTATTCGGCTGCGAGTCGGGCTTCCTGAATATCGTCGGGGGTAACGTGGTCGGCTTTGCCGTGTGTGGAACGCGCGCCCACGCATACGAGCGGATAGTCCACGTCCAAGTCCGCCGCTTCAAGGTTTTCGACTTCGGAGATCGACAGGATCATGCCGTCCGAGACGGTGGTGTTGAAGTTGCGCAGGAGTGATTGCGCTCCTTGTGCGGATCCTTCGGCGTAGGTGGTGACGTATACGGAGTAGCCGTAGCCGCGGGCCGCGTCGATTACGCGGTTGGCGAGCTCCGACAGGTATGGGGCGGTCAATGTTGGTACGGCGAGTGTGATGAAACCGGTTTTGCCGCGGTTGAGATTGCGCGCGGACACGTTCACGCGGTATCCGAGTCGGTCGATGACTTCCTGGACTTTTTCTCGCGTGGAGTCGGTCATACGGCCGGAATGGTTGATCACGTTGGATGCGGTTTTGAGTGAAACGCCTGCCTCTTCGGCCACGTCTCGTAGGGTGACGCGTTTTTTGTCCGGCTTCGGCTCCGGCTTTGACTCGCCCATGTTCGTCTCCGTGATTGTTGAATATGCCGGTAAAAAGTTTACCAGTTATGGCAAGCCCGCCATTCTTGAGTTTCAGAATGGCGGGCTCAGGTTGTGTGAGATTGTTGTGTTACGCAATCAATTGCGCGAAATTATGCGGAATTATGCGCGCTTTACGACGAGTACGCCGTTGCGATGCACGGTGTAGCTGCCCGTCTGTTCCTCTGCTTCCGCTTGGAACAGGTAGATTGGTTCGCCTTCGATGCCCTGCAATGCGATTTCTTTCTTGCCGCGCGGCAGATAGAAATCGAAGGTTGCGTCGGCGGACTTGCGCACGGTGTGCAGTACGTCGGAATCGGTCGGATTGGCGACATTTGCGGAATCTTCCACGATATTCTCGCGCACGAATTCCGTAAGATCGGCGACGTTGAGATCGCAGCCGACGAAGTATGTTTCGCCGGAACCGTACGGATTGCGGGTGATTGCGGCGGTGCCGCCGAGTTCCCATTCGTCGGCTTCTTCACCTTCGTAGGTGGCTAATACCTGCGCGCGTTCGCCGTCGACGTTCACATCGTTCTGCCACAGGCGGGTGACCGCACCGGAGCTCAAGCGAATTTCGGACGGTTCGCCTTCGGCTTCCGCGCCGAGAATGTTGAATTCCTCGCCGCGAATACCCAGTATTTCGCGCAGCAGGCCGTCTCCGGCTCCCGGGTATCCGCCGAGCCAGGTGTGGAAGTTTTCGTCGATCAGTCCGGTTGCGTAACCGATGACCACACGGCCGCCGGCAGCTGCGAAATCGGCCAAACGCTGCGTATCTTCGGCGCTGAGCATGATCACGGTCGGCAGTACGACGGTCTTGTATGCGCTCCAATCGTATTTCAACGGCACAATGTCGGCACGGGTGCCGGCGTTGAGGAACGCACGGTACCAGTCGCGCACGTCATGCCAATGGTTGAGCTTCATGCTCGGCAGGGTTTCGGAGCGTGTGGCCCATTCGGATTCCGCGCTGAACAGGATCGCCGTATCGGACTGTTCCAGTTCGGTACCCTGCACGCCAGCGTCGCCGAGGGTTTTCAGCGCTGCGCCCAGTTCGCACACTTGGCGGAACAGTTTGGTGTCTTCGCCCGCGTGGGGCACGAGTGCGGAGTGGAAGGATTCGGCTCCGAATGCGGAGGCACGCCACTGGAAGAAGTTGATGGCGTCGGCACCCATGGCCACATGCGCAATGGAGTCACGCACGGTTTCACCCTTGCGCTTGCGTGCGTTGAGCGGCTTCCACTGCACGGCCGAAGTGGAATGTTCCATCACATACCACGGCTTGCCGAGCGCGAGGGAATCCATCAAAGCGTCGGAGCAGAACAGTTCGTCGATATGCGATTCGCCCTCATGGAAGTAATGGTCGTTCGACACGAAATCGACTTCCTCGGCCCAGTCGGCGTAGTCCATGCAGCACTGGTCGGTGGAGACCATGAA
>CEAZ01027624.1_pt1 | contig 46987 bp, 60 predicted proteins | sample 557361 | NCBI WGS metagenome assembly CEAZ01 (sample SAMEA3182074, study PRJEB8094) | gut metagenome | biome: human; feature: gut; material: Stool; isolation source: human stools | place: Canada | collected 2012-02-22 | reverse complement strand
AAATCCCGTGCGATTGTCGCCGCATACGAACCGATACATATTTTGCGGTCGGGGTCTAACCCCAACATAAATGCGGGTAATTTACGGCTCGACCCCTCCGATTTGCCATGTTGGGGCGGTTGTTGTACAATCATCTTTCGTATTTTGCCGTGTGCAAACATATCCAACAACGTATAATAAACGACGTGGAACGGCTCTAATACTAAATCCGGTTGCATATACCGGGCAAAGTTGATAAGGCGTTTACGGGCGGCGGCTTTAACAAGCAAATCCGGTTGTTGCCGGATTGCGTCGTACATCTGCAATAATTGTTCGTTGTTCATTGCTTTGCTCCTTTCTCCCATTTAGAACACGCCCGACGACCTCGGACAATGTAAAATTCATAATGCGGGCAACGTAAACAAATCGGGTTCCCGTTTAAATCCCGGTGTCTATGGTCGTCCGTTATCCATTCCGAAAAACGGCACGTGTCGCAAATCTCGGTTTGCCATTCCGGTTGCTTGGTTCCCGGACGGGGTGCGGTTATTCTCTTTGCCATTATTGCGCCCCTCCTTTCTCCAACAATGCCTTTTGATACTCGGCGGATTGCAGTTTATCAGCCAACGCAAACAACATATCGTCCGGGATTGCCTTAACGTCGTACTTTGGTTTATCGTCGTCGGTCGTGGCGTTATACCCGGGTATCTCAATTTTAACGGGTGCGTCAAACCCTAACATCTTTGCCCGGCGTTGCTGAATGTTCAAAAGCAAATCCAAAAACCGGGGGTTCCCGGCGGACGTTTCGGTTGCGGTTTCATTGTACCCGTAATATTCCGGGTCGCCGTCCTCGGCATCGGTTTTGATTGGTCGCCCTTTGTTGGTTTTCTCTTTGGTGCGCATCTTTCCGGTTTTCGACGCCTCCCACGCCTCCCATGCTTGTTGCTCCATCTTATCCAATTTGCGCAATTCTTGTGTAACGTATTCGTCGATATTATCCAACCGTTCCCGTTTCCACTCAATAAGGCATTGTTGCAAATCGTAATAAACCATTTGAAAGGTTATTGTATAACCCATTCCACGCGCGGACAAATCCCGGTTCAATGCGTCCGCAATTTCCCGGTACGAATACCCACGCAAAAACAAATCGGAACAAAACCGAATGTCGTAAATTCGTTGTTCCTCGGAACGTTTATTATAGCCTAATGGCTTCTTTCTCTTTTTCATAGTCAAACCTCCTTTGCTGTCAAATCGTACTCCCATACATAGCCGCCCGCCGTTTTATATACTCCTTTACAACATCGGGTAATCGTTATATTTTTTATTCCCGTTTTTCTTTCCGCTTCCCTTATGGATTTATACCGGGCAATTTCGTTTCCTGCTTTTGAACGTTGTATTACAGCTTTAGCAATTTTATTATGTTTGCCGTTATATGTATTGTTATACTGATTATCGCACCATTCCAAATTATCGGCATTATTATTAAACTTATTTTCGTCCTTATGATTTATTTGTTTCCGGTTATTTAGATTTTGAACAAATGCCATTGCAACCAATCTATGAACCAACAACGCATTTGGTTTACCGGACTTCGATAACCTTACTTGCAAATAACCCTTGCCGCTTATAGTTGGTTTTAGCAACTTGGTTTTTCCTGTCCTCCCATAATTGAGGCTTTTTACATTACCATAATTGGATATTTGGTAATTCTCAAAACCGGGTATATCTTTCCAAACTTCCATATATCTTTTTTTTGCAAAGGTAACAAATGTTTTTCGATTGCAAGTTATTTGCGTGGAATTTCCATTTTAAGAGGCTTTTGTTATTAACTCAATACTTTTATCGTCTTAATGGTTATCTTTTAACCACGGGGCAAATTTACGGGTTTTCCGGGGCATTGCCAAACCTTTGTTATCTCATGTACATAAACGGCAAAACCCCGGCTTTGTTTCCGGGGCTTTTATGCCTATTGTCCTATACCGTTTTCGTATCTCCCATTTGAGCAACGAAAATAATGTTGCGTTCCACGGGGGTTGGTGTATTCCGTTCCCCCTTTCATTTCCTTTATTGCCAAACATACCGGGGCGGGCTTTCCATTTACCGGAAATTCCGGGTTAAAATATCGACACGTTCCGCATATCTTTTCGGGGCGTCGATTATCCGGGGCGCATTCGGTCGGCATATTCGGAATTATATCCGGGCAATTATTTTTTGCTTTCATGCTTTTGCGCTTTGATAGTTACCCATTAACCCGGATAATATCCGGTCGGCGGTTGTGCATCGCCATTCTCTTAATCTTTCATCCCAAATAATGCAAATGTTAGGATTAGCAAACATCATACGGGGGTTCTTACAATTATCTTTCATTGTTGCGCCCTCCTTTTCGGTTCTTTCGTTGGTTCTTTGCCCGGCGTTTGTTTCGGGGGTTCTTTTTCAAATCGACCCGTTGGATTTGTATTTCGGAACCGGGGAACATATCAGCAAAGAAAGCCGCCATTGCTTCCACTTCTTTTGGTACATCGTGCGCCTCCGGTTTCTTGTACTCCCTTTTGCGTTCCGGTTGGTTTTCCATTTGGACGGCGGGGCAAACGTCGATAAGCGGGCAACCCTTACAAGTGTTCACGGGCTTTGCTTTCTTTTCGCTTTCGCAAATCGCTTTATATTTCCGGTCGTAATCCGCCGTTCTAAATCCGTGGTAATCGTCCCGGTGTGCGCTTGCACGTGTAAACATTTCCATTGCTTCAACCGCAATGCGGGCTAAAATAAAATCCGGGGTATCATTAAACGCCTTTTCCATTGAATTACGGTTTACTACCTCAGCAATCTCGTTAATAAATTGTTCTCTGTTAATCATCGCTCTATTATTTTTTGGGTTTATATTCTTGGCAACGTAAATTCCCGCACCTTTGTTCAGATTTGAACGCCTCACAATAACCGTTCCCGTTTACGTCCTCATACATGAAATTGGAACAATCGCCGCAACCTTTGTTCGGTTCGTGCTGGTGTGTCCGTTTATAATTTGGGTCGGTTTGGCGTCCTTTTACTTTGTCGTATGCCATTTCCAACAAATCCCGTTGCGGTATGCCTAATATTGCAGCGGAATGAAATACAACGGCGTTAAGGTCTGCCAATTCATCAATTACGGCGTTCATGCGTCCGGGGTCGTCGAATGTCGGCATTGCGTGTTTTACCGCCTCTTTGTACTCGTTAAATTCTTCCTCCATTTTCCGGCAACGGGACGCAATATTTGTTCCGAACAACTCATTAAACAGATTGGCAATTTGAGCAACAACCGGACGGGCGGGTTGCTCCGTGTAATTCTCGGCGGGGGTTCCTTTTGGTTCAAATTCCCGTTTAAAATCCTTTTCCGGGCGTGCGGTAAATCGTCCGTTCAATTCCCGGATAATATACCAACTTTCCGGCACGTCAACGAATATGCCGTTGCCATTGGGAAAAGAAAATATTGCTTTGCCGTCCGGTGTGCGGGGCGTTACAACGGTTCCCCCTCCGGTAAACCTCAACACGTCGTCCACATTGTCCCGGCGAAATTGGATTGCGTCAACCTCTAACAAGGTGCGACAATACCGGGTTCCCGCCGTGGTGTCCGGGTCGATTAATCGGGTGCGCATTTCCTCCGGGTATTCCTCCGGGTCGTACTTCATAAAAACCGACTGCCTACCATCGGCATAAAAGAACTCAATAAGACGGTCGCCCAATCGTCCCCGGATTGCCTGTTTTAACGCCTCAATCCTTTGTCCCTTGGCTTTATCGTTTCCCTCGCTTCCATTTTGCGCCCAACTCAAACGTATTGAGGTATCGGACGCCGTAACCTCAATTTCTTGTTTTGTTATGTCCTCAATCATTGCGCACATATCGCAATCAAAGGGGCTTAATACTTGTTTGTTCATCGCTCTAAAAATTTATTTGTTATTACTATCCGGGGCGGCTTCAACCTTAACCCCGGCAATTGTTCCGTTATAATTAAATTCCAATGTTTCGACGCCCTTAAATCCCCCGACGATACGCAACAAACGCCAATAAATCGTTTTCCGGTCGCTCCTATGGAATTTATCGCATTGCCTACCAATTCCGGGGCAATCTTCCCTTTTGATTTTGCAGCGAACGCAACGTTGCGCAAACATTGTGGAATTGTTGTTGGCTAATCGTGCATCCGCCGCCGTCCATATCTCGGCAATCAATACCATACCCCGGTAAACGCAACGTTCGCCGGGGCGGTATTCTCTGTTTGGGTCGAACGGTTCGGGTTGCTTTACTCTCATTCTTTGCCCGCTTCGTTTACATAGTCAAACAATGCGTCCAAATCTTCCTTTGCGCCTTTTACGCAAATTCGCACCCTATCGCCGCCCGCTAATGCGGTTTCGACAATCTCGCAATTATACCGGGGGGCGTTTATCTGTATCATTGCCGCCGTGGTATTCGTTACAAACTCGTTTCTTTCTTCCATGCTCTCGGATTTTTGTAGTAAATAAAATGTTTCCGTTGGTCGTTCTCGCTTTGGCACGCCCCCCAACAAAAGCGTTGCCAAAGATAACAATAAAATCTTTGCTTTCATCGTTTTACCTTTCTTTTAATCCATATAAACCGTATGCCAATGCCGACAAACAATATTTTTGCCTCAATGTCAACGTAACGGTCGTAACCGTTGACCGCATCCACGGACACGCCGGGAACAATAAACCAACTCTTATATTTCCAATATTCCCGGACGTAAACAGATACGCCAACCCGTCCGATATGGAACCCAATTTGCGCCGTATGTACGTCGCCATTGTTGCGGATAATTCCAACTTGTTTTTTACTCATTTCCTTTTCTGTTTAATAATTCGTAACTCTGTTTATCAACTACCAACGCCCGTGGGTATTCGGTTATTACGCCTTTGGTATATACGAGATTATAGATACCCAATTGTCCCTTAATTGGAAACTCAACTACCCGGCGGGGGTTCCGCATCAGCCAACCGAACCCCTTTGTAATGGATTTACGTTTTTCGGGCGGTATGCGGGTATTCTCCCAATCTTCCGGGGTAAAATCGGCGACGGGCTTAACGTCGTACAATTCAACCAATCCCAAAGTAACGCCGCTTTCATATCCCGCAATTACGGGATTAGCAGACGAACAAACCATTAAATCGCCCCGGTACGGCGTGTTTTTGCTGCGTACCTCAATACATTTTTCGCCGTAAACAATCCCGTTGTCCTCATACGCCGCCGTTACCAACTGCGTTGCATACGGATTTTTAACGGTTAATGCACGCCAACGGTCGTGCAATTCCGGTTTATAGTCTTTGTTATTATACTGCATTTTCGTTTGATTTTTCGTTGAATAAATCGTAATTCGCCGGGACACAATAACCGGGCAATGTTTCCCGCTCAATCCCGGACGCTCTTATAAAACTATCTTTCCAATATATCCGGGGCGTTTTGTCCGGGTGCGCCTCCCAATAGTCGAACATATCGTTGTAAAACGTCAATGTTTCCCGTTTGGTATATCTGCAACCGCTTTGCAATCCAATCTTAAATAAGTCAACAAAGGGGTACGACAAAGCAATTACAGAAAACGCCCGGTCAAACATTCCCACGGGGATTGGTTCCACGCTCGCAAAGGTACGGAACCCGTGGCGTTTTGCCCGCACCAATGCGTTTATCCGCATCCGGTTTGGGCTTGCTTTGGGTTCCAATTCGTCGCATCCGGTCAACGTGGAACCAATGGCAATACGGGATTTGTCCCAACCCTCGGACGCCTCGGCAAAGTCGATTAAAATATTGATACCCTCGGCGCATTTACTCAATACCTTTACCGGGACGCCGTGGCGTTGACAAACGCCGATTGCTTGGCGGGTCAACCTTTGCGTTTCCGGCAATAACGGGTCGGTCGTGAACGAAAAGAACAACCCCGTTTTTTGCAATTCGTCCTTATGCTTCAACAACTCATTCGTAAATATATCCAATGCGTATGGATATTCCCGTAATGCCTTTTTCAATTCCGGGGTATTGCCGCCCAACACTTTTGCGCCCCGCCCTTTGCGCAAATAACAATACGTGCATCCGTTGGAACAACCAACGTAAAAGTTGGCGGCGTTCTCGGCATATTCCCCGGCTTTTCCCTTTGGGCTGTAAATAACCCGTCCGTTTATCGCTCCCATACTCAAACAGATTAAAACGGTAAATCGTCGGTTTCGTTGGGGGCGGGTGCATCCGGCACGGGCGGCGGCGGGGCTTGCGTTCCGGCTCCGGTTCCTTTGGGCGTCAACATTTCCATATCGGTTGCGACAATCTCGGTAATATACCGTTTCACGCCTTGCGCATCGTCATAACTCCGGGTTCTTAATTCCCCCTCAATATAGAGTTTATCGCCCTTTTTAACGTACTGATTGGCGACCTTTGCCAACCCGTTTTGCAATACAATGTTGTGCCACTCGGTACGCTCCGGGATTTGTCGCCCGTCCTTTGTGGTATAACCCCGTTTTGTAGTCGCCAACGAAAAGGTCGCAACGCAACCGCCGTTGTCGAACTCCTTAAAATCCGGGGCTTTCCCGGTATTTCCTAATAAAGTAACTTTGTTTACACTCATAACTATTTGAATTTAATACCATCCAACAAATACAATTTCTTATTATCAGACCAACCCGCCGCCATGTTTAAGGCTTTACGGTCGTCGTCATGCACAAACTCGCAATACCACGAATTGCCGCCAACGTTCGCTTTTTCTTTTAGTCGTACCAATTTACCGACAATGTACCGGGCAAACTTGGCGTACCCGCTAACCTCGGATATATGGATAATACGACGTTCGGCGTTTATTTTTGGCAATTCTTCGATTTGCGGGCGTTTTTCCTCGGCGGGGTATCTTTGTACCCTTTGAAAATCTCGTTTAACAGACGACCGGGAAATTGCCCCGTAATCGGTTTGCCTCTTTTTGGTTCTCATTTTTTATATCTCCATTTATAACCCTTATGCAAATTCCCTTTCCCCTTACATACTTTACAAATCGCCGTTGCGGAAAAATTCCCTTTCCGGGCTGCCTCTTGTATGCTAACAAACACATTTACAACAATACCGTTTTTTATTTGCTCAATCGCTTTTTCGTGGTGTGGTTTTGCTTTTCTTCCAATCCATTTAGATTTTGTTATTGGGTTATTCTGATTCTCTTTAACTGTAACCCAACGCAAGTTGTCCGCATGGTTATTGGCTCGGTCGCCGTCGATATGGTCGATACATGGTTTGTTTTCCGGGTTCGGAATGAATGCCGCCGCAACTAATCTATGAATACGAAACATTTTACCTATTCCGTTTTTCCATAAACTAATTATTTTATATCCTTTCAAATATGCACCTTTCATTAAAAACGCATCTTTTTTTAAGGAACGAACATTGCCATAATTAGAAATTTGATAATGCCCTTTGTAACCCTCAATATCTTTCCAAATTTGCATATTCATTTTTCATTAATTCAATCAATCTAATGTTACCGGGATATATACGCATTTTCGTTTTATCTCCATTTTCCCAAAGTGAATGATGTTCAAAACATAATATATTAATATTTCTTGCATCGTGCGCCATTTCCGGGTATGCTCCACGGGTCAAAATGTGGGAACAATAAACGGCGGAATAATTCCGCAATGGCTTTAAACATTCCTCGCATTGGTGCGGCTTGTTATCCCATATCCAACGAAAAAAACGTTCATTTGCCGCCATTATATTTGCACCCCGTCCCGTAATACAATGCCCGAACAATTCCCGTTGTATCTCAACCCTCAAACGAATATCCATTGTAAAGTTACGAATATCAATCAGAGGATTAAACCCCCGATTGATACAGTATTGGTATTCGTCCCGGTCTGTCAACAAATACGGTTCCATACTCTTACATTTCCGCCGTTTCGTCGTTCGGTTCCGGGTCGTCCGCCGGGTCGTTAATATCCGGGAACAATCCGTTGTCCTCTACCTTTTCGGCACTCAAACCCGGTGCGGGTTCGCCATCAGCCCCGAACAACTCCAATTGCGCCTTTTTGCCTTTGAATAAAAAGGCGTAAACCTCGGTTTCAATATCGGCGGCAATTTCTTCTAATTCTTCCTCAAACCCGAACGTTTCCGTATTAAATTTAAGGCGGGGGGAATTGATAGCGGTTTTTTGATTGTTCGACACGGTAAACAACCCGGTTAAAACAACCCCTACGTTATCGTCTTGACCGGAAAAGGACACGCCCCGAACCTCTATGTTTTTCAACATTTCGTCGGCAAAATCCCGTGATAACTCGCTTTGCTTTTTGGTTGCTTTGAAATCGGACGTTTCAACCATTGAAAGAAAGGACGTAATATTAAAAATCCGTCCCATGATTGGGCGCAAACGGTCGAAACAATCCCGCAAATCCGGGTGTATGTCCTTTGCACTTTCGACGTGGTATTTGTTCGTGTAACTCTCATTACCGATTGTTTCGGTAACTTCATAATGTACGTCTAACCCGCCGTCCTTTAATGTCTTGACTTTCGACAATGCAAACGCCTTTTCGCTTGGTATCAACATAACGTTTGCGGCTTTTTTTTCTTCACTCATATTGTAATATTATTTGTTGCCGGGAACCCGCCCGGCACGGTTTTAATCAAAATTCGTTTTCGTCCAACAATTCCCGTGTCTTACTATTCGACGGAACCGCCGGGCATTCCGGTTCCGGGATTGGTTCCGGGGCGGGTTCCCCGGTTCCGATTGGTTCCGTTACCGGGTTGGGGTCGTGTAACTCAATATTGCGCCCGCCTTTGGGCTTTTCCGGCTCAAATTGGGCTTTGAGTTGTTCCGCCGGGTATTCCTTTTGCGCTAACTCAATAATCCCCAAATTAACCAATTCCGGGACGCAACGGCGTAACGCCCGTATGTCCTCTAATGCGTCATGCGCCGGGAATGTTTCGCCGGGGAACAACTTACTATATAATTCCTCTAATTTGGGATATTTACCCGGTCGCCCGTTGGAATACAATGCGCCGACAAACTTAATTGTTTTCATCATTGTATCAATTCGTTTGCCCTTATGTAATGCGTCCTCAACGTGTGCGTCGTAATATTCCCGTCCACAATAGCGCAAAACGTTTGCTTTTAACATTGAACTATCAAAGTAAATGTTGTGCGCACATACAAGCGGGGCGGCGTTGGCATCCGCTAAAAATTCGTCCACAACATCGGCAAATGGTACGCCCTCGGTAATTGCCCGTTCGGTTGTTATACCATGAATTGCGGTTGTTTCCGGGGGTATCTCGTAATTGTCCGGTTTGATAATATAACTTTTTTCCTTATCGCCCAACGACCACGCCAATTGGACGACGTGCGGGAATTGCTCAAAATCCGCATCCCATTTCAAACCCTTTGCCGGAACCCCGGTTGTTTCGCAATCAAAGAAACAAACATCTTTCAAATCAAATTTTTGCATAACCTTAAATATTAAATCGTTAATTACTGTTTTCGCTCTCATTGCGGTATTTATCCCGCTTTTTCTCCAACTCCAAAACGTCCCGGTTTTCGTCTATATACTTTTGGACGTCCCGGTTACAAAACGGTTTTCCGTCCAACCAAAGCAAATGCCAATACGATACATTTTCCATCGGTTGCCCCTTAAATTTACCTTGCGGCATCGGGGTTTTATCTGTTAATTCCATTATCAAAATTTAATTGTTCGCCCTCTGAATATCGGGGCAATTGTTCAACATAATTTGCTTTTGTCCTCCAAACCATCCGGCAACGCAAACAAGTTATTGCGCTGTAATCGCTTCGTTGATACTGCCAACCATTAAACGCCGAATGATTGCATTTGTATTGCAATATGCGCCATTTACGTTGGTTGGCGGGTTTCTTTCTTTCGATACATTTGCAAGCGGGCATATTATAGGGTTTTAGGGTCGTCAATAAATGTATTGTATTCCTCGGCGGCTATCTGTTTGAGCGTTTCGATATGTTCGATTAACTCGGCGTTCGACAAATCCGCCACGGTGCGCAAATCGTGGGAATATACCCCCGTTTCCTCGTTGACCCGTTCAACGTACATAATAGGGGAAAATTCCCTCAAACGTCGTTCGGTTTGTTCCTCTGTAAGACGTTCGCCCGCCTCCCAAATTGCGTGCTTAAACGTCGGTACAACATAGTTGAAATAATACCCTTTCAAAGCCTCGGACGAACCGGGGGACGCTACAATAAACCGGGCAATAATGCGGGAACCTTTCCAACCCTTGAAAAACTCGTTTAATTCCCCCATGTACATTGCCAACCCGCCGTTATTGTTTATTGTCCCCGTTGCTGTTATTTCTCGCTTTTTCATCGGCTATTAATTTTTTCATTGTCTTATTAAACGCTGTCATTCCGATTGTATGGATAACGTCCCGTTCCGCCCGTGATAACTTCGTTTCCCGCTTATCCAATACTTTTGCAAATGCAGCAACAAATTCGCCCGGCTCCAACAATCCGGCATTGTGCAACCCGTCGATTGGGTGCGCTTTCAAACGCTCGGTTGCTTTCAATGCTTTGCGGGCTTTTTCCTGACTTTCCCATATTTCCCGAACCTCGGCGGCGGCGTTGTCATAAAACAACCGCATTTTCAGAACGTCGGCAATTGACAAATCAGCCACGGCGGTTGGTTGCTCTTTTTCCGGCTCCGGTTCCGTCGTAACGGGTGCAACCTTACCGTTATTCACTCCATAACCGAACAACGCAAAATCCCCCTTTGTTGGGTCGTCCGGGAATATCTCGGCGAAACGGTCGGTTATCTCAATGGCTGTTTGCAAATCCGGCGTCCGACGTTTTACAAGCCCCAACCGCAATGCCTTTTTATGTACGTGGGTATCTAATGGAATGATTAAATTACGGGGGTCGCAAATCGTCCACAATCCAAAGTCAACCGGGGAACCGTGGCGGCACATCCAACGCAAAAACATACATAAGCGTTTGCAACCGCTTTTCGTTTCCATATCCGGCACGCCCTTAACATCGCCGAAAAGACGTTGCAATTGTTCCAACGGACGCCCGCCCGGTTGCGCTTGCAATGCCTTTTCCATGTTCTCAAACTTACTATATACGTCAAACAAGCGGGCGCAAAGGTCGTGGAAATCGGCGTATGTAAACGTTCTATAAAAATTCTCTTTACTGCCTTTGTATTGCTTCCATTCCGGGGCGGCTCCCTGCGTATCGGTTCCAACAATGTAATGATACGGCGCACCCTTGAAAATTTCCCGGTCGATAAAATCCGCCTTTTGGATTATCTGTTTGCGGGAACCCCACGCAATCCACGCCGTAACAAATGCGCTAATCTCAATATTTACCCGACTATCGTAACGGTGCGGGATTTGCACCGGGTCGGATTGGATAAACTCGGCGGTTTCGTATTGTTCCGCCCAACGTTTCAAATTATCATTCAATGTATATGCCATTGTTTTAGATTTTAAGGGGACGGAAAGCCCGCCCCCGGTTATTATTCGTTTTCCGTGTATTCCTCAACAACTAAATCAGTTTGTCCCCGCTTCACTTCCTCAATAAAGCCTTGAAAACCGTTTGCCTTTGCAATGTCTATAATCGCCTGCAAACGCTTTTCGCCTAAACTTTCGCCCCTCGCAATGCGGAACACCTTAACCGTCGGATTGCTTGCGATAATCAGTTTGGCGGCAACCTCCATAATTTGACTATCTGACACTTTCCCGGCAACGAACGGCACGCCGTTTAATTCTAACCCGTCGTCCGTGAACGAAAGCCCGGCAATCGGCAATTTGGACGTTGCAATAAGTGTTTCCCTTTCCTTTGCCAATGCGCCTAATTTGTCCTCAAACGTGCGGGCGGTTTTCTCGGCGGCTTCCTTTTGTTTCTTTTTTGCCATGTAATCCACAACCAACGCATTGATACGGTTGTGTTCCTCGGCTTTTTTGAGTTGTTCCGCCGTGTCTAATTGTTCCGGGTTATTGGCTTCGTATTCCTCTAACCATTTGTCGGCATTCGCTTTACGTTTCACAAACTCGGATTTGTCATTTACGATAACTTGCAACGTTTCCTTATAATCGTTTTCAATGGCTTTTTTGTTGGCTTTCGCATCTTCTTTGGCTTTTTCCAACCGGGCGTTTGCCTCGGCAATTATCCGGGCAACTTCTTTTTCCTCGGCGGCTAATTTGTCGTCGATTGCCTTAATATTACTTTTTCGGGTTTCTTCCGCCTCTTTAATTCGTCCGGGGATTGCCTCCAATTGTTCAATCCTTTGTTGCCGGGCTTGACGTACCGTTTTCGCTTTCTCAATCAACCGGGCATTTTCGTTTTGTTCTTCCATCAACGCCGTAATATCCTTTTTCTCGGCATACGTTTTGACGTCGCCGGGTTTCAATTGCTTTTCAGCGTTGGCGCAAATGGTTGTGTACGTCTTGACCTCGGCGTTGGCGTCCTTTCGTTTGTCCTTAACGGTCGTAACCTCGGCGTCAATTTCTGCAATTCGGGTGCGCACCTTTTCCGGCAACAAAGCCTTTACAACCTCAATTTGTTTGCGGCGTCCCTCGGCGGTTTCACTCCAACGGGAAAACTCCACGGCGTCAAAATCTTGGTAGCCGAAAATCTTTTGCAACATTGAAACGTTATCCGAACGCATCCCGGTTGTTTGTGATTTTATGGATAACGTCCCACGTGGGTTGGCTTTGGTAAACTTTAATTCGACTTCGTAATTTTCGCCGTCGTTACCTACTACCATTTTTGCAAACCCTTTGTCCTCGCCATTTTTCAATACGGCGTCCCGGTTCCCGGTCAACATTGCGCCGATTGCTTTTAAAAGGGTTGATTTGCCTAACTCATTGTCCCCGGTAATGAAATATACATTACCCTCAAAATCTGCGTTGAACTCTTTGATAACTTGAAAATTCAACAATTCCAATTTCTTAATATACATCGCTCTTTAAATTTATTTATTTCCCGGAAATCGCCGGGTCATTATGTTCCCATTTATAACCGTTGTATGTTTTTCTTTTCCCGTTACATACCTGTAATATTACATACTTTTGCCAAGGAAAAACACACGCATCTAAAATATTATCAAAACATACAATATTACCTAATTTATCAATACGTTTAACGGGATATAATTTTGATACACGTTTAACGTTCTCAAATTTTAGGTTCTCGCCAATAGTACACCAACGTAAATTATTAACATGATTATTTAATTTATTCCCGTCGATATGGTCAACACATGGTTTATTGTCCGGGTTGGGAATGAACGCCAAAGCAACCAATCTATGAACCCGCATAACTTTTAAACCATTGATTTTTAATTTTACAGTCATATAGCCACCGTTCAAATAAGGCTTTATTTCCTTATCATTTTGCGTTATATTGCCATTTTCAGCAACGTAACAATCATATTCTATTAAGTATTTACCTTTTTTCATGCCGCAAATATATGTAAAATAATGGATATACCAAAACTTTTATCTTTTATTTTCGGCTATTTTTTTATTTTCCGCAATAATCGCCCCAAAACAACGCATTTACCCACGCCGCCAAACTCAACTAACATATTACCGTTACGCCCTCTTATACATTTACCATCGGAACGACGAACCGCCCGGCACGGCATACGTCGCAATTCCGGGCGGGTCAATCGGTCGCCTAAATAGATATAATCCATTTCGTCCATTATCAAAACAATTTCATTTGTGTATCGGTCAATACAGCAACGACCGCATCAACTTTGCGTTCCCAACTTTCCAACGTTGCCAATTTTTCCGGGGTTGGGTTCCGTTGACAACGTCGTTGGTTGTGCCGCATCTGTTTTACCATTTCCGCCAAATCTTTTGCCGTTATTTTTTCGGGATTTTCGATTTGCGGGGCTTTTGTTTCGTCTGCCATATAAGTAACCATTTGAATAATTAAACGTCCCTACGGGCTTAAAATAAACGGTTGTGCATTTGTTGGGGCAAATTTTCCAAAACCCAACGGGGGTTATTCTGTAAAATGAACCGTCCAAAGTGCATTATTAACGTTGCGTCCGCATTCCATAACGCCGGGATAATCTCCGGGTATAATTTCCCGGCAATATCCCGGAACCGTCGTTTGCGGTCTGCCTTTTCCTCCTTTTTCCCTTTTACCTTAATACGCAATTTAAGGTCGTTTTGCCACTTCATCGCATTAACCAAAACAAACGGTATTTCGGCGACGGTTATAATAGCTTTCAAATGCTCAAAGTTTTGCAACATCTTTTGTATGCGGTACAATTTACCCATGTTTGCCCCGGTATCGCCAACCGTTACGTCATCCGGGCGAACACTCAATTTTTCCAAAAAGATAATCGGTGTACAAATCTCTTTGTAATAGTTCAGAAAATCCCGAATCTCGTTTATGTATTTAGGCATCTTAATTGCCGTTGCGTTGTGGTTGGGTCGCCAAACCACGATACCCCCATTGCTTCCGGGGTCTATGCCTATAATGCAATCTATTTTCATAACATCTTTTTTATTTGTTCAATCTTAATCAATCGTTCGTCATACGCTTGCTTTGCAGTTATAAAACCGCTCTTTCTGTATCGTATTCCGTCGATTTGAATTTCATAATTATATATCCCGTCGTTATCTATCCGGTCAATTTCTAAACCGGGGTTATATCCATTTTCTAAAGCCCAATTTTTGAAAGCATCAAAACAAAACCATTCTTTGCAAATAGTTATTCCACGACCTCCATAATTGTTATAATCCTTTCTTTTAGGATTATAACAACGGGCTTTTATACTTTCCAAAAGTCGGTACAACTTTGTCGCTGAAACTCTTTTTTCATTTTTCAAACCTTAAATAATGATAGATATAAATTTCGTCCTTAATCATTCGGTCAAACGTCCGTTTAATTTCTTTGCGCCGGGCAACCTCAAAGGCTGTATAATCAATTTCCGGGCTTTGGGTTCCTTGTTTCCGAACGTGGTAAACGGTAAATTCATTAACGAACCCACGGGCGGCACGTGCCAAAAATCGGTTATACGCTTCTTTCCGGTCGTCCTCGGTTTCTTTCACTTCATCCGCTAACCCAACGCCCAACAACCAATTATAAACAAACATTTCGTCGGTTAATCCAAACACTAAACGCCCGGTATATTTATAGCGCATAAAACACATTAAACAAGTCATAACCGATTGATTGCGATAATACCGGATTTGCTCCGGGCTTAACTCCTTTTTCGGTTCCGGCAACGCTGTATATGCTTTGCCGATAACTTGGTTTTGTTTCCGGCAATATGCGTTCAATACCTTTGCGAAATAATCGGCGTTGAATTGTTGGTAATGTTTCCGTTCGGCGTTGCCGTCCCTATCCTTTGGCAAATAGTCGTCTAATTCCCCGGTAATCAGCAATTCAAACGCTAATTTAACCTCGGATAATGTTAATTGCGAATAATAGCGTTTGAGCAAATCCAACAACCGGGTACAAATATACGTCCAATCGTCCCGGTTTTCCGTGGGAATGATAAACCCCACGTCCATTGCGATAAACCGGAACATTTGCCCGGTTTTGGCAATCAACGTTTCGTCGTCAATCTCGGCAATCTGTTTTTTTGTGGACGCCACGAAAATATATTTTTCGACCGGGGTTAATGCTTTGGCAACCTCCGGTAACTCAACCATCGCCCGGCGAACGTCAATTGCTTTTGCCGTTCCGCTATAAAGCAAAACGGCGGCGGATTGTCGTTTTTCGGGCAACGTTTGTGGCAATCTGTTTGTCTTTTCGGGTAATGCTTCCATTGTTAATAATCATCTTTCAAATACTCAATAGCCCCGGCAACGTTCAATCTTTGCGTTGGGGCTTTGTATTCGGGTTTCAAATGCAACTTTTTCTTTTCGACGTCCCCCCGTATGAAATTGCGGACGGTCGCCAACCAACCGTTTTTAGTGCGCTTCATATTCTTTTGGTCGCTCCAATCGCTAACCGTGTGAAAGTAATAAACCAAATCGACCTTTTCAAATTCCGGGGTCGAAAACTTACTTTCAAACTCTGAATAATCCACACCAACGCCGTTCTCAAATTTAATCATTTTGTAAACGGCTGAATTACGGAACAACGTTTTTTTCTCTTTTGGTTCCTCAACCTTTTGTTCTTCCGGGAATAATTCCCCGACAACATTGTTGTTGGGGGTATTCTCATTATCATTTATTGTATTATCTATATTATTACTATTATACCCTAAACTTTCGTTTATGGGTACCCCTAAACTTTCGTTTATGGGGGGCATCAACTTTTGTTTAGGGGTATCAACTCCGGTTAATATCCTTGCTGCCTTTTCGGTAAATGTTAGTAACTCGTAATTTTCACCAAAACAATACAGAGTTTTGTTATACAATTCGCAATTAGGATGTTTTTGTAAAATTCCGGCTTTAATCAAATTATCAATACGCTTTATCATGCCTTGACTTGTCTTTATATTCAATAACGGCATTGCTTCCAATATTAACTTGTGGGAAATCCAAAAATATATTCCCTCCGGGGTGTGCATCTTAACGCAACTTGCACAATTGGCGAAATCTTTTATAAAATCAAAAATCGCCAAATCTATTAAATCTAAATCTAAACCGCTATTAACGGCGGCATATTGGTTTATTAATATCGTGTATTTCATAATATTGATATTTTATAAACATCCGGTTCTGCTACGGGCTGAACTGATTTTATTAATAATCCTTTTTCGCATAACCATTTAAGGCAATCAATTACAGTGCTTTTGTTTATCCCTAAACATTTGGATAAATACAAAATACCCTTTGAATACTCGCCATATCTAACACAATAGGCGTGTATCATTGCATACAACATTAACTTATTACCTTTCAAATGCAATTCGTTAATCCATTTGTTTTTTATAATAAAATCCATAATTAAAATATAAAAGCCCGCAATCCGGGCTACCACACACCGGAAAACGGGCTTTGCGCTAAATAAATTAGCAATACTTTGCAAACGGTGGTAGTCGTTTGTTTTATCGACGCAAATATAGCATTTTTTATTCATTATCCAATTGCTTTGCAGGTTCCCACGCTTTGCGCACTTTCAAAACATTATCCGCACTTTCATTAGGAACCAACGACACGACGGGAAAACGGGAACGGTCGCCCGGTTTTTGCGTCGTGGCAAATTGTACATTCAAATCAAAGATAATGCCTTTGCAAAATCCACGTTCCGCTAACATACCGTCGAACGTTTCCCGTATTTGCGGGATTGTGGACGCCGTTCCCTTTGTGGCAAATTGCCAAACCCCGGCAACCCCACGAACCAAAGGGACAATAAAGTTTAGCGTTAATGTAGCCTCCCAACCGTCGCAATCGGGTTGGCGGCTCTTTTTGTTCGGGTAACGCTTCGTTATTGACTGCATTAAATTTGGGTATTTTTCCGTTGTCAACGTTTCGTATTTCTTTCCGTCCCATACTTGGAACGTGTCGCCATCGCCCGCCGCAATCAATCGCCCGTCGTCGTCCCGGTATTCGTAACGCTCGTTACATACTTTTGCCGGGTCGTCGTCCGGGAAAACAATTTGTATTGTTTGCGGCTTTTCGCCGTATGCCTGTGTAAATAACCCGGCATACTTTCCCGTTGGTATGAAGTAATCAACACTTTGCGGATAACCGTTTGCGTTTTTCATACCGATTTTTATTTGACCGACACGGGGCAAAATCAAACGGGATTGTTGCGCCTCCGGTCGTTTTATTCTTCCTTTCATATCTCAATCAAATTTCGGGGTCGTCGTTCAACATCTTTTTCCTACTCTCATTTTTGGGCTTTTTAGGCTCGTTTGCGGGCTTTACTTTCTTTTCCGTGGTATTACCCCGCTTTGCGGTCGTTTTGCCCGTGGTGGCTTTCTTTTCCAGCTCCTTTGCCTTTTTGGGCGCACGTTTAACAATGGTTGTTTTCTTTGGCTCCTTTTCCGGTTCCGGGGCGTCCGCCTTGACTTTCTCGGCGGCGTCCGTACTTTCGTCCGGGGTCGCCTCCTTTGGGGCTTTCGTTTTAATCAATTCCGCCAACGATAACGATATTACGTTTTGCGTCAAATCCGGGGCATTATCCAACAATACCATACCATTAACCGACGTAAACGTATTGTCTTTCTTTTCGTCCTCAATCGCTGCAATCTCTAACAGATACGGGATTTTCCGTATATTGGGGCTATCCGTTTGTTCTTTCAAATTATACGACGGACGTTTGCGCCAATCTTTCGGGCTGAAATTGAAAATACGGGTTACGGGGAATTGTTCAAAATTGACGTTCCACATATCCCGATACATTCCTAATTGTATTTCGCTTTCCTCGTAAAACCCTTTGCGTCCGCTCTTAAAATCGACGATTGCGTTAATACGTTCGTCCCCGCCAATCTTTGCCAACATGGTACACGGGCAATCAATCATTCCGGCATACTTGTAATATGGATGCACCAACGCAATTTCAACCGCCAACGGGCGTACATCATAATCCAATACGAATTGAGCAAACGCCAATACGTCCTTTTTCAAATCGTCGGCGTAATAAATAAAGTCGTCCGGCAATCGGTAAACCTCAATATATTCTTTTAGTTTGCCTTTCAGCCCGTCCAAATCATAAGCCCGGTTAATTAATAATTCCTCAAATGCGGCGTGCATAAACGTACCATACGCCGCCCGTTCGCCTTTGTATCGTTCCGCTTCCTCAATGCCTTTGTTGGCAATCCATTGTATTAAGTGCGGGGCTTTGGGTAACGTTTGGGACAATATCGTTGTAACCGACGGGAAAAACTCCGGGTTCCCGTTGTCGTCATATCGGTAATAATAGCGGTGTCCCTTACTATTCAATTGCCAAACCTTATACGGGGGTTCAATCAACGTTTTTTCATCAAAAAACATTGCCGTCATTTCCTCAACCGTCATGCCCGGCAATATCTCAAATATTCCGGTTGGTTGCTCAACCTCGACCGCTTCAAACGGGGGGATTATTTGTTGTTGTTCCTCGGTAATTTCCGGGAATTGGTCGGCGGGAACGGCTCCCAAATTTTCGACCGTCTTTTGTACCGGGTTTTCCGGTTTCTTTTTGTTCGCTCTCATTTTCTACTCTTTTTTAATTCTGAAAATCCACATAATACCATTACGGCACACATACCCGCAAACATCAATTGCCACGGGTTCCACAATGCGCCAATCAGACAAACAACGCCCAACGTTCCAAACGTCGAAATAATCGCTTTCGCTTGGAACCTATCGGAAAACATAACGTCCTCCATGCGTTCAAACCATTTTAACCCGTTATTCTTCATATCCAAACAAATAATTAGGGGTGCAATTACACATTTCGCAAATGATAACAACCCATTCCGGGCGTATCTGTTTAGTCGTACCGTTACATAAATTAGTCATATTAACTTGTTGTGCGCTTTCGGTACGTCCCTCCCATAAACGGGCGGCAACCTCTTTTTTATAGACCTTAACCCCGGCGGTTTGCGCCCGTGCGATTGCCTCGTTTACTCTTAATTTCGTCATTTCTGCCATTTCTTTAGTCTTTTATTGTTAATAACTCGGTTCGTTGCTCTCTTTGTGTCCGCAATGCGTACACGTTTTTTCCTCCCAAATTGCGGTATATTCCGGCGGGGTTAAATATCCATCGCCTCCGGTCTGTTTATATTCCCCGTCGGTAACTTCCATTTCGCCGCCGCATTCCGGGCAATCGTCATTACCCATTAAATCCAAATCCGGGACAATGAAATATACCCGTTTCAGATACACGCCCAACGCCTCGGAAATAGCCGCATAACAATTGGCGGTTTGTTCCTCGGTTACGTCCTCGTTTATTGCATCGAAAACGGAAACGCCCCAATTGTCCGGGTCGTCCTCAATAACTTTGTTTTTGAGTAATTCCGAAACGACAATTTCGGAAACTTGTTTGGCTGTTTTCCCGCTATCGGTCGCCAATTGTTTTAATAAATCGCTCTCTTTTATCTTCATTTCTTTCTGTATATTATACCCTTATATGGTTTGCCTGTATCAACGCTTTGTTTTATCAAATGCCTATAATAACCCTTTTTATGTGCATCTTTATAATTCTGAAACTCAATACAAACATTCCCGTTTTCATCTATTCCCTCAATTGGGAAATCGTATTTTGTTTTGTTTCTTATGGCTATATCAAAATTGTTATTTTCATTAATAGAACACCAACGCAAATTCTCAACGAAATTATGAAAACGTACTCCGTCGATATGGTCAACGCATGGTTTGTTGCCTGGGTTCGGAATGAAAGCCGCCGCAACTAATCGGCTAACTTGCCTTTTCTCAACCTTTCCGTTTCTCATTAATCCAACAACTAACCCGTTGGCTCTTACTATACAAGGGGTTAAAATCTTATTATTGATAATTGATTTTACCCTACCAAAAGAACTAATTAAATATAGTCCCTCAAAATCTGCTATTTCTTTCCATTCTTCCATATCTTTTATTTTGCTGCAAATATAAGATTTATTTTTGGTATATTAAATAAAACCTTTGAATATTTTATTTGTTCACGTTGGACGCTTGTAATACAGATAAAAAGCACTAATTTTGTTGCACCGCATAACCTAAAACATCGCTCTCGGTTACTGCGTACCAACCCCCGGCGTTACTTCATTGCGTCGGGGGTTATCTTTTTAATCATGTATTCCAAATTCACAATCCCCCCATTGGTCGAAATCCGCCCCGTCATAACTCAACGGGTAATATTCCGGTTCCGGGCAATCCGCCCAAAATTTCCGGCGTGCATTATTTACGGCGACCCGTTCCGGGTTATATCCGGGTTTATTCTTTTCCCTCAATTGGGCGGCGCAACTCTTACAACAACAACGTCCCCAACCTCGGCGTAAATTCCGGGTATCGGCGTTGTATTCTTTGCCGCAATTGTCGCAATTCCTTTTTATCATTCCCATATATTAACCCTTTGTAAATCCCTTAAATGCTACATGGTAAACGTCGTATTGTTTCCCGGTAACATAGAACTCAATCATACGGTTGGCGTTTCCGACGTCGTTTATTGCAATAGTTGGGTACGGTTCCCCCGGCAATTGGTTATAATCGCTTTCAATATCCCGGAACCCCTCCGGGAAATCTGAACGGTCGGCGGGAAAATACCGGGTTAAACTCTCTTTTATTCGGTTCAACATTTCGTCGCCGTGCGGCTCAAAATGCGCTTTTATCTTATCTTGTTTTCTTAATGCAAATCGCATGGTTTCCAAATATTTTTTTGAAACGTCCACGACCTTTGCGCACGTTTCCGGGTTAAACATTCCTATATGCGTGTATTCCGTTGGTAATCCCAATTGCTCGGATAACCATTTGTAAGCCTCGGAACGCTTCATTAATTTACGCTTATATATTTCGTCAAAATATCGGTGCGCCTCAATCTTACATCGGCGCAACTCGGCGTTTGCTAATCGACCCTTTGCCCGGTCGGTTCCCGCATGAACGCCAACATAAGCCCGGCATTTAGGGCAATAGTAAATCATTCCGTAATCAATGCCGTAAACCTCAATACTATTTTTGTACTCGGTTGGAATATGGCAATACGGGCAAATCTTACCTTTCAACATTTCCCGTTGTTCCTCTGTTAATATCATTTTCGCCCTCCTTAATCACTTTACAATACTTATAATATTGGTCGTGTCGGCTCTCAACTCGGCACATCAACCCAATATCGTTGCCGTCTAACAATAGGTTCAACACATCGCCGGGATTGTGCCGGGTATAAAGCAAAAATAACCCGCCGTTTGCATTTTGGATTATCTTATACACATCTTGACTTAATCGGTAACGTTTCGTTTTGTTCATCGCTCTAAATGGTTATGCCGGGGGATTGCGCCCCCGGCTTGGTTATTACTGCAAATACGCAATTGCGTTTAATCTCTCTTTTTCCTTTGTCGCATATTCAACGTTTCGGGCAATCCATTGTTCGGCGGGGTTTTCGGCTATCCATGTACTCCGATAATCCGGCGTAAAGTATGCGATTTGTTTTTTATACGCCTTTTCCGGGTTTGCCAATATTTCCGTCGCATGGCTCAACCATTTGCCGTGGTCGCCTTTGCCGATTAAATCCAAACGACCGAAATAAAACGACCCGTCGGCGGTACACGCCACATATTCACGGGCGGACGTTCTTTTTGATACAATCGCCTTACTATCGGCGTCAATAACTTGGTACTCGTATTTCTTTCCCTTTACTTTCTTAACTAAAATGTACTTTGCCATGATTGAAAATTTATATTGTTCCGGGGAAAACGCCCCGTCGTTGTTTACTGATAATAGAAAGTGATTTTAACGCCTCGGCGCAATTTGCAAACCTCTTTGTCGCCGTAACAATTGAAAGCACGTTTTAACAAGCGATTGACTAACTTAATGTCGCCGACAATCTTTATTAAACCGGACACGCCAACCAATACATTAACCTTTTTGCCGTTTACAATTCCGTTTACCTTGATTTTGAAATTGCGGTTAATCTCTTTTGTTGTGTAATCTAATCCGTTATAAATGCTTTGAGTATTCATTGTTTCGCTCTCTATTTTCCGGGAAAACGCCCCGGTCGTTCTTGTTTGATGATGCAAATATACAACCTTTATTTTAATTACCAAAAGTTTTATCTTTTATTTTTGGCTTAAACTTCAAAAAGTTTTGTTTTTGGTTCCAAAAGAGTTATTTTATTGGAATTTTCGATTTAAGCGACTTTTGCAAGCTGGACGGGTAAATTATCCACTTTGAAATAAAATGCCCGGAAACGGTCTAAAAATGGCTCAATAGAAAAAGGGGTTGCAACGCCTTGTTACAACCCCCGGTTTATTACTTTTCTATGGTTATGAACTCAACCCCTAATATTTTTGTTGCGGGGTTTTTGCTAACTACATCAATTTGCCGATTTTTGATTTTATTTGTTTTCCATAAAAAACCTAACCAACGTTTATATTGCACCGTTTCCGCTATCAACAGACTATCCCGGTTTATATGCGTCCCGGTAAATACCCCGGCGGGCGTTGTGCATCCGTGCAACTCAAAATACGGTTCCACAATATCAATACAACGTAATACGGTCGTAACCGTGTCGCCGGGCAAATATACAATACTATCCCGGACGTTCGCCCGTAATTCGTTTATCGTTTCCATTTGTGCCGTCGTAACCCTTTGTAAATCCCGGTTTTTTGTCTGCAACGATTTGATTAACGCCGCATCATCCGCCCGGTACTTTTTATATTCGGATAATTTCAACTCCAAATTTCCAACCTTTGCGGCATTCAAACTATCCTTTGTTTGATAGGTTCGGACGTCCTGCAACAACGTTTCGGTATTGCTCCGGTATTTGTCCCGTTCGACGGTCAAATTATTAATGCGCTTTTGTTGGAACCAAAAGGCGGCGGCAACCGCCATAATGATTGCCGCCAATATTATATACTTTTTCATGCGTTTGCCGTGTAAATGATTAACGAACTATTCGGCGTTTTGCTCAATGTTAAAACGTAATGTCCGCGCGCCATTTCAACCGTACTATTTATTTCGTCCTCGTTAATCTCCAATTGTGCAAAGGAAATTACGACGCCCGAAATATATACTTTTGGTATGTTGTGCAACGGGTCGGCGTTTACGGCGTCAATAAATGCGTCTATTTCCGCCTGTGGGTTCGTTACGTTTTTCGTATCTTCTTGGTTGTCCTCAACCGTAACCGTAAAAACGTCCTCGCAATCTGCAATAATAGCGGATAACAACGGGGCAATACTAATTCCCGCTTGGTTCCCTTGATTGGCAACCAATTGTTCCAAATACTCCTTTTTGTCTTTCTTTGTCATAATGGTACAAAATTAAATGTTACTATATTCAATTGCCGCATTAAAACACGGGCATTCTTTAATGAACTCCCACGGCTCAATAATGCCGTCGCCGTTCAAATCCGGGGAATAATCCCTATGTCCCTTAATAGTTGCATCCGGGAACATAACGACTAACCGCATAAGCAACCATAATAACGCTTCCTTTTGTTCCGGCGTGCGTGTGTCGGCGGCTTTGCCGTTGGCATCCAATCCCCCAACGTAACAAATGCCAATAGACCGGGAATTTTGCCCGGAAACGTGCGCCCCAATCTCGGAAAGATAACGCCCGGTTTCAATCGTCCCGTCCGGCAATACAACAAAATGATAACCGCAAATTCGCCCGCTTTGGGGTTGCTTTTTAAATCCCCGTTCTTTGTGCCAACCGTCGATAACATCAACGTTGACTTTTGCGCCGGGCTTGGTTGCGGTGCAATGTACAATCAAATCCGTAATTTTACGGGTCGTTTTTTGCCCCTCCAAATACTTTAAAATCTCTGTTTGGTTCATTGTTCGCCCTCCTTTTCTTTATCGTTAATAATATCGCTATCGTGTTCCCGTTGGTATCTCTCAATTATCGGTTGCCAATATCCCGGCAATACCCGTGTAAATTCCAACCGGATAACGTGGTAAATAATACGCAACGCAACCTTTGTGGGATATGCTTTAATAAGGTTGCGGAATGCGTTTTGCAAATACACATACATAAAAACATAAGTAAGCGATTTAATTACTACTTTGGCGGCTTCATTATCGCCACATTGCAGCATTACCGAATAAATAACGTGTATAATGGTAACATACAAAAGCAATTCCGCCAACGCATTCTTAAACTTACTAAATCGAAAGTTTTTGCAATGCCTTACACTTACACCGTCCGCCCGCATACCAGCCCAAATATTGAAAGCAAACATAATGACTAATGCGTACATAAAACCCGCCGTTGGGGTTAAATAGGCTAAAATAGGACTTAACGACGTGGCGAATATCATACGCCATTGTTCCCATGTAAAAAGTTTATCCATATCTTTAATGATTAAAGGGAGGACGGTTTCCCGTCCTCCCTTTGGTTAATGGTTATTGGCAAAAATTCGCAACGAAATTGCGGTAACAAACATCGCCAATTGATAAATACCCGTTGTTGTCGGGGTGTACGCCGTTCGTATCGACCCATTCAGTAACCCCGGTATTTCGGGTATTAACGGCACGTTCGGCGTGCGGCATATTATATTCGGTGTCGAACTCGGCAGATACGTTCACAAACTCCACAAAACCGGAATATTCCGGGCGGTTCGCAAATTCTTGGTATGCGTCGTTTTGGTTCAATGCCGTAACAACCATACCGTAACTGTCGGCGTAAGACGTTCCGGTTGCGCCATAATTCGCACCCATACCGCCCCGGACGCTCGGAACCTGAACCCCCATAATTTTTAATTTGGCGTTTGGGAACTCGGCGTGTAACGTGTCGGCAAATATTTTTATTTGGTTCAACACGCTTGTAAAATCAGTACGACCGGGCGTTTGTTCGTTCCACGATAACAGCGTATAAACAACGTCTATTTTACCCCCGGCAACGGCGTTGGCGTAAGGTATGAACGACATTTTGTTGTTATCCCAATCCCAAAGCGGGTTTTGCGTATCCCGCGCAACACTTGTATAAGTAATCGTTGCGTCCCCGGTTCCGCTTGACTTGGTTAGCGTACCACTTGCGGACGGTGCGGGCGTCAACGCTGTAACAGAACAAAGGATATTACCCGTACCGCCTGTAACATTGACCTCCATAACGGTAAACGTATTCCCGTTGTTGGTATATACCGCCCCAACTGATAACGACGTTACGCCCGTTACTTGGAACCTGTATGCGGGTCGCCCTTGCTGTGTATAACTTTCCCACGTCCAACCGCCAACGCCGAAATATCCCGTTGTCCCGTTCTGTTTGGAACCGACAAAGGCAATATTGGTTAACGCTTTCCCCGCCGGGGTTCCTCCGGTTCCGGTCAATCGCCTGTTAGCCTCGGCGCACCATGTACCCGCCGCCGTAAGGCTATCCCCGAAACAAGCGACGTTAAGATTTGCCGCCGGGGATTGCACAACGTTACGTGTAACCAATTGGCACGTTTTCGACGCCAAAACGTTACGGTCGTCGTCCTTAACGGTAACGGTAAAAGTCGTTGTTCCCACGTCCGCCACGGTCGGCGTATATTGGAAATAACGGGGGTATTTGTTGCCCTTTGAACACGTAACAAATATATCGTATTTGTAAGGGTCAACCGCTTGTATCATTCCACGGAAAAACAATTGCAAGGTATCCCCGACAATGGCGTTTATCGTATCTGGCAAACTGATATTTACCGGGTCGGGCGGCGTTACCCCGATACGGCTTGCAATATCCACTATTTGGTCGTCGTTCAATACGTAATTATTTTTTATAATCCCGACACGGAAATAAAACGGGGCTCCGCCAATTGATACGGCGTACGTTTCCGTCATATTTCCATTTGTGGAGTATCTGTCAAATTGGTATCCATTATCCGGTAAATATGGATACGTTCCGTTGTACCCTCGGCGGACTACATATTGGTTGCACCAATACATTAAAAACAAAACCTTACCGTCAGCGTTGGCGATTGTTTTACCGAACGAAACGGCGATATACTTTGTTTCGCCGGGCGCAACGCTTACGTAAACTGTGGCGTCGGCTAACTTTGTGCCGTCATAGTCCGTATCGAATATTGCGACCCTCAATTGCGTAATCGGGTCGGCTCCTCGGTTAATTACACATACCTCGGCGGCGTCAAAGTTTTTGCGTACCCCGATATGACAACCCCAACCGCTAAACGTGGACAACGCATTTTTATTGGTAAAATTGTCCGTTTCCCATTCTTGCGTATTGTCTAATTGCCGCGAATTATCAAAAACGCTATTCCAACCGACGTTTATATTTGCGATTTGTGCTTGCATTGTGTGGATTGTTTGGGTAATATCCAAACCGGGGAATTGCGACCAAATACCGCCCGCAAAGATTTTAGGGGTTAACGCCCAACCGTCGAACCCGTATAAATTACTAATCTCCGCCGGGGTTTCCTGTTGGATTGCGTCCCAATCAACAATAAGCCACGAACCCTTCGCAACTCCGGTTGCTACTTTCATCAACCAATATTTCGACCCTGCAATTTGCGCTCCGGTAAATGTTGCGAGTCCTTCCAATTCTGCCGTACCCGCAAGAAAATCGGGGTTAGCATTATAACGATACAATCCAATTGTATGCACCGTTGGTCTTATTACGGAAAGCGAATACCATTTTGCCGGGTCGTATTCCATGTTGATATAACCGTTAATCAAAAAACGGTTCAAACCCAAAGCGACCAACGTCGCCGACAACGGTATTTCCTGCCAAAGCGGGAATAAATCTAACCGGGACGTTTCCGCCAACGTGCGATAAAAACGACGGGTTCCGCTATAATTGGAAATATCCAAAGCGTCGCCCGGCATCAACAACGGGGCGTCTGTGTTTACGTTCAAAATGATATACGCCGCATTTTCCGGGGCTGTTACCACTCTAACCGTACCGCCCAACGCTAATTCCGAACCCAACATATTATAATTTGCATCGAACCAAATTATTTGTTGTGCATTTATCCGGTACGTTGACCCGGCAACAACGGGGTAATACGGCGACATCCAATAAGACGGATTTGTTGCTAAACTGTAATTCATCCAATTGAAATAATACCCCTTTTTGAAATCATTAATTGACGCTACATTGTACCCGGTGCGGTCAATATCCCCTTTCGCCAAATACTTGTTACCGTAATAATCGACGGGGAATTGCGACAAGGTTGTTAATACCCACGCCCCCGCCGAATTATTGGATATGATATTGAACCCGGCGGGAACCGTCAACCCAAAATTTGCATACTCTCCGGGCGTCCCCGCTATATAAAAAACGTTTTGGTCGGGCGTCCCCGGATTGGTTGTACTATTTGCAACGCCCTTAAACGTTGCGTTTGCCCCCACGGAATTAACGATTGAAAGTAATGTACTTTGCAAAATCGTTCCCGTAATTTCGTTGTTGCCGTTCGCCTTAATTACGGCGACAATTGCGGCTTTCAAATCGGTATAATTTGCCATATCTCAAAAGTAAAAAGTTACTAATTATTGTTGAAATCGTTATTGAAATCGTTATTGAAATCGCCCCGGCTCGTTGGGGTGTATCCCCGTCCGATTTTCTTTATAACCGTGTTCGTATCAAATTCCGCCTCAACACTCGCCAAATCCCCCTGCGTTTGCCATTTGGGGGTAATCAAAAAGGTATCGCAATTGTACGATATACCGTTGGACGTAACAACGGTATGGTCGGACAACCGGATTATTCGCATTGCGTCGCATAAAAATTCCGGTGCAAGGAATTGAAATTTATACGTCTTTTCGCTCAACTGCTTTTCCGGAAAAAAAAAGCCGTCCCGGTTTTCGCCGTCCTCTTCAAATTGGTATTCCGGTTTGCCTAACTCGGTGCAAAGATATACGACGTTTTTATATTGGTCGCTATATTGGACGTGTCCGCCCTCGTAATACAAATTTGTTTCGTCCCACCATTGCACACGCAAATAACCGTCCATGTTCCCGGCAACGACGGTAAACATTTCGCTGTAATAGGTTCGACCGGACGCCGTAAGACGCATATAATAAATACCTTGTTGCATGGTTATTGACAACGGCAAAAGTCCGGGATAAAACACAATGTTGTATCCGTTCGCCGCAAAGGTCATAACCCGCAACCCCCCGGCAATCATATCGTCCGTTATATTGGCAACCTGTTTGCCGTCCTTATCGAACAAAAGAACGTTTGTAATTACGGCGTTTGCGCTGTAATCGACGACGAATTGAAACGGCAAAATAAACCCGGCTTGCGAAAATAGCGGGTAAACATTGCCATACGCATACGACTTGCGAGCGTTCTGATATTTTATATCTGAATACCACGGTAACGGGCTTAAATTATTATTCTGTATCATACTTCAAAGTTGTTTTAATGGAACGACTGCACAAATTTACGCTTAATTTATCAACTTGACCGTTACCGATATACGTTTTTATTAGTTGCATCGGGTTGGGGTCGTCATTTGCCGGAAAACTAAACGTTTGTTTCTTCTTTCTCTCAATACCGTATGCGTAAACCTCGGAACCGTTTATTGATACACGACGGGCGGGTAAATCATACATCCAATACGGGGATTGCAAATTGATAAACGCCAAATATCCGTTTTGCAAAAAGTATTCGACGCCGTTTATTGTTTGGCGGGTAAATGGCAATATCCATTGCGACCCGGACGTTGGCGGAACGGCGGCAAACAAGGCGAACCCGTCGGAACTTATGTTGCCGGGGTTTAACAACATCATATCAATATCGGACGTGAAATTTGATATATTAATTTCCTCAACCTTTCCGGGCGTTACATACTTACTAATTACTTGTATCGGCAATCCCTCAAAAGCCGCCGTAACGTCGTCCATCCATTCAAATTGGTAACGTTCGGGCAAATCGACCTTATCAAACGAATATTCCGACGTGTTGAACGCCCACGGTTTCCCGTTGCGCAAATTTAATTCCTTTGTCAAATCGTGGCTTAATATAGCCCCGCCGGAATAGGAACCGCCATTGCGGAAATATTGGATATGCTCAATTTTAAATTTGCCGTCCTCAATGAACCAATAACATTTGAAACAATCCCGTAACATATTGGTAAATTGTTGTAAGGTTGTCGGGGCTTTTTGTGCGGGTTGCTGATATTCCCCGTTTATAATATTGGTTTTCTGTGATACAAGCAACCGGAAACTCAACCCGGATATTGGATTGTTTCCCCCGTATAAAAATTGGCTATATTCCGCCGTGGCTTCATGCGTAATTCCGGGTGCAATTTGATTGAGCAAAACAGATATACAAGACGCAACCGGGAACGTATCCCGCAAAGTATATTCTTTTCGGGCTTTTTCCTCTAATATCCAATCCATCAAATAAAATCCAAACCATAACGACGCATAACGCCACGTTGACCGAGCGATTGGATAAAACGTTTGTCCGAAAATGGAATAGGGCGGCGCAAAATACTTTCCGTTGTCCGCTAATCCCCACTCGGTCGGGGTGTCTGAAAAGTTGTTTGAAATAAACGCCACGTCGATTGCGTAACCAATCGCACGCCTATAATTACGGTTATTATCAACTATATCATCGGCGGGCAATGGATATGTATTAAGGTCGTCGATTTTCTCCACGTCGCACAAATACCGGGCATATATATTATAACTTTTCATATCGGCGTGCATTGTTCCGGTTGCCCCGGAACCCTCAACGGCGGTTAAATCAAATTCCAACGTATCAAACGGTTCCTGCGTTACCTTTTGATAACGAAACATTACCGTATCGTCGGATTGTTTCCGTATTTCAACTACAGCAATACCAAACGGCAACCCCCCGTTTATTCGTTGTTGTGAAATATAGATATAATAATTAACATTCAATTCCGGGTATAATTTCCCCTCGAATACGTCCGCACTTGCACCCGTCGCCATTCGTCCGGTATAAAGCCCGGATATTACCGCCGGGGAACCGTTGGACGTAATTTGTATTTCTTTCAATATATTGCACAAAGCAAAATGATAGGTTTGTACTAATGCGTTTTGGTCGGTCGTGGCGTTTGCGTCTTGTTCCCAATTCGTACCGCCCAAAAAACAAGAAACAACACTATCCCCCGGAACGCATATTTGAATTAATGGACGCTTGTTTATCGTTATCCGTTGGATTGTCGGGGCTAACGTTATTAAATTGTATTCCTTTTCCAATCCCGCCAACACGTCGTTATAATCGTCGATTGCGTCCGGTTGTACAACAACCTTTTTATCGTAATCCGTAAACGTACAATCGGTTTTCATAAACTTACCTTGAAAGTATTGGAACCATGTACGCCCGCCGTCGTCGCTCTTTTCAATGCAATACAAAAATTCCGTATCGAATGATTGGCGGTTAATGTAGTTGTAATCGTCCCGGACAAAGGTAATTTTGCCGGATAACTTGGCACGATAAAACCGTTGATTGGTTTCTAATTCGTACTCCTTTGCCAAATCGTCCTTATAAATCGGATGCAAGGTTTGACCTTGTAAGACGTTCGGGGCGTCCAACGTTCCCAATCTCAACCATGCCGTCCCGTTGGCGTATTGCGCTTTGCTTACATTAAACCGGATATATGCGGCGTTGTTAGGTATATCAAATTCAGTATTAGAGGCGGGCGGGTCAATACCCCAACCGCCAATTACTTTTTTGTTACTATCGTAAAACGTGCCGCCCGCTTGCGGGGTATGGTTTTGATACAATTTGCGGGGGTACACGTTACTAACCGGGATAAATGTACGGGTATAATAGTAATTCGTATTATTCCCGTTAATATTCCCGGTCGTGTTACTTATCGCCCCGTTTGCCAAAAACGCATTTACAAATGAATGTCTATAAATCGGGTTCATATCAATTTTTAATTTTACGTGTCAAATTCTTGTAAACCTCAATAACATTGCCGTTGCCATCGGTATAACGACGACGGCGGTTTTGTTCCTTAATCTCCCTTACATCGTCTTTTAAATCCCGCAAATCCGGTGCGTTATTTTGTTGAACCGTTACATTAATGCCGTCGGTATTGTAGGCATTAAGGTACTTTTGGGGGAATGTTCCCCGGTTCAAACTATTTATTACGTCCGGGATTAAACGACGGAAACGGCGGGAATTACGTTTATTGATAACGGCGAAAAATTCCCCGCCCTCGGCACGCCTCCGGGTTCCATCCGGTTTGGTTCCTAAATCCACGTCGTCCCCGGATTGGTGGGAACCGCCCGCCAACATTTCAACCGTACCATCGCCGTAACTTTCCGAACCCCCGGCGTTGGCGGACTTGGATAATTGGGCGGCTTTGATTTTTGAGGCGGCAAAGGAACCCCACATTATCGCAATAGCCGGTATTGCAAACGGGAACCCTAATTGCGACCAAATCAAAGCGGACGCCGTTACAAGGTTCCCGATTTGTTGGATTGTTTGGATTGCTTGTTGTGCTTTTTGCGCCTTTTGTTGCTCCTTTAGGGCTTTTTCTTGGTTCTTTTTGGCTTGGTCTAACTCCTTTTGCGCCATTGCAACGTTATTGGCGTAACCGTTCGCCCGTGCCTCTAATTCCGCATCTAATCGGCGTTGGCTTGCGTCAACCTCTTTGTCGGCGGCGGAAACGGCGGCGTCGGCGGCTTGTACCTTTGCATCCAAAAAACTATTTAATTGCTCAATGGCAAAGGAAACGGACGTACTTATTGCCTCCTTTTGGTCGTCGTCCAAATTCAGCCCGAACAATCCGTATATGTCGTTACCCCGTTCGTCGCCTTTGCTTTTCTCAATTTCTTGGTCGATTTTCGCAATGGTATTTTCGATTGTCTTAACCTCGGCATCCGTCATTTTAACCCCGGCGGCTTTGTTCAACTCTAAAATCTTTTGCAACCGTGCCTTTTCTTGCGCTAACCGGAACCGGGTTTTGCGTTCCTCGGAATTGCGGATTAAATCAAACTCGGACGCCTCCAACGCTTGTGTTTGGTCGAATAGCATTAACGCCCGTTGTTGGTTTAACTCGGTCGTTTGCTTCAATACCTCGGCATCATATTTGGCGTTAATATCCGCCTCGGATTGGCGCACGTCCTCGGCTAATTGCCTATTTTGTGCCAATTCGATTGCCCGTTGTTGCTGTAACAACTGAATACGCAAATTTATTTCCTCCTGCGAACCCTCACGGGCGGCGTCTAATTGTAATTGCGTCCGGTCGGCGGCGGCTTGCATTTGGTCTATTGTAATTTGGTCGTTCAATTCGCCCAAACTCTTTGCGTATTGTTGTTGCAAAAGTAATTGTTGGTTAAGCAATTCGGCAACTTGCGTTTCAGTTAATCCCCGCTCGGTTTCTAACCGGGTGTTAATGTCCTGTATTTGCCTTTCATACTCAACCCGCAATTGTTCCCGTTGCTTTTCCGCCCCCTCTGCCATCAATGCAATTTGGGCGTCCTGCGTTGCCCGTTGTGCGGACAATTCCGCCGCCCGTTGTTGGTTGGCAATATCTACCATATCAACCGCCAATTGTTCCCGTAATAAAACAATTTGGTCGTTCAACGCTTTGCGTGCCTTAACCGTTAAATTGGTTTCCGTTCTCAACTGCAATTGTATATCAGCAATCGCACGGGCGTTGGCGGCTTGGCGTTGCGCCCGTTGTTGGTCGAACGTGTTTTTAATTAAGGCAATCCGGGCGTCCTCGGCTTTCCGTAATATGTCGGTTTCGGCTTTGGCGGCGTCCCGGTTTTCTTGTAAGCGTTGGGCGGCTAATATCTTTCTTTCGGCTTCCAAATCCGCCCCCTCTGTTTTCAGATTAACGGCAATGTCAACCGCCCGCCCGGTATTATCTATTTGACCCTGCACGGCTTCAATTGCTTCGTCAACCTTGACTTTATCAATTTTGCCGTCTAAATCAACATCAATATAAACTTTCTTATCTCCACGGGCTTTGGCATTATTGAGTTGTACCAACATATCGTTTAGTTGTTTCAACTTTGCCCGGTTCGCTTCCAAATCGTCTAATTCTTGACCGTAAAAACCAACGCTTTTATTATGCGCCTTTGTGCGCTCGGCTAATATTTCGTCCTCAATCTTTCGGGTTTCAGACAATGAAGCGTTACGGGCTTTAGCAATGTTTAATTCCCGGTTCAATTGGGCGACACGTTCGTTGCTAACCCGGTTCATTTCGGTTGCCTCGGTTTCCAAATAATCCAACCACGCCTTTTGCGCCTCGTTAAGTTTTTGTTGGTTCTTTGCCGATTTATCGGTATTAGATGCAAACAGAACTAAAGCCCCCACAACCGTAACCAATGCCAATGCCAAAAGAACATACGGGTTTGCGGCGGCAATCAGATTGAAAGCCTTTTGCGCAATGGTAGCCGCCAATGTTGCCTTTGTTCCTTGCATGGTAACAAGGCGGTTATAAACTTGCGCTTTGCTCAATGCAGCCATTTGTAGCCGGGAAATACCCAACATGATTGCAGATTGTTTTTGTACTGCGTTTTGTATGGCTTGAACCCCGGTTGTAATGGCTATTGCTGCCTGTAATTTCTTTTGCGCTTCCTGCACTTCCTCGCTTTCAGACCCGAACAACTCCATTGCCCCGGTAAATGCAGCAAACCCACCGGACGCACCCGCCGCAAAACTCAACACGGCATCCAAATTGGACGTATCGGACGCCATCCGGGTAATCTCGGCGGTTGCATCCTTGACCGCATCCCGTAATATTGCGGTTTCTTTGCTCAATTGCTGATATTCGGCGGTTCCTTGCTTACCCTCCAATCGTAACAATGCTAATTGCTTCGTTTGGTTCTCTATTTGGGTTGTCAAACCTTTTGCGGCGTCGGAATAGTTACCGACGTTTAGGGACGTTTTCCCGGTCGCTTCCTGCAACCGCTTCATTTCCTCGTAAATCGCTTTTGTTTCTGCAACCAATTTGCGCCCCTCTTCGGTCGCCTCCCTTTCCTCAACCGTCATGTTATTGAGGTATATTTTATTGATTGAGTATTGAGCGGATAAACGATTATATGAACCCTCGGCGGACTGATTTAACCGGGTCGTTAATTTGTTCAACTCGTTTGCCTCCTTTTGGGCTTGCTTCAATTCTGCCAATCGCTTTGCGTTCTCGCTTTCCGCAAATGCTAAATCCCGTGCCGCCCGTGTCAATTTGTCGGTATCGTTCGACGCCCCCCGGATTGTCTTACGTCCGTTTTCGGTCGCCCCGCTTACGCCCTCCAATGCAGCCTTAACCGTAATTGCTTCACTCTTTATATTTTTTAGAGTGTTCATATAGGCGTCGGAAAGTTGGTCTAACTGATTTATCAACTTTGTAATCGAATCGTCCGGGCTTACAAGGTCGCTATATTTTATAGGGTTGTTATTATCTGCCATACTTAACGTTATTTGCGGGCAATTTGCCCCGTATTAAATTATCTTTTCTTTTCCATGTAGTTATCAACCAAAGAAAAACAACGCCGCAAATCGCCTTATTTGACGCCGTTTTTGTTTTTGGTCGGTTTCAACAACTCCTTTATCCGTTCAAATGCGTTGTAATACTCTAAAACGGTGTATTTCTTTGGCTCCGGTACGTGCAAATGTTGGGATATGGTTAAACACATATTTTCAAACTGTTTATCGTACTGAATTTCCATGTTATCGGAACCACTAAAAACAACCGGGCGATTGTACAACAACAACATCGTCGTTATTTTATCAATTTCCGCCCGTTTGTCCTCTGTATCGCCGTTTATAATGGCATCCAACATTAACATTGTGCGGTTGCGCAATTCGTCGTAATACTCTTTAACCGTCGCATCGTCGAACAACCGGGGGAAATACATTTGCAATTCTTCATCTATTTTTTTTTTGACCGCTTCCATTTGGGCGGTCAACTCTTTAACGGGAACATCGCCGAACATATCGACGACCTTTTGCAACCCATCGTCGGATAAATCGTTGTACGGTTCCCCGTCGATTGATTTAACCAACACGGCAAACGCCAAATGCTTTGGGCTTATTCCGGTTTGAATGAAATACACGTTTTGCCGCATATTATCCAATTCAATTGCCGCCAATTCCGGGGTTTTGCTCCGGGCGTATCTTATTGCCTTTTCCATATGCGTATCGAAATCCTGCAAATCGGAACCAATCCCGGCATCAACTAACAACATTTTGTTGTACTTATGAAATCGCAACATCGGCAATTCGTCGATTGCGTCGTATATCTCAACGGTGCGTTCTCCTATCTTAACGGTTTTCATAGCAAAAAACGGGTTATCATTGTGGAACAAAAGGGAACCAACAACAACGTTGGGTTCCCGGTTATAAACGCCAAAAGGATTGCCAAAGCAACCCCCGCCCAAAAGGACAAACAGAAATCGCAATTAAACATCTTTGCGAAAAACTCGTTGCCGTGGACTTGTACCCATTCGATAACCTGCCATTTGCGTAACAAGGTCAAACCGAATGCAGCAACCAAAGCAACCACGACCGTATAAAATAAAAATGTTTGCATACACTTTGTTTTTAATCAGTTAAACACGTTTCATCAATTCCCAATTCCCCGGCAAACCGGAACCCGGCGAACGGGTGCATTAAAAATTGATTGTCTATTTCGTCCAAAGTGAACCCGGCAAATATGTTTTCCGCCTTTGCGTACACTCTGTTTATTGTCATGGAACCGGAACGCAACCAAATACCGCCATTCAATACCCGCATGATTTGTTGTTTGACCGCCTCCGTATTCCGGTTGTTGGGGTCGTTGGTTATCGTGCGCATATCAAACCAAAAGATAACCGAAAACGGCGTTGTATATTTGTTTTGTTCGCCGGGGAACCAATCAATTTGTTGCGGGTCGTCCAACACGAAAAACGAAAAATTCCCTATATTACTATCCGGGGCAATCAACATATATTCATTGCCGCCGACGTAAATATTGGGCGTGTAATATCGTTTCCCTTGTATGGACTTAACCAACCGTTCAGAACGTCCAAAGGAATAGTTAAGCCACGGCAACCCGTCCGCCAATCCCTTTTGAATATTTGCAATAACCAGGTCGAATAACTCCGGGTTCTTTATAATCGGTACTCTATCCATTTCCGTATATCGTTTTTTTTGCTTTGGTTAGCAAATCCGGGTAAACGTATTGCCAAATCAGTTTAGCAATGTTTTCGTTCGTCAATCCCAATATTTGCCGCCCGTACTTTTTTATCAAATCTTCCGTCTTGAAATCCGACGCCTTAATTTCAAATTGTTTGTCGCCGACTTCCAAATAAAAACTACTCTCAAAATCGCCCTCATCCCGTAACGTTACCCGGTTCGTCGGTTGTCCCTTTTCCTCCTTAATGGCTATTGTTAGCGGGGTATAAGGTCGATAATCCATTATGTCAACGCCCAATCGGTTAATACCTTGTTCAAATAATTGTTCCTCGGCGTTGGCATCAATGATAAACGCCGTTGTCATTCCGTCGTCGATTATTTCCCGTATAATCAACCCGGACGTCAACCCGTCGTTAAACGTATTAACCCGGTTGCGTAAATCAATTATTGATTGTAACCCCGCCATAATGCAATTACGTTGTCCGGTACTTAACGCCCCGGTTGTTGCAACTCAAACAAATACGGTCAATCCCCTGCGTATCTAATCGCAAAGCCTCAAACGCTTTTTTAAGGTCATAACCCAAACCGCCGGGGCGTCCCTCAACATTCCCGTCCAACTCATACAAGATTTCCATTTTAGAGGCGTTGGATTGGTTACGGTTTACCCTTACGTTGGGGTTCATTGCCAATGTGCGCAAAGCGATTGCCGCAACTTGGCGTTGTATTACCGTTTGGAATATCGCCCGTTGTTCAACGATAAAATCGGTTAGGTCGCAACCCACCGTTATTTCACAATTCAACCCGTAATTCAACGTATTAGTGTACATCGTATAGGCTATATCCCACAACTCCGGGTATTCGGCGAATGTTTCCGGGGCGTTGTACATAAACGGGGAAATCTGCAAATACTTTGTCAATTGCCGCCATGCCTCAATATTGCCGTACCCGGTACACGTTCCGCACGGTTCCCGGCTCCAATCTTTCGACACGTTAATTGCTTGCATTCCGGCGGGCAAATCGTCTTGATTGTAGCAAAGGAACCACGCACCCCCGGCGTTGTTTGCGTCGCTTATATACGGCAAAAAACAATCTTCCAACGTAAACCATTGAAAGCCGCCATTTGTCAACGTAAAATTCAAATCAAACGTCTTTACGGGGTCAATCTGCGAACTATGGAAAAGGTATAATTTCACAATCCCGGTTCCGCCTGTCATTTGTAAGCCAACCCGGTGTATTTGGGCGGTAACTCCCATTGCCCGGACGGGGATTATTTCAAAGCCAACCAATTTATGTGCGTTCGGTTGGGTCGCTCTAATACGTCCCGCACCGTCAAAGAACGTGCGCCGTTCCAATAGGTTCTTTGTTTCCTTATCCAACCCCTTTATTTGGGTAAACGTTTGTACCGCTGTGGAAATTCCGTTGCGGGTCAAACGCTCCAAATAGTCGGACAATATGTTGTATTTCTCCCAAAAGGTCGAACCCTCGGCGGGAACCTCGGCGACGTTATCAACCAAAGCAACCCAATACAAAGGTTTGCCCGCCGCATCGTTGGCGTATTGTACCACGGTTTCGGCTTTCCATTCCTTTGTATCGTTCCAAACCGGGTATTGAAAGCCCCAATTGTCCGGGACGATTGCCGCCATATTATCCAACGTTACAAGCGGGTGCGCCCCTTGAAAATATAACCCGCTTTCGGTTTCTGTCAACCGTTCGGCGATTGCCTCGGCGGGATTATATGATTGCTCCCAACCAACGACGTTTAATAATTTATCTTGTATCTCTTTAATCCGGTACATACTGCGTAAAATTAAAAAGGGGGCGGGGATAACCACCCCGTCCCCTCGGTTAAATAATCGTTCCGTTTCCCGGCTTATGCGCCTGCACCCCCGGCGGGAAATTCCCCGGCGTTGGTTACATATACGGGCATTCCTAACGGTTCGTTCGGATTGCGTGCTGCAATCTCGGCTTTGATAATCGGATTTGCCACGGTGTCCGGCTTGCTGTTATATGCTACCATGTAGGCAACATCAACGCTAAATCCGAAATACTCCTTAACGGCACACGTCAAATCGACGGTTGCGTCGCCCATGATTGCGGACTGGTCGCCAACGGCGGTGTAATAGTGCGAACCAACGGGCAAATCAATGTACGGCAAACGTACAACGTCCCATTCGTGGAAATTCGCACGGGTACGGCGGTACGCTTCACGGTCAACACGGGTTAAAATACCAACGTTTCCATCAGCAACGGCAAACATTGTTCCCATTTTGCCCGCTTCGTCGGTTACGTTGTTGGTATAATGCAATACTTTATTATCGTATTCCATGCGCTTATTAACGTCGTTGTAAACGCCATGTTGCGCCAACTTACGAATTAGGCTATCAACCCCCGCATTTGCGATAAGGTGGATATATTCCGGGTAACAGTTAGCCCGCATAATCGGGTTAATATCGCCCAAAATCTCGGTCGCCATTTGGGTTGGAACCTGTACCACGTGGCCCTCCTGCGTGTAGTTAAGCAACGTTTTGAACACCTGCGTTTTGTTCGCCTCCAATGCGGCAACGGCTCCTTTATCCAAAGCGTCCGCCAACGCACGGGTTGTTTTCTCCATTTTGCGCATGAAATCGTGTTGATACGAAATTTCATTGTTTGAATACGCCGCCGGAACCATCGTAAACCCGATTGCATAGGTAGCCCAAACAAGCGTTACCAATGCGGACGTATTCTCATTGTCGGCAATAACGCACGAACGCACGTTGCTAACTTGTACGTTTTCGTCATAATTGATAACCGGAACTTGTACCGTGTTACCGATACTTACTAACGCCCTGTCTCTCAAATTAGGGCTAATGATTGAGTTGGGGGCATTGGTTTGCTCAATAAAGAAATCCAATGCGCCGTACTCACACGGGCGGAACATATTACGGTCTAACTCCGGGTTCTCTATCCGCCAATTCTGTACTCTTGTTGCTATTAAACTCATACGTTTAAAAATTTAATTGTTTATAAATGCGGGTTTACCCTTTACCCGTGTTGTCTTTTACTTTTCCGGCAATGCGGCAATATTGTTGTCCTGCCATGCCTGTTTCATTCCGGCGTCAAATTCAGCCGTTCCAATCTGCAAACCTTGTTGTTGCAAAGTGTTTGCAATTACGTCGTATGCCTCAACCCTCGTTTTTGCGCCGGATATGTCAACGGCAACATTACCGCCCGCACCGCCGCCCGTTGGGGGAACCGTTCCGCCGCCCGCTCCTTGTCGTCCCTTATCCAAAATACCCATTGTTTCCAATTCACGGGTCAAAAGGTCGCCGGGGGTGTACGGGTTCAACTGATTGTTCGGGTTGCGCATGATTGCGCCGTTTTCGTCCTTAAACGCTAACATTTTGCCGCCTTTGCCGTCGTCGATAAACTCCGGGTTCATACCCTTAATTTTGTCGATTGCTTGACCCAACAAAACCTTTGTTGCGCTTTCCGGCAATCCTGCCTTAAACTTCAACCCGGCGGTTGCTGTCTGCAATGCCGTTTCAACACGAATGCCAAACACTTCCTTTGTGTGGGTTTGTTCGGCTTCATCGTATTTGCTTTTGAGGTCGTTGTATTGGGTCGTAACGCTTTGCAAATCTGCCTTTGCTTGCTTCAATGCCTTTGCGGTTTCCGCATCCGTCGCACCGTCGGCAATTGCCTTTTCCAAACGTGCCTTTTCTTTCGTTAGACTGTCGATTTGGGTTTGCAATGCGCTTGCGCTTTCCGCTTTGGTTTTTAGCTCGGCGACCACACGTTTTGCGTAATCAAACGTCTTTTCGGTTCCGTTCTTTTCGATATTGGACGCCGCCAAAATATCGGCATCCAATCCGCCGTAAATTTCGCCCGTCTTTTTGGCGATAACGCTATTTTCGTCGTTGGCGGACAATGTTGTAATTGCCGCAATTTGTTCGTCCGTCAAACCGGACAAAGCCGCATTTGCAATTAAAATTTCTCTCGTTAACATAATTCTTTCCCTTTGAATTAATTAAGTGCGATTGCTTCTACTGCTCCGCTGTTTGCGTTAATAATATCAATTGTGTATTTTGGCGAATCCCCGGTTGTGTCAACCAACCAACTAACAACACGTGCATGGCTGATTTTCTTTTCAACCTCTTTTGTTACCAAAATGACGTCGGTAATTGTTCCGCCCTCAATACATTCAATCAACTTTTTCTTTGTGGCGCCATCCAATGCGGCGGCGGTTGTTGTTACTTCAATAACCAAATTGTCCTGCTGTGCAATCTGTGCCATAATCGTATTTTTTAATGGTTTAATACTCTGTTACTTTTTCGCTCCGGGGTTGTCCTCGGCTTCTGCCTTTGCCTTTGCATCGGCTTTGGTTTCTTTGGCGGGTTCCGCCGGGATAACTCCCGCCGCTTTCAATTCTGCCAAAATCTCGGCTTTCAACGCTGCCTTTTCCTCGGCACGGGCTTTGGCGTCCGCATCGGCTTTGGCTTTTTCCTCGGCGGCTTTGGCTTTTTCCTCGGCGGCTTTGGCTTTTTCTGCCTTTGCCTTTTCGTCCGCCTCGGCTTTCGCTTTCATGTACTCGTTGGGGTCGTGCAATACGGTAATCGTGTAACCCTGCTTTTTCAGATTGTCGGCAATGCTATTTTCATAACCCTTTTTGCCGAACTTCTGAATACGGGGAATTGATAACCGTTTGCCCGTTTCGCTGTCGAATTTCTTAATTTCGATAACGCAATGATACAAATGTTGTTCATTACTCGGTACAATGTAGTTTTCGGGGGTGACGTCGGTAATTGCAACGTCCTTTGTTTTACCATCGTTTACTTTTACTCTCATAATTTAATTTATTTATTAAATTTCCAAATATAATTTCCGGCTGTTTTATACCTACCAATACAACATGCACGTATATTTTGATATGCAATCCCTGTAATAGTTTGAGCATCTGTTAATGTCGCATAAGTAGCAATATAATTACCACTTAAATCATATTGATTAACAGAAACTCCACACGCTTTACGCATTGCACGCTTTCGGTTAATAATTGATAATTCAAAATTTGCGTTCTCTTTTGGAGTACACCAACGTAAATTATCAATTCTATTATCCGTTTTAATACCGTTGATATGGTCTATATAATTTTTGCCGTCAACTTTAACTAAAAATGTTTCAGCAACTAATTTATGAACATGATATGTTTTTTGTTTATGGTTAGCATATAAAGATAAAACAGCATAACACATATTGTTGATATAAGGCTTTAGTAATTTGATTTTCCCTTTTTTCAAACTACGGATACGCCCTAATGTACTAACTTGGTATATGCCGGAATAACCTTGTATATCCTGCCAAACCTCACTACTTAACATTGTGTTCATTTGCGTAATCATTAAATTTATTTGTTATAAAATTTATCTTAGAGTTGAACGGCATATTATACCCAAACTCTAACACGTTCAAATATTCACGTTCAAATCTGCGTACAAAATTAGCAAAATTCAACTTTATACGCATATCGTTTTCGCTGATAATCTGTTTGTCGTACAAATCCAATACCTCGTTACGGGTTAAATGTCGGTACGGCTCCAATTCCGCCAACGTCAACATACGTTGCAATTGGGTTGGATTGTTCCGGTATTCCGTTTCGATAATTTGGTTTTGTAATGCGTCTAATTCCGCCTCGCTTGCGCCGCTTTCCTTTGCCACTTTGTAACGTTCCCGTAACTCCGTTGCGTTGGATAAATAGAACTCCGTGCCGTAATTGACTTTTGCAGAAACGAACAAACCGCCATACCTCAAACGGCAAACGGTTTCATCGACGAATTGTTGCGCCGCCTCAAATCCTTTCTTTACTCGGTTTAAAACCGTGCTTTGGCTTTCAAAATTCGCCTGTATCTGTTGTTCATTCAATGCGTCCCGTGTGGTTATCTCCTCGTTGGTTCCAACAACCGACGTAATAATGTCATTCTTTAGGCGGTTTTCTTCCTCAACGTTATAATCCAAACTCCCACGGTCAACGGTTAGCATTTGCACCGGGTTACGCAAATCGGGTTGTTTATCCCCGTCCGGTATTGGTATTTCAACGAACGAACCGACGCCGTTAATACGACTATCCCCGCATTTGGGGCAACGCATCAAAAGCCCGGCGGCGTCCAATCTGTAAAACCCTTGTTTGTCTTTCAAAAACCCACCGTCGCAATAATCGCCATTTTCGCCGTTACTGAAATCGCAACTTTGTTCATACCCGGAATAAATCGGATATGCGCCGTATAAGTCTAAATGTCGCTTACTGATATGGTAAAACAAAAACCAATCCAACGCCTCCAATTGCTTTGTTAGCGGGGATTGTTTAACGTCGGGTTCTGATAGGCTCAACGGTTCGTTCCAAAAGAAACGGGCGGGACAATAACCGACGTCGTGCGGGTTATCAACCAACAATTCGCCGATATTATGGTTTTTGTCCTCTCTGAATACCCTATAACGTTCGTCGTCAATAACTGCGATACGTTCCCCGTCCTGTCTGAAAATGATATAATCCATTACCCCCGTCGTTGGGTTAGCTCTGTAATCAATCACGGACGCAATAGGCAACCAATAGAAATACGGTTGCGGGTATTTGTCGGCGGGGTTTTGTTCGCTCGGCATATCGACAATTAGAATGCTATTTATTTCGGTTTGGAAAAACTCCCATCCTTTTGTACTCCAAATTTCCGGTTCGTGTAATACGTCTTGGCGGTAATATTCCCAATCGTCCCTTTGTTCCGGGTTTTGGAATTGATAATTGAACGCCGGGTTACGACCGTCAAAAATCCGGCTCAACTTATCAAAACAAACGCCCGTTACCTCGTTTGTTTTAACGGGGTAACGGAACAATGTTTTGAACATCTTAAATTTGTCATGCGGCAATAGGTTAGAAACAAATGCCATAAAATCCGTAATCGGTTGGCAAATGTCAAACGACGTTATACGGGTGCGGGCGTGAAAATTAATGCGCTGTTGGTGATAAATAGCCTTATTTATCGTTTTGCGCTTTTTCGGCTCCGTTATCCGTTTTTTTATTTCGTCTATACTCAATCCCATTGTCGTTGGTAAATTTAAAATCGCTGTCTTTAGGTAACTGCCAACCGCCGTTGTTTGGCATCCTCAACAACCTTTCGGCGTGCTTAATCTCAAATTCATCGGTTAAACCATGCGGCGGACAAACTAATTTAACCTTTGTAACCTTTGCCGCCATATCGTCAACCGTTTGCGGGTTTCAAATCGGTTAGCGGGTTGAAATCCGGGGTTACAATTGTTAGGTCGTCCGAATAGTTCGGCAAAAACGCCCATTGTATTGCGTTGCTGTCCGGGGCTTCCAATCCGCCGTGCGTTTTGTCGCCAATGAACAAAGAACGAATTGGAATAGGATAATACGTTGTCGGGGTCGTTTCGTCTTGAATAGCTTCAATACTTCCGTTTTCGTCAAACAGATAAACGCCCAAATTGTCCGCCCAACTTTCGCATTGCAATTCTTTCATTGCCTTAATTACTGATTGGGGGATTTTACGCATTACGCCCGTGAACGGGTTCGGTTCACGCCCTATAATTTCTTCAACGCCTCCCAATGTTTCGTTACCGCCGCCAAAGGTTCGGGCGGTTCCGGCTTCGTTGGTCGGGGCTTGGATATACGGGGAAACAACAATCTTTGTACTATCAGCCGCCGACAATAACGGCGTCCATGAAGCAAGCAAAGTAATTGCCTTTTCGCTCGTAAAACTGTTTTTGCTTCCATCGTCTTTGGTTAGACGTTGAAACGCTACCTTTTGGATTTGCCCGAAACTTTCGGCGCATTTTACGGCGGGAATATCGGGCAATGAAGCCGCCGCCGGACACTTACAAGTAATCATACTCTTTAAATTTTAACGTTAAAAATTACATTTGTTACCTCGTTGGGCTGTCCCTTTGCCCTCTGTATTACTTCTACGTTGCAAAGTTATAAACTTTTTCCGTTATAAACTTGCATATATCAATTAAATTGTTAGTTACGACGTTTAACGCCTCGGTTGGCGTGTGCGTATGGCTGTATATTACCGTCGGCAATCTCTTTTTCGTAAATCCCGGTTAATCCGTCCTCCGGGTCGTCGTGCGTGTTCGCATCGAAATTGCGCAAAAAGGTTGTAACATGGTCGTAAATCGCTTTGTACCGGGTTTCCCAACCGAACGGCATAATAATACTTTGATTTACCATTGCGGACGCCGTAATTATCCGGCTTTCCTTATTGCCGCCTTGATAAAACGGGTCTGTCATTGCCCGCATTTTCTTTTTAATAACCTTTTCGTAACCCGCACCGCCGTTGTTACTCTCAACCCATACTTTTTGCGTGCCGTTCCTGTTAATCATTGCCGGAACGGTTACGGTTGTAACGTCCGTATTTTCGTCCGTCATTTCCATATCCGTAATTAAAGCAAATAACAACGGTTCCATACGCTTTGTTTTCTCGTTGAAAATCATGTTGTCCGATTTATAAACGTCATACGTGGCGGCAAACAAAAGGTCGTCCCCCTCATCGGCAACATCTATGTATGCGCCGGAACGTATGTACGTGCCGTAATCGGATTTTTCAACCCATGTTTTGAACGGTTGATATAATCGACCCTCGGCGGAACCGGGGTTGCCTTGATAGAGGCATTGAAATTGTACCGGGTCTAATGCTTTTTGCGCTTCCAACTTTTGCTTACTGTGTCGGCTTTCCCATAATGCCGCCCCCGGTTCCCGTGGGTCTATCTCGGTCGGTTCCCCGGTTTTCAATCCCTCAAAATTTATGCGCACCCACGCCCCCGGCGTTACGTTTTCCAAATCCGCCCAACACTTAACATCAATAATCGTTTCGCCGCTCTTTTCAATGCGCCCTATCAAATCGTCGTCGTGCCAACGGGTAAATACAATCAATTCTTGACTATCGTTGTGTAAACGGGTGCGTACAACGGTTGTGTACCATTTCCACGCCGCCGCCCGTACTATCGGGCTGTTACCCTCGGCGTAATCCTTATAAACGTCGTCCAATATCGACACGTCCACGGTTTTAGAGGTCAACGAACCGCCACGCCCCACAACACGCAACGACCCCTTACGCCCTACCATTTCGATAACATCACTATTGCGTAAATACGTGTTTGCCATCGTTACGACGTTGGAACCATTTAGATACGTGCCGGGGAACAATTCACGATACCGGGGCGTGTCAATGATACGTTGAACATCCCGGTTGAAATCCCGTGCGATTGTCGCCGCATACGAACCGATACATATTTTGCGGTCGGGGTCTAACCCCAACATAAATGCGGGTAATTTACGGCTCGACCCCTCCGATTTGCCATGTTGGGGCGGTTGTTGTACAATCATCTTTCGTATTTTGCCGTGTGCAAACATATCCAACAACGTATAATAAACGACGTGGAACGGCTCTAATACTAAATCCGGTTGCATATACCGGGCAAAGTTTATAAGGCGTTTACGGGCGGCGGCTTTAACAAGCAAATCCGGTTGTTGCCGGATTGCGTCGTACATCTGCAATAATTGTTCGTTGTTCATTGCTTTGCTCCTTTCTCCCATTTAGAACACGCCCGACGACCTCGGACAATGTAAAATTCATAATGCGGGCAACGTAAACAAATCGGGTTCCCGTTTAAATCCCGGTGTCTATGGTCGTCCGTTATCCATTCCGAAAAACGGCACGTGTCGCAAATCTCGGTTTGCCATTCCGGTTGCTTGGTTCCCGGACGGGGTGCGGTTACTCTATTTGCCATTATTGCGCCCCTCCTTTCTCGGCTAATGCCTTTTGGTATTCGGCGGATTGTAATTTGTCCGCCAATGCAAACAATAAATCGTCCGGGATTGCTTTAACGTCGTACTTTGGTTTGTCGTCGTCGGTCGTGGCGTTATACCCGGGTATCTCAATTTTAACGGGTGCGTCAAACCCTAACATCTTTGCCCGGCGTTGCTGAATGTTCAAAAGCAAATCCAAAAACCGGGGGTTCCCGGCGGACGTTTCGGTTGCGGTTTCATTGTACCCGTAATATTCCGGGTCGCCGTCCTCGGCATCGGTTTTGATTGGTCGCCCTTTGTTGGTTTTCTCTTTGGTGCGCATCTTTCCGGTTTTCGACGCCTCCCACGCCTCCCATGCTTGTTGCTCCATCTTATCCAATTTGCGCAATTCTTGTGTAACGTATTCGTCGATATTATCCAACCGTTCCCGTTTCCACTCAATAAGGCATTGTTGCAAATCGTAATAAACCATTTGAAAGGTTATTGTATAACCCATTCCACGCGCGGACAAATCCCGGTTCAATGCGTCCGCAATTTCCCGGTACGAATACCCACGCAAAAACAAATCGGAACAAAACCGAATGTCGTAAATTCGTTGTTCCTCGGAACGTTTATTATAGCCTAATGGCTTCTTTCTCTTTTTCATAGTCAAACCTCCTTTGC